>TARA_R110002012_G_scaffold180646_1_pt1 | contig 16210 bp, 14 predicted proteins | sample TARA_R110002012 | Tara Oceans TARA_R110002012 (sample SAMEA4396515) | marine metagenome | biome: Westerlies Biome; feature: [DCM] deep chlorophyll maximum layer (ENVO:01000326); material: water (ENVO:00002006), including particulate matter (ENVO:01000060) such as... | depth 40 m
ATCCACAATGCTTAATCTAACACTTCCCAAACCAACGGAGTTGGTCAAGTATACCCCACTTTGGTCCGGCCCCCTATGTTTGATACGCGTAAGCATTCGGCGCAGCGTCGCGCTTGGCTGATCCTGCTTACCAGTTTGGAAATTATGGAAACCGGCGATACCGCACATATCTATTAATAATTGTTAATTAATAATTATAGTTTGCCTTCAATGAACTTTATAATACTGTTGACAGATTCAAAATTTTCCGGTAATAGCTCTTCATCACTCACTTCAACGTTAAATTCTTCTTTCAAATACTCAATAAGGAATAATAGCCCCATAGAATCTAACAGCCCGGTTTCAAAAATTAATGTATCATCGGCAATGGCCTTGTTGTCGGATAGGGTAGCGTTGATTATGTAATCCTTTATTTTACCCTTGGTTTCAATTTGTGTTATCATTTTATAAAATAATTTATGTTAATTTCGTAGAATTACCGTTTCGGCTTGTAAACTTAATTGTTATTCTTAAAACAGAATATTATTGTGCCTATAATTCGGCCAAAAGCAAAATTATAGGGGTTAAATGATTGTTGGAGGGAGAATTTTGGATTTTAGTGCTAATGTCACGGCAATATAGTAAAATCCAATTACAATACTATTGAATACCATCTTAATACATGGTAAAATTAATGTCCAATAATGGTATTGGACAATTGGGATAATCTGTTTTTCAATTCTAAACTTTAGCCATAATTACTATTTAACGTTTAAAATTGTAGTTTTACCTACAATATAATATATGGCAACAACTAAGTGGTTTCTTTGTAGTTGATAGAAATTTATAGGAATCCCTTTTGATGAATAAAAAAGTAAGTATTTGTTTGGTTGGAAGTGAGGATGCCCATAAGAGAATAGGGTTGGCGCAGTGTTTAATTCGCAATAATTTTGGTGTAACCATATTGGGGACCAAGGATTATGCTTATCCTGAAGGAATTCGTTATTTAGGTTATAATTTAAATAGAAAATTTAATCCCATTTCCGACTTTAAGACCATTTTGGAATATAGAAGAATTCTTAAAAGCAACAGCTTTGACATTGTCCAGACATTTGATACGAAACCGGCCTTTATCCTTCCGTTTGCAACATTTGGCCTTAAATCTAAAATAATTAGGACCATTACGGGCATGGGTACCATCTTTATGTCCAATGCCCTGAAATTTAAGATATTTAGAGTTTTTTATAAAACGTGTCATTTTCTGGTTAGGGGCAGAGTGTACCATACCACATTTCAAAATGAAGACGATAGAAAGTATTTTGTAGATAATAAGTTGGTCAATACTTCCAATAGTTCTTTAATTTACGGCAGTGGCATAGAGCTTACCAATAGTAAGGAGAGAACGATAAATAAGGATAGGGATTTTACTTTCATTTGTGTATCAAGATTGGTCTATGAAAAGGGAATTATTAATTATTTGGAAGCGGCAAAAATTTGCAGGGACAACAATCACAGGTTTAAATTTATATTGGTAGGTCCATTGGAAGAAGAGTCTAAAAGATTAAATTTACAGCTCGTTGAACAGTACAGCAATGTTGTTGATTGGTTGGGCCCAAGGAAGGATGTTCAAGAATTAATGCTGGATTCGGATGCATTTGTCCTGCCTACCTTTAGAGAGGGGTTTTCCAGAGTGTTATTGGAAGCTTCTGCTTTGGGGTTGCCCAGTATTACAACCGATGTTCCTGGAACGAATGAAATTATCAGACATTTACAAGAAGGCCTCCATATTGAAGTGGATAATTCGGAGGATTTGGCAAATGCCATGATCAAATTAGCTTCGGATAGGGAATTTGCGGCTGAGTTGGGAAAAAACGCAAAGCTGCATGTTAAGCAATTTAGTTTGGACGTTATTAGTGATAAGTATATAGAATTATATAAAAAAGCAATATGAAAATTCCATTTTCTCCCCCCTTTATCAACGAATCTGTAAAAAATGAGGTATTGGATTCTCTTGAATCCGGGTGGATTACTACCGGTCCTAAAGTGAAAAAATTGGAGGGCCAGATCTGTGAATTAACAAGGGCTCCACAAGTCCTGTGTGTGAATTCGTGGACCTCCGGTGCTTTGCTAATGCTAAAATGGTTTGGGGTGCAACCAGAGGATGAGGTTATTATCCCGGCCTATACTTATTCTGCTACGGCACTTGCTGTCATACATGCCCACGCCAAACCGGTAATGGTGGATGTCTCTGATGATTTCAACATATCCTTGGAAGCAATTGAAAAAGCTATAACCAATAAAACCAAGGTGATATTTCCTGTTGATATAGCAGGGTGGCCTTGTGACTACAATCAAATAAACGATTTGGTTCTACAAAAAAAGAATTTATTTAGACCCAATAATGAAATTCAGAAAAATCTAGGTCGAATTATGGTTGTTTCGGATGCGGCCCATTCCATTGGGGCAGAGTATGACGGTAAACAGACTGGAGTGTTGACAGATGTTACCATATTTTCGCTTCACGCTGTAAAAAATGTTACTACTGCAGAGGGTGGGGCAATTTGTTTGAATTTACCTCTTCCTTTTAACAATGAGGAATTATATAATACATTGCGATGCTATTCCCTTAATGGTCAAACAAAGGACGCCTTTACCAAGAGTAAGGCCGGGGCATGGAGTTACGATATTATTTATCCAGGTCTAAAAATAAATATGCCCGATGTATTGGCAGCTATAGGAATAGGTCAAATGGAAAGTTATACCAGTATGGCACTCCCTGAAAGAATACGAATTTTTGAAGATTACAATGATCATTTTTCCAATAAGGATTGGGCAATTATCCCACAATATAAATCCAATATCAAACGTTCCTCGTGCCACATTTATGCATTACGGATCGAAGGAATAAACGAAGAGGAGCGTGATCAAATCATCACACTTATAGCCAACTTTGATGTTGCTGTAAACGTTCACTTCAAACCACTGCCATTGCTTTCCTTATTTAAGGAAATGGGTTATTCTATTAACGACTATCCAAATGCCTACAAGCAATATGCCAATGAAATATCCTTGCCAATCTATCCACAATTATCCAAAGAGGACATTGCCTTTGTCATTAAGGCGGTGTGTGAATCCGTAGAACAAGTGCTTTATGCTCAAGAGAAGCTTTGATATACTAAGTTCCGGTCTAGGCCTATTACTTATTTCCCCCATCCTGTTAATTGTTTCACTGGCCATAACATTATCTTCCAAAGGTGGTGTTTTTTATAAACAAAGTAGGGTAGGTTTAAATGGTGTACACTTTAATATTTTGAAGTTTAGGACCATGTTTACAGGTTCGGATAAAAAAGGACTTCTAACGGTTGGTGATCGCGATCCCAGAGTGACTCCCATAGGGTATTATCTTAGAAAATACAAATTGGATGAATTGCCCCAATTAATCAATGTCCTTATAGGTGATATGAGTCTGGTAGGTCCTAGGCCCGAAGTTTCAAAGTATGTAAATTTATATTCCAAGGAGGATAGGGTTGTACTTTCCATTAAACCGGGAATTACCGATTATGCCTCCATTTACTTTAGAAATGAAAACGAAATTTTAAATTCGTCCAGTAATCCTGAGAAAAAATATATTGAAGAAGTAATGCCCCTTAAATTGGAATTGAATAAAAAATATATTGAGGAAAAGGGATTGTTGACCGATTTGAAAATCATATTTATGACCCTAAAATCGATCTTCCATAAGAATGAAAATTCCGTTACTTAATAGTACTACGTTTACACTATTTTAATGTAAAAAAATATTACCTGCCTATGCTAATTTAAGTGCTCTACGGGAAATTATACTCGAAATGATGGAAATAACCCGCTCTTGATCAGCCTCTTCAAGATTTGAGCCGCTCGGCAAGCATAATCCGCGATTATAGATGTCTTCTGAAGTTCCATCTATATAATTTGGACATTTAATGAATATGGGTTGTAGGTGCAGTGGTTTCCATAATGGTCTGGATTCTATATTATTGGCTTCCAAGGAAAGGCGGATTTCCTCCCTAAGCTCATAGGATGAAGTTAAGATACAACTTAGCCATCTGTTGGAAAAATGATCCTTTGGTTCATTTAAGAATTCGATATTTGGAAATCTCTCCAATTTATTTTTGTAATTATCAAATATATTCCGCCTGGCTTCAATTCTATTGTTCAAAACTTCCATTTGCCCCCTGCCAATACCGGCAAGAATATTACTCATTCTATAATTATATCCAATTTCCGAATGCTGGTAATATGGGGCATTGTCACGTGCTTGGGTTGACAAATAAATTGCTTTTTTCTTTATGTCCAGATTTTTGGTAACCAAGGCCCCACCGGCGGAAGTAGTAATAATCTTATTGCCGTTAAAGGATACAATACCCAAGTCTCCGAAGCTGCAGCATTGAACACCCCTAAAGGTACTTCCCAACGCTTCTGCGCTATCCTCTATAATTGGAATTCCGTATTTATCGGCAATTTTTCTAATTTCGTTGACCTTATATGGCATTCCATACAAGTGTACTGCAATTATGGCCTTAGGTTTCTTACCTAGTTTTATTCTATGTTTAATGGCACGCTCCATTAAAACTGGGGATATATTCCATGTGTCCGATTCACTATCTACAAAAATGGGAGTGGCACCGAGGTATCTAATGGGATTCGCAGAGGCGGCAAAAGTTAAGGTCTGACATATAACTTCATCACCTTTGGAAATGCCTAGTATTATGAGTGCCAAATGAATAGCCGCTGTTCCAGAATTTAGGGCAGTAACGTAAACCCCTTGCTTTATAAATTTCCCCAAGGAGTTTTCAAAAAGGTCAATATTGTTTCCTATGGGGGCAATCCAATTATTGTTGAAGGCTTGAGCGATATAATTTTGCTCTGATCCACACATATGTGGGGGGGAAAGATATATCTTTTTAGGGGAGATCAATATATTTTATAATTTAAAAACCAACTAATTGTCTAGACTTTGCGCAAACTTAGATTGAATTAAATGTAAAGATAAAGTAAAATCACTGGCACAGTATAAAAAGAACATAATAATTCGATGAATAGACTAAATATAGGCTGAGTTCATTAATTATATTCTGTTTTTGATATTTTTAAGTTGAAGAAGTTCGGGTTATGTTGTTTTTTGTTTCTTTCAATTCGAGGGTATATGGATTATCATAATCCCATAAACTATTCTATGAATTAATTGTACTAGGATGGTGGTCATTATAAGGATTTCCCAATAGTTTTGTGTCTTACTTCTCTGATGAAACTTATTATGCAAATGTGGAAAAGGCTCTTTTAAGTCAGAAATGGGGCAGGCCTAAACAAGCGCAATGCGCCTTTGCAGGGCCACTTGCGCCATCGGGCCAAATGCCGCGGAAAGCATAGGCATATTAAAATACCTCATAGCTGACCTAGGTGGTGGTAGTTTCAATCCAGTGATTAGGGCTCTGTTCCTTTAAATTTTTCCATAGTTATATCTGGGCTAGCCGATATACCTTCGCTCCCCAACACTTTTTTTATTGTTTTCAAAATGATTATTAAATCTGTTTTAAGACTTATATTATGGACATACCAAACATCATATTCAAATTTTTGTTGCCAACTTATCGTGTTCCTGCCATGTACCTGGGCCCATCCTGTAATTCCGGGCCGAACATCATGGCGCTGTGCCTGTATGTTGTTGTAAAGAGGTAGATACTCTATTAATAAAGGCCTAGGTCCAACGATGGACATATCGCCCTTGAGAACATTTACCAATTGCAGGAGTTCATCTAAAGAGGCTTTTCGCATAAGCCCGCCAATTTTGGTAATCCGTTCTGTATCTGGTAATAAATGCCCATGATTATCCCTACGATCGTTCATGGTCTTAAACTTGAGTATGGTGAAAATTTTACCCTTCTTACCGGGTCTCCTTTGTAGAAAAAACGGGTTGCCTTGGGTGGCAGGCATAAGGATTAGTATACACAATAAAATTAAGGGACTTAATACAACTAAGCCTATAAGTGCAAAAAAAAAGTCAAATAATCTTTTAAAAAAATTGGAGTACATAGCAAATTTCAATTACTAATTCCTTTATAAAAAAATCGTTGGTTCATATTTATACATTTTTATGACTATGATAATGTAGAATAACAGTTAATGATAAAAAGATAATCTTACAATAATACAAACCTAATGGCCTGTTATGGCAAATTTCAAAGATTATTATTTATGATTTTAAGAATCATATCATTTATAATATCCACATTAAATCTTTCAACTGCCAATTTCCTACTTCTGTTTCCCATAGGGCCTATGGACGCCGGATTTTCTAAAAAAAAACGAATGCCCATAATCAATTCATTCAATTGTTTGGGTTCTATAAGTATTCCATTTTCATTTCTTAATACGGTTTCCTTACAACCTGGTGTATTGGTGGTAATGATAGGCATACCAATGGATAGGGCCTCCAAAATAGATCTTGGAATTCCTTCTCTATAGTACGTTGGTAGCACAAAAACATCGGAGTTGGTTAAATAATTCTCAACATTTTTTTTAAAACCGTGATAAGTTATAATTTTTCTTTCATTAAGTTCCGATAGTCTATTGGGGCTTATGGATGAAGGCGAGTTATCAATGTTGCCGATGATATGAAATTCAGCTTTTGGAAATTCAGTCTTCAGTTTTTGTGCCGCATCCATAAATAAGTCTGCACCTTTTTCGCGAATCAACCTAGCAACAAATACAAAAATTATTTTATCGGAAACCTTGTTGTTTTCCCGGAAGGGATATCTTTCCAAGTGTATTCCAGAGCCATCAACAATATGTGTATTTTGGTTTTTGTTCAATATGCCTTTTTTCCTAAATAGGGCTACATCATCTGAATTTTGAAATATTATAGCATTGTTCTTGGACAGTGCTATTTTATAAAGAACCTCCGTGACTTTTTGCAATACCCGTGCTTTAATTGAACTTTTGCTGAAGGTGAAACCTAAGCCTGTTATCAGGGAAATTACGGGTGTGTTTGTAAATCGTCCTGCTAATGAGCCATAAATTACTGGTTTAATGGTGTATGGAAATAATAGGTCAATTTCATTTTTTATGATGATATTTCTTATTTTGAGAACCGACATGAGGTCTTTCCAAGGATTCAATCCGGTTCTTTGCAGGGGGAACTCAACGGTGACTACTCCTAGATCGGACAAAGTTTGGGACGTATTGTCTTGAAAATTGGGGGCGCCGGCAAACACTTTAAAACCGTTGGCAATAAATGATTTTATCATATCAAGTCTAAAGCTAATCAATGATTGGTCTAGCGAGCACAAGATTAAGATGCTGGGGCACTTTTTGGAAGGCATTTAATAAAATAATTTGTATTGGATTGTCATTATCAAAATAACGGTTCGTCTTTTTTATTTGTCGTATAACGTATGAAATGTCAATATTACGCAGATAATGTTAATTTTAATCCAAATACATATTTTAAATTTATGAAATCTGGAGGACAGTTTGTTATATCACTGGATTTTGAACTTTTTTGGGGTGTTCGTGATAAGCGTAGGATTGAAGACTATGCGTCTGCCTTGGAAAAAGTCCATGCTTTGGTCCCAGAGATGTTGGCCATGTTCAGGGAATATGAGGTCAAGACAACTTTTGCCACCGTTGGATTGTTGTTTGCCCAGGACAAAAAGGAACTTATTAAGTATAGTCCGGCTTTAAAGCCGAATTATAAGGATGCCAATCTGTCTCCCTATACCGATGGTTTTGGAATTGTAAAGGACAATGCGGTAGATGATCCTTATCATTTTGCCCTACCTTTGATAGAGATGATAAAGGATAAATATCCGGAACATGAAATTGGCACCCATACCTTTTCCCATTATTATTGCCAGGAAGAGGGACAGACTTTGGAAACGTTTAAAGCTGATTTAGGGTCTGCAGTTGATATAGCAAGAGCCAAGGGAATAGAATTGTATAGTTTGGTCTTTCCAAGAAATCAATACAACCCCGAATACTTGCAGGTATGTAAGGAAATGGGGATTTTGACTTATAGGGGTAATGAAGAGGCCTGGTATTTTGCCCCTGATAGCAAAGAAGGGACCACCCTAAAGAAAAAAATATATAGGACCTTGGACTGTTACATTAACATTTCTGGTCATAATACTTATAAATTGTTGGATTTAATTTCAGAGAAGCCTTATAACATTCCATCCAGCCGTTTTTTTAGACCCTATATGGCAAAGGGAGGTATGCCATTGGAAGAATTGAAATTAAGACGAATAAAAAACAGTATGAATTATGCCGCCAAGAATAATCTGCTATACCATTTATGGTGGCACCCCCATAATTTTGGACAGAATACAAATAGGAATATGGATACCCTCAAAAGGGTTTTGGAGCATTACATGAAATTAAAACTTCAGTATGGCTTTGAGAGTTTTACCATGAAGGATTGTGCCCTGTCGTTAAACACCATGGAAATGAAGTAGCCATTAATTTTGAATCATGCGTTAATTCTTTGACAAGTATTAAGAAATTACAAACTAAGTGTTTCTACAGTCTAGGAATTTGAAAGCTTAAAATGGTAAGTCATGTAAAAGTCTGGGCAATGTTGTACATTTCATATATGAACCATTATCCACTTATGTAATCCTTATTTTGGAGAAACATAAATAAATAAATAGAATTGAATTTTAGAATCGTTCCCCCATTTTTTAACACAAAAAAAGTATCAACAACTTTAAATCAATCTGTGCAAATGTGCTGCACTTTTTCTTTTTAGTTAATTTTAGTTTATTATGTTTGGTAAAATAAGAAAAAAAATTACGTATGCATGTAAATTGATCCAAAGTGGGAAAATAAAGGACGTATTTCAAGCCTTGGTAAGACGTTTAAAATCTGAAGAAATAGCCTACGGATTTAAAAGGGATTTAAATATAAAGTTCGCCAAACCCAGAAGTTTGGTTAAAGTTAGTATCCGCGTTTATCAACCTCATGATGGACAATATTTTACGGAACGAAAAAATGATGGTCTAATAAATGAATTTCAAACCTGTTATGTGGGCATTACAAAGGAGGGAATTGCCTGTTGCCATGTTTGGCTAATAGATGCTTCCCAAAATAAGAAGCTAAAAAAAGCTTGGGGAAATACTTTTCCTACTTTAAATGCGGATGAATTGTTGGCCGAGAATGTATATACTGTTCCCAAGTATAGGGGGATGGGAATTTTTCCGACAGTGCTCGATCAATTGGTTGAAAAAGGTGTAGCTTTAGGTGCCAATTATATTATTTCATTTGGTGAGGCGAATAATATTAACATGTCCCGATCATTTGTTTACGCCGGGTATCAGCCTTATATATTGAGAAGGAAAAAGTGGTTTTTATTTAATAAGTCCATTACGTTTGAAGAAATATCAGCGGAAGATATGGATCTCTTTAATAAACAAACCAAAGCCTATAGGGCCAAGCCATTATAAAATTAGGTACTTGCCTAATCAAGGTAATGGGCTTTAATCAATGGTTGTTAGTTTTTGTTACGTATTTAAAATATATTCTACGCAGCTGAAACCCACCAAAAACTTGGGATTTCGTTTTCAATCTTACAAGGCCGGAATATATGGTTACATGTTTTAGCGATCTTGGAGAAAGCAAAATTTAATTCCAAATTCTCTAGCAATAGAAAAAAGTGAATTTTAGGCATGCCATTTTGAATTATTCTATTTCTTTTAGAATAGCATTCATAAAGCTGCGTATGGTGCGTTTTTCTAAAAACTCATCAAATTGTGTTCGGTTATCTGAGTTATTGGAATCAAGGCATTTCGTCATGGCGTTAGCCAATGCGGTTACATTTTCAGTTTCACAGGTATATATACCCTGAATTTCTTCGATTCCCCCAGCACTTAGAGTAGAAACAATATTGGTGTTCAAGGTCATCATTTGTAATAATACATTGGGAAAGCCTTCGATACGAGAAGACAAAACACACATTCTCGCCTTTTTAAAATATGGAAATGGATTCTTTGAAAAGCCCGTCAATTTAGCCCTATTCCCTAAATTAAGATCGTTGATTAGGGTTTGTAAGGATTCATGCTCAGCTCCTTCTCCAAGTATCCATAATTCCAATTTAGGAAACTTGTCCTTAATTTCATTGAATGAATGAATCAATACATCAAACCCTTTGGCAGGCACCAACCTACCGGCAGCAACTATGAATTGGGACTGTTCATCAAATTTGATTTTTTTGAGGGCATTGGCCTTAACTAGATCAAGGTTTATTGGATTTTTTTGTACAAAGACCTTAAGCTTCTTTTTCATCCAAGGTATTTCCTCTATTAATTGATTTTTCATGAACTCGGTTTGACAAATAAGTAGATCCACTTTGGAATACCCTATTTGATAAGCTATTTTGTATCTGAGTAGCTTTAGGCCTGTCAATAAATGAAAGATAGAATTAGATTCCCTTACTATCACCTTCGATTTTCTCAAGAAACCAATACGTTTCATTAACCCCAGCATTGCGTTGATGAGTGTTTGGGAAGATAGTGTGTGTTTAATGGAGTTTTTTAGTGAGAATTTGATTATAAAAAAGAATAGCGCAATATATCCCAAAAAGTAACTCGGAAAGGGAGAATATAATAATTTACATCGATTATCAAGATATTTCCACCCGTCCAATCTTTCTGAGTTTAGGAAGTAAATGGCGCAGTTTTCACCAGAATTGCTTAAATAGTCTGCCAGATTCATTAATAGTTGTTCGGCGCCTCCGCCAAGTCGGTCATTGGGCACTACAATAAACCAATCAATATTATTTTTCATTTTACTATGTTTAATAAAAACTGTTCATATTTGGATAGTATAACTTCTTTACTATATTTATTGTATACTGATTTGCTTATTTCAATTGGATCCAATTGATGCTCAAGTAAATATTCGATTTTATCTAAAAATTCTGTATCGGATCGGACTATAAATCCATTGATACCATTATCAATTATTTCCTTAGTACCTCCCGGCGCTTCATAAGCTACAACAGGAGTCCCAACGGCACAGCTTTCTAATAGGGCGTTGGGGAAACCCTCAGAATAAGAACCCTGTATAAAAACATCACTTTCTGAAAGGTATTTGGCTACATTGTCCGTATATTCTATGAACTTCACTTTGTCTTTAAGGTTGAGTGCAGTTATCTTATTGATGATGGTATCTTTTTCGGGACCCACGCCGATTATAGTATAAATGAAAGGGTTTTTAAAGTTAGACAAAGCTTCCAAAACTCTGACATGACCTTTTACTTTTACCAATCGACCAACGGTGATCAGTTTAATTATACTGTTAGGGTTTAACGTTTCTGACGTTTTTACTGCAAAATTATCTGTAATTGGATTGTTTATGATTTTAAGTTTATCTTTTTGGATGCCAAATGTTTCCATACAGTTTTTGAGCATATCCGAAGATTGGCAAACAATATAATCTAAATTGCCAATACCTTTTCTTGTTACAAAGCCTATTAAAGAACTTTTCTTTTTGGAATCAACTTTGCTTATATTGGTTTGCCTTCCTACAAAAACGGTCTGCGGAGACAAAAATGAAATCAACCCCATTGCGAGATTTAAATGTCCAATAGAACTAATTACAATATGGGGTTTATATTTAACAATGTATCGTATTAATTTTGGGATGGACATCAATACCCTTTTTTGGTTTAAAAAGGTGAGTTTTATATGGTTTATTGTATACGCTTGGTCTATTGAAGAACCTGTTATCAATAAGGTAACGTCAAATTTTTTTTGGTCTAAATTGTCTGCGATAAAAGACATCACACGCTCTGCACCACCCGCTCTTAATGATGGGAGAATAATGGTTGTTTTGATTCTGTTATTTAGCATCTGGTAATATATTATTGCGGAAATTACGGTTTTGAGAATTCTGCAGACTTTATTGTTAAGTGGGTTTTAAATCGCTTTGAATTTGGTTTTCAGGAATATATTCCGCAGTGTAGGCTAGATACATAAATACTACCATCAGGTAGGCCTCCGATATGATAGTTTGTAAAGTAATCATAAACACAAACAAAACAGTAAGAATTGAAAGACAATAGAATTTAATGCTTGCTGGTGCAATCATTGATTTTTTAAAATATTGGAAAAGAAGATATAAAAATAGCAGGAAACAAAAAATACCGGCATCTGCCCAAATCCCGAACAGCGTATTGTGGGAATATATGTCTTTATAGAAATAAACCCCATTTCCCAATATAGGATTGGCATTAATATAATTTAACATATTCTGAAATAGTACGTCCCTTCCAGAATATGAGACTTCATTGGTATTAAGAGTTAGGATATTGACAATGTCTTGAACCCTAGATTTCTGTACAACAGTTAAATAAGAGCTGTTTAAGGCAGACTGTAGTGAAAAATAGAGGGCGAGTGGCAATGAAAATATTAACAAAACGATTTTACCTGGTGTAAAAAAACGATGGAACATAAGGGCGCACACTACAATAAACACTAGAAATCCTGTCTTGGAAAAACAGAGGATTATACCATAAACGGTTACGCCCAAGACAATGATCTTCAGTGTTTTGGTAATAAAACTTCTTGGTTTGACGTTTTTCATGATAAAAATAAAAGCCAGTATACAAACTATGGCCGCATTGTTTGAGTCTCCATATAGCCCTCCTGCTCTGTCCAGTTCATAATTTAGAGTGCTATTATCATCATAAGAAAAATTAATGGCATTCAAATATATAAGTAGAATTACGGATACAAAAAATGTATATAAAGCGACTTTTTCGAAAATTGCCCTGTTTTGCGAGGAACTAAAAAAAAATGCAAAACCTACAGCATATACTAAAGGAACAGTGGTCCTTAAGAGTGAAATCTCATTGTTATGTACTACATTGGCCAGTAATCCCAAACCATAGTATACCAAATAGAAAAAGAACCATGTTTTTACGATCGAGGGAAATTTCCCTCTGTTTTTATCACTTAAACAAAGTATAGCTCCAGCAATTACCAAACCATAATTCAGAAATGCTAAATATTGAGATAATGATTCGGAAATAAATTTCCCAACTAAACTTTGAATATTAAGAGCACTCAGGACAAAAGGCACCAAAAAAAATAAAAGACCTATTTTTTTCATAAAAGGTTTAGTTCTTTGAACAGGATATTCCATTTGTTAATTATGGTAGTCATGGAAAAACGATCTAAGTTTTTTAGCGCATTATTACTGTAATTTTTTCTAATTTCATCATTATTTATAAGAAAATCCAATCCTTTTTGCATTTCTTTTTGGTTCTGGTCTTCAATAAGCAGTCCATTCTTATGATGGTCGATGATTTCGGAAGGTCCGGTTTTGCAGTCGTAGGCAATGCATACCATTCCTTGGGACATGGCTTCCAATAAAACCATAGGAAGGCCCTCGTGGCGGGAGGAAAGGCAAAAAATGTCATATTTTCTCATTAATTCGCTTATATTGTCCACGAAGCCAATAAACTCTACTTGATTTTGAATTTGATTGACCTGAACCATTTGGTTTAATATTTGAAATCCTTCTTCCCCTGCTCCGGCTATTTTAAGATTCCATTTAGGATTGTTATTTAAAACCGGGACGATTAAATCCAACAAGTTATCAAATCCTTTGGTTATATACCTATTTAAGCTTCCTACGGCTAAAATAGTTTTTTCTCTATTATGACTATTGTTCTTAAGTATATTAAAAGAGCAGGGATTGGGCATTACAATAACATTGGCTTTTTTACTTTCAAAAAAGTTGCGGTCAAACTCTGTCAATACCGTTATCATATTTGCAAACCTATAAATATAATTCCATGTGAATTTGGTTAGTGGTTCGACTTGCCTTAAGTGGTTATTATGTTCGCATCCAATTATTTTTATTCCATAAAGCTTACATACGATAATGGAAATCAAATTCATGCGTGGCATTAGGGCAATAGCCACAGCTGGACGATTTTTTCTTTTAAAATAGTACGAGAATAAATTTATTAAACTTCGTATAGTATGATTCTTTATAAAGCCCCGGTGAAGATCGACGGAGTTTATTTGAGGGTGCAGGTCGTAATATTGTCCCTTATTGAACGTGATAATACTTACTTCATGCTTTAAATCAGTAAATTCATTAGCCAATAAGACCATAACCCTTTCGGCTCCCCCTCCCCTTATAGAAGATGCAATGAAGTGTATTTTCATAAATTTAATAAGTAAAAAGATTTAAAACAATATTCAAATATCCGTAAAACGAATAGATTAACTAAGTTTTCTGGTTTAAATACCTACTATATAGTTTAAAGGTGTAACCTACATAAATGGTACTTGCTATTACATATACTATGGTTGTACTTAGTACCAAACCATACACGGCCAAGTATTTAACTAGTATAATATTCATTATTAGGTTCAAAATCAAGTTCCAAAAGGAAGTCCAAGCCATAAATTTGTTTTGATTAATAGCGGTAAGAAATTTTACACATACCAAAGTACACAAATAAAATGGGACGTAAATCAAGGTGATTTTTTGAATATTCGAAACAACATAGGTATCTTCTGATGTAAATTCATTTCTTTCGAATAAAAGTCTTACAATATCACTGGATAATATAATCCCAAAAAGTGATACTAAAAAACTAATTAGAAAAACTATTTTTAGTATATTAAACAGTTGTTTGTATGCTCTTTCTATATTTTCATTGACCGAATTGGAAAAGTGGGGTAGGAGCACATTACCTAGTGCGAGCATCAATATTCCTACCACGAAAGCTGGTATTTTTGTTCCGTAATTAATAGCGGATATGGAACCTATTACTAGTTGGGCTGCAAAAAATTGATCCACGAAAGGATTAATGCCGGTCAATAAGCCTGAAGTTACTTTTGGGGTATATTGTTGAATCATTGAACTTATGTTCTCGTTTAGTTCAGGTTTTCCAAATATCAAAGCTTTTTCACGAAATGACATGTATAGCAAATGTATGAATGAACAAAAACTTCCAAGGGTTAATCCTAATACCAAAGTAATATCTCCAGAAATTGGTTTTAGGAAAACTATACATAAGATTGTAACTATAGGGAGGAAAAATTGTGAGAGAGAGGTAATAAGAAATTTATTTTTTATTTCTAGTAATCCACTAAGGAATCCAGAGTAACCCCATAACAATAAACAAGGGGCAACGATATAGAATTGAACCCTAATCAATTTATAATATGATTGGCTATGTCCGGGGAATACATTTTCTAGAAAAAATTGGACAAAAATAAATACCAGAAAGGTTAAAATAACTACCAGTACGTTAATGATAATAAAGGTTATGGTTTGAAAGCTTCCGATGTTGTTATTAGTTTTTTGTTCCCTGATATAGTTGGGAATAAAAAGATTTTTAAGAGAACCTATGAAAACATTTTGAACAAAAGTTGGTATTAGAATTGCGATATAGTAGGTATCCAGTAGTTCAGAAAGTCCAAAGTAGGCTGCAACCAATGATTCTTTGAAAAAGGAAACTATTTTGACCAATAGTGTTAACCCACCTACGATTAACATGTTTTGAATTAACGGATTGGATAATGCTTTGTTGACTTTTTCCTTGGTTTTTAGAAACATGGATCGTAATATGAAAATATTAATTGGATCACTTATAATGGTGCACGTTAAGTTGGGGCTAAATTCGACAAATTTTAATTAATTTAAATCCATTATACCAAAAATATTGTGTTATTATCAGGGACTTTTTCCATATTTGGGCAAACCTGGTGTGCAGACAATAGTATTATTTTTAATTCTGTTTTTAGTTTGTCTTTTTTTTCTTGCTGATAAAGGCTGTTAAAGTATTTAGTCATCACAATAATTATAATACACAGCGATTGGAATCCATGATATATAGAACCTAAAAAAAATGGCCGGAAGTAATTCCGACCATTTCATGATATTTCCAAATAATTATTCTATTCATTCACTTTGTAACATACTCCTATTGGTTCATAAAAAGTTCATATAGAAATTCTTCCAGATTGGTATATCCGTTTCCATCTTGGTCTTCATTGTTGTCTGCGGATCCAACATTTAACCCATTGGCTTCTTCCCATTCATCGTCCATTCCATCCTTGTCAACATCCGGATATGGTGTTCCGGTCGAAATATTTGGGAAGGACCCAGAATACTTTATTGTGCCGCTTTTAGCTTTGATATAGCTTATTAGTTCGCTATCCACTGCATCCAA
>TARA_R110002012_G_scaffold94354_1_pt1 | contig 16210 bp, 17 predicted proteins | sample TARA_R110002012 | Tara Oceans TARA_R110002012 (sample SAMEA4396515) | marine metagenome | biome: Westerlies Biome; feature: [DCM] deep chlorophyll maximum layer (ENVO:01000326); material: water (ENVO:00002006), including particulate matter (ENVO:01000060) such as... | depth 40 m
ATCATTATAGCGGCGAAAATTAACAGTCCTAAACCGCCGGCATATAAAATTGCTTTGTTGATGCTTTCACGGACCCGTGGAAATTTATGGGCGCCATAATTATAACCCGCAATGGGAAGAAACCCTTGAGTAACCCCCAAAACGGGAAAGAGTGCAAACATTAACATTCTACCAATAATTCCATACGCCGCAACAGAGGCTTCGCCTCCCAAATTGAAAAGAATATTGTTCATTAAAAGGTAGGTAACGCTTACTACAGCCTGTCTTGCCAAGGTAACAAAACCAAGTGCCGACATTTCTTTGATGATAGAAGTATTTAGCCCAAAGTGGGACCAATTTATTTTTAATTCTGATTTGTCACTTAAGAAAAACCACAGCACATACAGAAAGCACAGCCCATAGGAAACAGTAGTAGCCCAGGCCGCACCTTCCATCCCCATATCCAAAAGATTTATGAGAATATAGTCTAAAACAAGATTTCCTACGGAAGGGATAATCATTGCAATCATGGCGAACTTGGGTTTCCCCTCGGCACGGATTACGTTGTTTCCCATCATACATAACGCCAAAAGAGGTACGCCGTAAAGAACGATTCGATAATAAATTTTAGCCGGTTCAAAGATATCTCCCTTGCCACCAAATGCTGGTATTAACTCATTTATAAAAATTAACCCAAAAACTACCATAAGGGTAGTGAGGAGTAGCGTTAGGGTAATTTGATTTCCAAAAGTTTTTAATGCACGCTCTTTGTTATCTGCTCCCAAAGCACGCGAAATAATGGAAGACCCTCCAATACCAATAGCCATTCCGAGAGCAGCAATAAAAAACGAAACGGGAAGTACTACATTAATGGCTGCAATGGCTATAGAACCAATCCAGTTACCTACAAAAATGGTGTCTACTAGAATATTTAGCGACATCACTAAAATACCAATAGATGCGGGAACAGCCTGTTTTATCAATAGGCTTCCTATGGACTCGGTGCCAAGGGCGGCACTTTGGTTAGGTTTCATTAGGCAATGGCGTTTTTTACATTTACTATACGCCAGTGGTCAATCCATCCAGTTAAGACTTCGGCCCAATCCTCGCGGTCGTTTAAACATGGAATTACGGTGAATTCCTTTCCTCCAGCTTCATGGAAAATTTCTTGGCCTTCCATTGCAATTTCTTCCAAAGTTTCCAAACAATCACTTACAAAAGCAGGAGTAACGATTGCCATTTTTTTAGTTCCTTCAAGTCCTAAACGCTCTATAGTTCTGTCTGTTGGGGGTTTTAACCACGGGTCAAAACCCAATCGAGATTGAAAAGATGTTGAATAAGTTCCAGGTTTTAAATTTAACTTTTCAGCAACCAAAGCAGTGCTTTTCAAACATTGGTGGCGATAGCAAAACTCGTGTGCAGGTGAGGGCGTTATACAGCAACTACCATCTATTTTGCAATGATTTTTTGTGATGTCGCGCTTATATATATGTCTTTCGGGAACACCGTGATAACTAAATAAGAGGTGTTCATAATCCACATTTTCAAGTTTCTCCGAAATACTTCTTGAAAGTACTTCAATATATTCTGGCTTGTTGTAAAATGCTGGGAGTGAAGTAATTTCTAGTTGTGGAAAGAATTGATTTTTGAGCTCTTCCACCTTTACATCGATAGTCTCGGTGGTTGCCATTGCAAACTGCGGATAGAGCGGAATGGTAAGGATTTCATCAACACCTTGATCTACCAATTCCTGTAGTCCTTTTTTTAAGGTCATACTTCCGTAGCGCATTGCCAAAGCAACGGGAACTGTTGTTTTTTCCTGTATTTTTTTCTGAAGTCTTTCTGAAATAACAATTAAAGGCGAACCCTCGTCCCACCAGATTTTTTGATAAGCTTCTGCAGATTTTTTGGGGCGGGTGTTCAAAATAATTCCTCTTACGATAAAGGAACGTAACCAAAACGGCACATCAATAACGCGTGGATCCATCAAAAACTCATCGAGGTACTTTTTTACATCTTTTGGGTCGGTGCTGTCTGGCGAGCCAAGATTTACAAGGAGGACTCCTTTCATAACTTTTGAAAATTTTAGGCAAAATTACTCTTTTATAATACAATCCTCAAGAAGGGCTATATTTAAAAACAATGACACTATTTTTTTTGCTTAAGCGTTTAGCCCCATTAAAAACTTTTTGGGCGTTGTGCCAAATCTTTTCTTAAAAGCTGCAATAAAATGACTTGATGTGCTGTATCCCACTTTTAATCCTACTTCGTTCACATTGTGCGAACCTGTAGCTAATAGTTGGCGGGCAACCTCCATTTTATAATCAAACAAAAAACTAAAAACCGAGTCGCCATAAACTTGTTTAAACCCCTCTTTCAATTTGTTTAGCGGCAGGTTTATCTCGTCCGCCAATTGCTGGAGGGTGGGGGGTTCAGCCATGCGAGCTACCATAATCTGCTTGGCCTTTTTTATTTTTGAAACATTGTCTTCATCTGCCAAAAATGGGCATTGTTCCACATCGGCATCTGCTGGGCGATTAAAGTATAGGCTTAGCAGTTCATATGCCTTAGCCTTAAAATAAAGCGGTTTTATGGTGGGGTGTAGGTTATAATTCATCAATTGGTTCAGCACCACGGCCATGGATGGTGAAATACTTCCATCTTTATAATATTTTCGGTCTTTGTTTTCTTCACTCAAAAAAGTGATGTAGTTGGCTTCCGTTGAAAAAAGACTGTGGAATTTGGTAATGGGCAATAATACTGAAAGCACCCACGAATGCTTTTCAAGCACCAAGTGTATGGGCAAATCGCGTTGCGGATTGTAAAGCAATAAAGAGTTTTCCTCTTTTATGGGCAGCGTATAATTTCCTTCGTTAAAAAGAAAGGCACCAGCTCCTTTTATGCAAAAGTGAAACTGTATAAATGTAGAACTAACCTCCCGCTTAAAGGTTTGGTTTTCATTGGTTTCGTTGTTGAATTTCAAGATAAAAAAACCAGGCGTAATGGTAGTTTCTTCGTAAAAACTTTGAGCGACATTTTTTTGGACTTCCATATCGTTTCTGAATGAATTTTATTTAGAATAGTTCTAAATTAAAAATCAAAAATTTGATGTGACACCGCTAATTTAGTGGTAAAAATATGACAAATATCATATTTAGGGCATTTTTAACAGCCATCGACATAAAAGATACCGCTTGCGTTATTTTTTTAAAAACAATGCGTTTACATTTGCTCCTGTTTTATATGGAAAACTTAAAAACATATTCTGGCGAGTCACTCGAAGGTAATTTTTACGCCATTGGCCTCAACTACAAAAAGGCAGATGCAGAAATTCGGGGCCACTTCAGTATTAGTGATACTGCAAAAGAAAAAATATTGGTTCAGGCCAAAGCCGAGCATATTCCATCCCTAGCAGTTATTTCTACTTGCAACCGTACCGAACTTTATGGTTTTGCGCAGCATCCGTACCAGCTTATAAAATTGTTATGCGAGCATACCAATGGTACCGTTGAGGAATTTGAAAAAGTGGCTTATATTTATAAAAATCACGATGCAGTCTCACATCTTTTTAACGTGGGTACAGGTTTGGACAGCCAGATTTTGGGCGATTTTGAAATCATCAGCCAATTGCGCAACGCATTTCGCGAAGCAAAAAAGCATGATATAATGAATCCGTTTATGGAGCGCCTCGCAAACGCTGTTATTCAGGCCAGCAAACGTATAAAGAATGAAACTGGTATTTCTTCGGGCGCTACATCGGTAAGCTTTGCTGCAGTACAATACATTATGGCACGCGTGCCCTATATTTCCGAAAAGAATATTCTGCTTTTTGGAACTGGAAAAATAGGTAGAAATACTTGCGAAAACCTTATAAAGCATACCAAAAACGACCATATTACCCTTATAAACCGCACTAAAGAAAAAGCTGAAAAAGTAGCAGGTAAGTTTAATTTGATTGTTAAGGATTATGCCGATATCCAAAGTGAAATTGCCCAAGCCGATGTTTTAATCGTAGCAACGGGCGCGCAGCAACCAACCATTTCAAAAGAGTTGCTATACCTTAAGAGGCCTTTATTGATTTTGGATCTTTCCATTCCGAAAAATGTTTCTGATGATGTATTGGAAAACGAATTGGTAACCTTAGTACATATGGACCACCTGTCTGCGGTTACAGACCAAACTTTGGAACAAAGGGCTGCGCAACTTCCTTTGGCAAAAATGATTATCGTTGAAATAGAAAAGGAATTCAACCAGTGGGCAGATAACCGGAGATTTGCACCTACTATCAAGGCCCTAAAAAATAAGCTTGCTGAAATAAAGGCAGGTGAAATAGATTATCAGCGCAAAAAGATTGACGGCTTCAATGAAGAGCAGGCTGAGATAATCAGTGACCGGCTTATCCAAAAAATAACAACACATTTCGCCAACCACCTTAAAGGTGAAGAAGGCTCTGCCGAAAGTATAGAACTCATAAAAAGGGTTTTCCAACTTGAAACTGCCTAATCTTGAAAAAAACAATCCGTATTGGCACTCGCGACAGTGAACTTGCACTTTGGCAAGCCAAGACCGTAAAATCTAAACTTGAAAATTTAGGGTACACCACCCAGTTGGTTCCCGTAAAATCCGAAGGCGACTTGGTGTTGGACACGCCCCTTTATGAAATGGGCATCACTGGTATTTTCACCAAGACACTCGATGTTGCTATGATTAAAGGTACTGTAGATATCGCCGTACACAGTATGAAGGATGTGCCTACACAATTGCCTACCGGCATTGTGCAAACCGCCGTTTTGGAACGTGCTTCTTCCGAAGATATTTTAGTAACAAAAACTGAGATAGATTTTGAAAAACCCTGTACGATTGCAACGGGAAGCTTACGCCGTCAGGCACAATGGCTGAACCGATATCCACATCATAAAGTTGTGGACTTACGGGGAAATGTAAATACCCGACTTCAAAAATTAAATGATAATGATTGGCAAGGTGCAATTTTCGCCAAAGCCGGTCTCCAAAGAATCAATCTTTTACCAGAAAACTTTATTGAGTTAAATTGGATGCTTCCCGCGCCAGCACAGGGTGCAATGGTTGTTGTGGCGTTGGAGAATGATGAGTTTTGTAAAAAAGCTACTTCAAAATTGAATGATTCCGCTTCCGAAATATGCACACATATAGAACGTGAATTTTTAAGAACCCTTGAAGGTGGTTGTACTGCGCCAATTGGTGCCTTTGCTGAAATTATTGACGATGAGGTTCTCTTTAAGGGCTGTCTGTTTTCATTGGATGGGCAAACAAAGCTTGAAATAGAAAAGAAAGTTTTAACATCAAAGCACAAAAATTTTGGAAAGGATTGTGCTAAATTTATTCTCAATAATGGTGGGGCTGAACTCATGCTTTCTATAAAAAAACAAATGAAATGAGTCTTTGGAAAAAAACTAGCTTGTCCAATTTAGTCGTTTGGTTTTTGGATCTTGGCCTACTCGCATTTTTGATTTTTGACTTTGGTTTTGAAAATTTTAAAGATTTCAGACAATACAAACTAATTGTATTGCCAAGTTTGTTATTTGCATTGATAGCATTCAACTTCTACAAATACAACAGATTCCGAAAAGACGCAGATGTAAATAAAAGCAGTAGAATAAATCTATTGATTTTAATATTGCTTATTGTACTGGAAGTGATAATGATTCTCGCCAATTATGAAACATCACTTATAGAAACTTTCTTTAATGCGCGCTATGTTATTGAATATGGTCTGCTCTTTTATTTCTTTATTCGATTAACATTTTTGCTTAGAAAGATTTACAGTATCTATTTTAATCCCGCCATCTTATTTGTGGGTAGTTTTGCGATTATTGCCTTGGCAGGAACGTTTCTGTTAATGCTTCCTAGTGCGACCACACACGGTATTACTTTTACCGATGCGCTTTTTACTGCTACAAGCGCCACTGCAGTTACTGGTTTGATTGTGGTAGATACCGCTAAAGATTTTACACCCTTTGGTCAAACTATTATTATGATTTTGTTTCAATTGGGCGGATTGGGAATGTTGACTTTCACTTCATTTTTTGCCTATTTTTTTAAAAGTGGGGCCTCATTTAAAGAAAGTCTTTATATGAAAGATATTTTAGGGCACGACAAGCTTAATAGTGTTATGCGAACTGTAATGCAGATTGTTTTATTTTCCCTTATCCTTGAGGGCATAGGCGCCTTGCTGGTATATCATTCACTGGCGAATATAGAGTCATTTAAGGATAGAGGATTTTTTGCAGTCTTTCATGCCATCTCCGCTTATTGCAATGCTGGATTTTCGCTGGCTTCAAATGGGCTATATGATACCGGTCTACGATTCAATTATTATATGCAGTGGGTAATCATGGCACTTATTATTTTTGGTGGATTGGGCTACCATATTGCCTATAATGTAATCCAGTATTTAAAAAAGCTGACAACAAATTTATTCAGCAAAAAAAAGGATCGACTTTTTATATCAAGAGTGATTAACCTAAACACGAAGATTGTTCTTTATACCACACTAATTCTCATTACGGCAGGAACAATATTTTTTCTTGTTTCAGAACAACAAACAAATCTGCTGAACCACCATTCAGCTTTCGGTAAATTTACTACAGCAATGTTCTCTTCGGTAACAGCACGTACAGCAGGCTTTAATACAGTAGATATGGCCAGCTATACAATTCCAGGGGTATTGTTTATGATGTTTTTAATGTGGATTGGAGCTTCTCCAGCTTCTACGGGTGGTGGAATTAAAACATCAACCTTTGCTTTGGCAACATTAAATATTTTTGCGATTGCCAGGGATAAAAAATATATTGAAATTGGTACCCGTAGAATAGCAACCGAAGCCGTACAACGCGCCTTTGCCATAATTTCTATATCTCTGGCCGCAATAGGCACGGGTATTTTACTGTTGCTAATTTTTAACCCAGAGTTTTCTCTAATTCAAATTGCATTCGAGGTATTTTCGGCCTTTTCAACCGTAGGGCTTTCTTTGGGAATAACACCACATCTTTCAGAATACAGTAAATATGTAATTATCTTTGTAATGTTTTTCGGTAGAATTGGGTTGCTCAATCTTATGATTGGGTTATTGAAAAGTGTAGGCAAAGCAGAATATACTTATCCAGAAGAAAATATCTTGATAAACTAAATAATGAACCGTTTTAAAGTCAAAGCTATATGAAGGTAGTAGTAATAGGGCTGGGTAATTTTGGAATGTCTTTGGCAATTCATCTTTCCAATACAGGTAATGAAGTAATTGTGGCCGACCGCGATCTACAAAAAATTGAACAAATAAAAGATAAAGTAGCCCACGCCGTCGCTATTGATGCCACAAATGAAAATGCCTACCATTCCTTACCACTCAACAACGCAGATCTTGCAATTATTGCCATAGGAGAACGCAATGGCGCTGCGATAATGAGCACCGCAATTGTAAAAAAATTGACTTCAGCAAAAATAATTGCCCGTTCTACTTCAGCATTGGAAGATACTATTCTAGAAGCCATGGGAGTAGAACAAATAATACATCCTGAACAGGAATATGCTGAAAGATTTACCAAAAAAATAAACCTGAAAGGGAGTATCGATAATTTTGAAATTGACGATGAATATCTAGTCTCTGAAGTTGAGGTATACAAATCTTTGGTTGGCAAAACACTTCAGCAATCTGAGTTTCGCCAAACTTTTAACCTAAATATAATTACGATTATAAGAAAAAAGGAGCATACCAATTTTTTGGGGCGCTCTATAAATAAGCGAGACGTTGTTGGCCTGCCCAGCCCCGATATGAATTTTAAAGATGGAGATATTTTGGTGGTTTTCGGAAAGGATGCAGATATAAAAAAATATTTAAAAAATAATGCCAACGGTCCTATCAACTAAAAACTTAAAAGAGAATCAAAAGCTGCTCTTACTTAATGCTGGAATTTCGTTAGTGCAATACGCTGCCATAAAAATTGATTATTTGCCCATTGAATGCCCTACCAATATCGAAAATGCTATTTTCACAAGCCAAAACGCCGTAAAGGCATTTTTTGAAAATGTACCTTCAAGGGCAATCGATAACTGTTTTTGCGTAGGCAAAAAAACAAAATCAATGTTGGAAGAAAATGGTCAAAATGTGGTAAAAATGACCGAATATGCTTCAGAACTGGCGGATTATTTAGTAAAAAACCATAAAAATGATTCATTTCAATTTTTTTGCGGAAACATCCGAAGCGATGAAATTCCCTCAAAATTGAAAGAAAACAATATTAATTTTAAAGAAGTTGAAGTCTATAAAACAACACTAAACCCAAAGAAATTTGAACGACAGTTTGATGCGGTTCTTTTTTTTAGCCCAAGTGGGGTGAGAAGCTTTGTTTCAGAAAATAAAATAAATAATTCGAAAGCAATTTGCATCGGAAATACAACCGCTTCCGAAGCAAAAATATATACAGAAAATGTGGTAATCGCTAACGCCACAACCGTTGAAAGCGTAATTGCAAAAGCGGTTAATTCATTAAAAAATTATGATTAAAAACGATTTATTCTTAAAAGCCCTGCGCGGCGAAACAGTTGAACGCCCGCCCGTTTGGATGATGCGTCAAGCCGGAAGATATTTGCCAGAATTTCAGGAAATAAAAGCCAAATACGATTTTTTCACGCGTTGCCAAACCCCCGAACTAGCCAGTGAAATTACAGTGCAACCAATACGAAGATACGGAATGGACGCCGCCATTTTGTTCAGTGATATTTTAGTGATTCCGCAGGCAATGAACATTCACGTAGAAATGAAACCAGGTGTGGGACCATGGCTGCCAGACCCCATCCGTTCTGCGAAAGATTTGGAACGTGTGATTGTGCCAGATATAAACGAAACCCTCGGCTACGTTATGGAAGCCATAAAGATGACAAAGGAAAAATTGAACGATGAAATTCCGTTGATTGGCTTTGCCGGAAGTCCATGGACCATTCTTTGTTATTGCGTGCAGGGGCAGGGCTCCAAAAATTTCGATAAAGCGAAGGAATTCTGTTTTACGCAACCTGTTGTGGCTCACCAACTTCTTCAAAAAATAACCGATATCACCATTTTATATTTAAAGGAAAAAGTAAAAGCTGGCGTAAACGCTGTACAGGTTTTTGACAGTTGGGGAGGCATGCTTTCGCCAACCGATTATCAGGAATTTAGCTGGCAATATATGCAGCAGATTATTGATGCACTTAAAGACGAAACACCCGTAATTGCTTTCGGAAAAGGTTGTTGGTTTGCACTTGATACTATGGCGAAAAGTGGCGCTTCTGCTTTGGGTGTAGATTGGACTTGTTCGCCAAAAAACGCACGTTATTTAACAGGCGGAAAAATTACGTTGCAAGGAAATTTTGATCCAACGCGCCTTTTTAGCCCACCTTCAGAAATAAAAAAGATGGTAAAACAAATGATTGATGAATTTGGAAAAGATCGTTATATCGTAAACTTAGGTCACGGAATTCTGCCAAATATTCCTTTGGAGAACGCAGCTGCTTTTATTGAAGCGGTAAAAGAATACAAACAGGAATAGATGCTGTGGCGGATTTTTAAGAAACTGGATTTCAAGCAACTTTTTGCTTTGTCGTGGTTATTTCTAAAAAATCCAAAATATGCCTTTCCCACTATTTTCGCCACAAAACGCTGTATGAACATTGCGTATAAGGAGTACGGCAGTAAACATCATTTAGGAAATCCAGCAAATGCATTTCGGCATGCGCTTTGGGTTATTTTGATTATAAAAAACTGTTTAAAGTGGCAAAGCAATGAGCAAAAAGCGAAAACTTGGGCAAAGAAATTTACAGATTGGCATGAGGATTTTTCGCCCAACCAAGCTTTGGAACGCGCAATGGATTTGCACAATAATGCAAAGGGAATTCTTTATTTTGATGAATTAAAAGATAAAAATGAAGTTGAAATCGTTTCATTCTTGAAACAAAAAGCTTCCGAAGCGGTAAAGATTTTAACCACTGATGAAGTTGAAAGTTTTGAAGATAAACTAGTTTATATCGATTGACAAAGAGCCTAACAGATTTTCAAAATCTGTTGTGTTTGAATTCAATATTATGATTAAAAACATTTTAAAAGGCATAAAAGCATACGCGGGAACTTTCAAGCTTATCAGTAAACTCAGGCTTTGGAAGTACTTCGGCATACCTATGGCCATTAGTTTTTTAACTGCTGCGATAATTGGTTTTTCCGCTTGGGGTTTAAGCGATAATCTGGGCGCTTTTATTTCAAAAATCTGGTTTTGGGAATGGGGCGCTGTAACTTTCAGAACTATCAGTGATTTCATCGGAGCATTGATAATCATTACCTTGGGTATTATACTGTATCGGCATATCGTGATGGCTCTTAGTGCGCCATTTATGAGTCCAGTTTCAGAAAAAATAGAAAAGCATCTCTTCGGAACAGATCATTCTCACCGAAATACATCAAATGCTGAGCAACTTTGGCGCGGCATTCGCATAAACGTTCGAAATTTAGTGATGGAGCTATTACTGACAATCCCCATAATTTTAATAGGGTTTATTCCTGTTGTAGGAATAATTTCTTCGGTACTTTTGTTTCTCGTCCAAAGCTATTATGCAGGTTTCGGAAATATGGATTATACTTTGGAAAGGCATTTTAAATATTCGGAAAGTATTCAATTTGTAAGCAAAAATAAAGGTTTGGCTGTTGGAAACGGAATGGTTTTTATGCTGATGCTGTTGATTCCGGTAATTGGAATTATTTTAGTACTGCCACTTTCGGTAACGGCTGCCAGTACTGAAACTTTAAAGGTTTTGGAAAGTACAAAATCGCTTCAGAAAAAGATATGATGAAAGAAAAGTTTGTAGCATATATCAAAAACTTACAGAACGAGATTACTTCTGCTCTGGAATCCATCGACGGAAAAGCAAAATTCAAAGAAGACAAATGGATTCGTAAAGAAGGCGGTGGCGGGCAAACCCGTGTGATTGAAAACGGTGCGGTTTTTGAAAAAGGCGGCGTAAATATCAGCGAAGTGCATGGGAAATTGCCCGAAAGCATGCAACAGTATTTTGGAGTAAAGGATGCTAATTTTTTTGCTTGTGGACTCAGTTTAGTCCTTCATCCAAAAAACCCGATGGTGCCAACGGTTCATGCAAATTGGCGTTATTTTGAAATGTACAATTCCGAAGGAGAACTTGTAGACAGCTGGTTTGGCGGCGGACAGGATTTAACGCCGTATTATCTGTTTGAGGAAGATGCAAAGCACTTTCACTGGGTTTGTAAAACCGCTTGTGATAAACACAATCCTGAGTTTTACGAAACTTATAAAAAGCGTTGTGATGAGTACTTTTGGAACGCACATCGTAATGAGGCCCGCGGCATTGGCGGTCTATTTTTTGATTATCTGAAAGCTTCCGAGGAAATGACAATGGAGGACTGGTACAATTTTGTAACCGAAGTTGGTGATAGCTTTTTGGAGTGTTATATTCCAATTGTTCAAAAGAGAAAGGACATTCATTATTCCGATACGAATAGAAATTGGCAGGAAATACGCCGCGGACGCTATGTAGAATTTAATCTTGTACACGATAAAGGCACGCTTTTCGGCTTAAAAACCAATGGTCGGATTGAAAGTATTTTGATGAGTTTGCCACCCCATGTGCAATGGCGCTATGATTATCATCCTGAATCAGGAAGTGAAGAAGAAAAATTAATTGAAGTATTGAAACATCCACGAAATTGGTTTCAAAGTTAAAAGCTTAAAGTTAAAAGCTTAAAATATGGTTGATTATAGAAATTATTTAGTTTGGCAAAAATCTCATCGGTTAGTGATTGATATATATAAAGCCACAGCTTTATTTCCAAAAAGCGAACAGTTCAATTTTGTATCACAAATAAACCGGGCAGCACTCTCTGTGCCAGCAAACATTGTAGAAGGTTGTGGGCGTGAAACGCAGAAAGAGTTGATTCGATTTTTATATATCTCCTCGGGCTCAGTTCACGAATTAGAATATTTAATATATGCAGCAACAGAACTTAACTTTATTGAAAATGATTTATCAAAAAAATTGTTAGCTGAAATTTCAGAAATAAAGAAAATGCTTTATGCATTGATTCAAACAATTAAAAAACAGCTTTAAAACTTTTCGCTTTAAGCTGTAAACTTTAAACTATACTTATGTACCCACTAAGAAGAAACCGAAGATTGCGAACCAATGAAAGCATGCGAAGCCTCGTTCGTGAAACAATTATAAGCCCAAATGATTTTATCGTGCCATTATTTGTTGTAGAAGGGAAAGGTATAAAGGAGGAAATAGCCTCGATGCCGAATTACTACAGATTGAGTTTGGATTTGCTTGAAAAAGAAGTAAAAAATCTTTGGAGCCTTGGCCTGAAATCGGTTTTACTTTTTGTGAAAGTGGATGATAAATTGAAGGATAATAGCGGAAAAGAAGCTTTAAACCCTGACGGACTGATGCAGCGCGCCATTAAAACGGTGAAGGGTGCAGTTCCTGAAATGATTGTAATGACCGATGTGGCTTTGGATCCTTTTTCTGTTTATGGGCACGACGGAATTATTTCGGAAGGAAAAATCATCAATGACGATACAAATGCTGTTTTGGCAGAAATGGCCCTTAGCCACGCCAAAGCTGGAGCCGATATAGTTGCACCTAGCGATATGATGGATGGCCGTATTTTTGAAATACGAACCTTGCTTGAAGATGAAGGTTTCTGCGATACGGGAATTATGGCGTACAGCGCCAAATATGCCTCGGCGTTTTATGGTCCATTCCGCGATGCTTTGGATTCTGCACCTGTGGATGTAAAAGATATTCCAAAGGATAAGAAAACTTACCAAATGGATTATGGCAACCGTGAGGAAGCCATCCGAGAAACTTTAATGGATATTGATGAAGGTGCAGATATTGTGATGGTAAAACCGGGACTTTGCTATTTGGATATTGTTCGTGAAATAAAGGACGCAGTAAATGTTCCTGTAGCTGTTTATCAAGTCAGCGGCGAGTATGCGATGCTAAAAGCCGCAGCGGAAAAAGGTTGGCTTGACCACGATGCTGTAATGTTGGAACAAATTACTGCTATTAAAAGGGCAGGCGCTTCACTTATTGCCAGTTACTTTGCCAAGGATGTTGTAAAACTGATTAATTAGCAAAATTTTATCTTTCCGAATTCAATTTTCACATACATTTGCGGCGTGAAACATGTTGAAAAACATATAGGCAGATTATTATTTTCGATTGCCATTACTTTGGTATTCGGGAATGTAGCTTTTGCGAGTAAAGCGATTGCTGATAGTAACAGGAATGCTGTTATTTCTGAGTTTCAGAATGATAATCAAAAGCCATTACTTTTTAATGAAATTTCCGTTGGCGAGGTTTCGCAAATAGTTTCTCAGAATGAATATTTGGGACTCGGATTGTTTGGAACTTTTTATTCCAATCAAGATTTTTCATATGCTCGCGCCTCTTCTTCAGTTAATGCTTCTTATTCCATAAAGGACAAACGAAAGCTTATCTTCAGGCACTTGTTTCCATTCCATTTTTTTTGGTGATCTGTTGAGTTTGTTCCGTTTTGTTTGGATTCGTTTCCAAGCATTTTCATATTCAAATTTATTCATCTAAAAATTAATCATTATGGAATTTAACACCACCCTAGTTGGGGTAATTATATTGTTATTAATATTTGTGCCTGTGGGCTATCTAATCTTGAACACTACTAGTGAAAACAAAAAGGCAAAGAAGACCGTATCACAACTTTCAAAAAGCAAGGGCTTACAAGTAAACAATTTAGAAGTAATAGGCAATTGTGTAATTGCTGTTGATGAGGCTTCAAAAAAACTTGTATACTCTTCAAAAACAAACCCGAGCGGGGATTTTAAGATTATTGATATGACTGAAGTTCGCGATTGCCGTGCCAAGAGTATAAAGCAGACTGACAAAACCCTTGATTGGGTAGGCTTGGAGCTAGTTGAAAAAACGGGCAGAGTAGAAATTCCTTTTTATATGGAAAACGATGAGGAAGGCTATACAAAAGATCCGTTTGTATGTCTTCAGGACGCAAAGCGTTGGGAGACAACATTAAGGCCGCTTTTAAAAGCCTCTTAGTTGATTTTTGATAAAGAAACCGCCGAAATGGCGGTTTTTTTATGCAATTAACAAAGTGTTACGGAGAAATGAGTTTTTAAATCTTTATTTTAGATGAAAATTTCGAAAACCAACTATGACCTTACTGATTGTTTATGCGCTGCTTTCCATATTCTTTTCCTTTTTATGCTCTATACTGGAAGCCGCACTGCTCAGCTTTACGCCCACATATTTGCGGATGAAGACCAAAGCTGGAAAAGCGTATGCCACCACGCTTACTAATTTTAAAAAAGATATTGACAAGCCTTTAATAGCCATACTTACCCTAAACACTATTGCGCACACCGTGGGTGCAATCTTGGTAGGCGTTCAAGCCGAAAAATTACCTTATAAAGTTGAGCTATGGGGAATGAACATCGTGGGAATTGTTTCAGCAATCATGACGATGCTTATTTTGATAGTTTCTGAAATTATTCCAAAAACCATTGGCGCCACCTATTGGAAAAAGTTGGGTCCCTTTACCGCCATGTTTTTAAACTTTATAATCTTTCCCTTAAAATATACGGGAATCCTTTGGTTGCTAATGTTAATTACACGTTTGGTAGGTAAATCAGCACACGTGAGTACGATGAGTCGTGAAGAGTTTATGGCCATAACCGATGCCGCCGAGGAAGAAGGCGTTTTTGAGGAAAGTGAGACTACCGTTATAAAAAACCTGCTTGTTTTTAAGAGTGTTCACGCAAAGGATGTAATGACGCCCTTCACTGTTGTTACGCTAGAAGATGAGACCACGAGCTTAGACGAGTTTCATCAAAATCATAAAAGTCTTCGGTTTTCAAGAATTCCAGTGTATAAAAACAAGACCCATAATATTACAGGTTTTGTACTTCGGGATGATGTATTGGAGGAAATTGTGGAAGAACGTGGCGATAAACTTTTAAGTGATTTAAAAAGGGAGATTTTTGTTGTTTCAGCAGAAAAACCAATTCCAGAACTTTTTGAAACATTTATCAAACAGCGCGTGCACATAGCATCTGTAGTGGATGATTTTGGAAACACTATAGGAGTGGTGACTATGGAAGATATTATTGAAACCCTACTGGGGCTTGAAATTATGGACGAGAGCGATAGCATTGAAGATATGCAATTACAAGCTCGGAAAAACTGGGAGCGCCGTGCAAAACGCATGGGGATAGAAATTAATAAGGACCTTGAAATAGAGCGTGACGATGAAGGCGATTAAATATGAAGATTATGTGGATACCCCAATAGGCATACTCATGTTATCTTTTAATGAAAAGTTTGATTTGGTCTCTGCCATCTTTCCCGAAGAAGAAATAACACTGCCCGTAGCCAATGGTTTTGGGACTGAGGAAATACAACAGATAAAGAAACAGTTTGAGGAATACTTCAACGGCACCCGAAAAAGCTTTAATATGAAACTTTCACCCGAGGGAACAGAGTTCCAAAAAAAGGTCTGGAGTGAACTTTTAAACATTCCGTATGGCAAAACTGCAACCTATCAACAAATGGCCAATACATTAGGTGATCCAAAAGTGATTCGCGCTGCGGCTTCGGCAAATGGTAAAAACCCTATATCCATTGTTATTCCGTGTCATCGGGTTATTGGTAGCGACGGTTCGCTTACGGGTTATGCCGGCGGTCTGCACCGAAAAAAATGGTTACTGGAACACGAAAACCCTAGTGCGCAACAATCCCTTTTTTAAATGAAACGGTTTTTAAAGTTTGTAAAGTGGATTCTAATGTTGCTATTGATAGCAGTTTTAGGGCTTTACATCACAGGATATGGATATATCTTAAAGGGAATTTGGGTAGTTTATTTGCACGGCCACACCACTGCCTATATAGATGATTTTGAATTTTTTGAAACAGAAGAAATTCCTGCAAGCACCATTCCGCAGCCATGGCCTATTCATAAAATGTATAATACTGTTGAGCCTACCCAAGCACTTTCAGAAGTAAATGATACGCTCGGGACAATTGCCTTTTTGGTGATAAAAAACGATAGTATTTGGTTTGAAAAATATTTTGACGGCTTCGGAAAGAACTCCCAAACCAATTCCTTTTCCATGGCTAAAAGTATTACTTCCGCTTTGCTGGGAAAGGC
>TARA_R110002012_G_scaffold7104_4_pt1 | contig 16203 bp, 19 predicted proteins | sample TARA_R110002012 | Tara Oceans TARA_R110002012 (sample SAMEA4396515) | marine metagenome | biome: Westerlies Biome; feature: [DCM] deep chlorophyll maximum layer (ENVO:01000326); material: water (ENVO:00002006), including particulate matter (ENVO:01000060) such as... | depth 40 m
AACAAGTTCGTTAGAAGACAAGGAATCCGCAGTTAAAGATGAACAGGATAAAGATAGTGGAAAATCCACTAGTAACGGAACTAAGTCTGGGTGAACATTTGATTGAGATCAAAGACACCGCTAGAGTTTACGAACATAGCGGCGACCCAGAAGTCCTTGAACAACTGTTAATGTTGATTAAGAACGTCGAGATCCCAGTTTTAATTTCAGAAATCCACATACCATATGAGGCAGAAGCCTAAACTAGCCGTAGTTATACCAGACCAGCACTTTCCGATACACGACGAAGCTGCAGTAAACTGCGTTTTAGAAGCAATCAAGATAATAAAGCCTGACACCTTCATAAATTTAGGAGATGTCGGTGAATTTACGTCCTGCTCCGCCTGGAAATGGAAGGACAAGAAATGTCCTCCTCTGGAGTATCAATTACCATTTATAGAAGAAGATATCAAATCCGTCAATGAAGGGCTTGATTTGTTCGACAATGCCCTAGATAAGGTCAATTGTAAAAATAAATTCATGCTAGAGGGTAATCATGACGATTGGACCAATCGATTCGTTGAGAAATACCCCTATATGTCGCATATTGCTTTTAAGAACAGTTGCCGTATAAAAGAACGAGGATATAAATTTTATAGTTTTAACCATCCCCTAAAGATTGGTAAGTTAAATTTTATACATGGAGCCTACGCTACAACATATCATGCGAAAAAACATCTTGAAGCTTACGGCAGCAATATCCTTTATGGTCATACTCATGATATACAGCGTCATTCTCTCACTAAGTTGGATAGCGGTACTATTGGTGCTTGGAGTCTTGGCTGTCTTAAAGACATGTCACCAAGCAAAAACAAGTGGTTAAAGGGCAGATTGCACAATTGGAACCATGCTTTTGGCATTGTAACGTGGATGAGCAACGGAAATTTTCAAGTAGAGACCATAGAGATACAGAAAGGAATTTGTTTTGTATGGGGCAACGAAATAAATGGAAACTAGGGTTAGTCGGGGGGATATAGAGTTAGATCATTACAATGATCAGGTCGGGAGTGCTGACCCTATTTTTCAAAGAAAAGTTAAAGGCATAACATATTATGCATACAAAAACAAAGAAGCCCTATTAAAAAACCACAAAAACCCAAAAATTTCGGATGCGGGCACCGCACAAGAGGGAGACTGGGTAAAGGCTAGAAACGGTGTCATGAGTCAAGTGCTCAAAGCTGGCACTATTGGTAAATCACGATACATTCGCACTATACTTGGTCAGTTCAGACCTTATAAAGGGAACAACCCTATCTCTGGTGAACCGCACAAAAACATATATACTTTCTCAAAAAAGAACCCTTGGGACGATTTGGACAGGGAAGTACCTACTGAAATGGAAATTATGTTTGTAAACCTTATATTTGGCAATGTTCCTAGGGAGATTGCTTATATGCATTTATACAAGACCAACAACTATACCTATGCTAAAGAACGCTCAGCATGGTTATTAAAACAAAAAAGGATTAAAAAAGTGGTAAACGAAAAATTAGCAGACAAAATGGATGAATTAAACATTACTGAAGACATGTTACTAGAAGAAATGCGTGAAAGCATTATGGCTGAAAAAGGATCGGTTAAGTTTAATTACATAAAATTAGCAGCAGAAATGCGTGGAATGATGCCTAAAGAGAAATCACAGACCATTGGACTGATGCAAAAAGAAATTCGTGGATTTACTAAGCAAGAACTTGAAGCATTTACGAGGCCAGCACTTGAAGAAAAGAACAATATTGGAAAAGGTGAGTGGGACAAAGTCGAGAATTGAACGCTCGGAACAGTCAACATTAGATGGAAGAACCACTGATAAAGCGATTAGGTTGTGTCCTGTATGCGATACTTGTTACGATACTAAATATTACAAGGATTTTGCTGATATGGGCAAGGTTACTTATTATAAAGACTTTCCCAAATTTGGTAAACAAAGAAAAGTTTGTCCAAAATGCAAGTAGAATTAAGAAGCAGATACTACTGGAACTATCCAAAGCAACAGAAGTGGGGAGGTAAAAGGTATATGTTGTGTTTGATTTTATCATATTAGCCTTAAAGTTTGTATTATGTATATTAATTGCATGGGGGTTAAGAGATAGCCCAATGGCAACACCCATATCCGTTAATTGTTTAATTCTAATTGGCACAATGTTTACAAAGAAAATATATGAAAAAAGCTGAATTTAACATTACACCACCCCCATCAGTGATGGCAGAGCGTGATGACGTGTTAAAAAAAGCATATACCGACCTTGTTTTCTTTGGAAAGGCTTTTTTACCTAAAGACTTCCTAAACAAAAGCAAATCTCCAAACTTTCATTATGACGTAGGAAGAAAGTTAATTAACACTAAACCAGGGAATCGAACCTGTATTATCCTTCCTAGGGGTTTTGGTAAGTCAATTTTATCTAAAACAGCTATTGTTCACAAATTATGCTTTTCAGCAAAAGATGAGCAGCATTTCTTTGCGTGGATATCAGAAGAGCAAACACAAGCAATTGACCACATTAAGTATATTAGACAGCATTTTGAAGATAATAAGATGATAAAGTACTATTTTGGAAATATGGATGGTGGTATCGTAGGAAAACGGTGGACAGAAAAAGATTTGGTTACAGCTCGTGGTGACAGAATTATAGCTAAAGGGACCAATCAAAGGCTCAGAGGAAGAGCTGAAGTTGATGTAAGATACACTGGTATCATTTTAGATGACTTTGAGTCAGAGTTAAATACAAAAACACCTGAAAGAAGATCTGAAATTAAAAAATGGGTGGTATCTACAGTATATCCAGCACTGGAAGAGAGCCCTGGTAGAGAAGGTTGGATATGGTTAGCAGGCACTATTGTACACTTTGATAGTTTTTTGCAAATGACCTATGATGGTTTTAGAAAAGCAAAAGAAGAAGACAAAACATATTCGTGGGATGTTGTGTTTAAAAGAGCTATTGAAGAAGAAAAGCCTATTTGGGAACAACAATTTCCATTAAGTAAGCTTAAAAAGAAGAAAAAAGAATTTATAGAAGCAGGACTTGTAAACAAGTTTGCACAAGAATACATGAACGATGCTAGAGATTTAGGGGCAGCGGCGTTCAAAGTGGACAGAGTACAGAACCATGGCTATCAATTTAAGTCAGAAAGTAGATATTCGTACTTAGCGGATAAAGATCACGCTATTCCTGTTAATGTTTACATTGGTGTTGACCTTGCAGCTACAGCGTCCGAAACGTCAGACTATCAAGTTATTCTTGTTATGGCTATCGATGCAAACCAAAACAGGTATGTTTTAGAGTATTTTAGAGAAAGAATCCCTACATTTGACGTTCCAAAGAAAATTATAGAAATGACCAAGAAATATCACCCAGTTAGAAGAGTAACGATAGAAACAGTGGCTGCTCAAGAAATGGTAAGAGATATGGTAACAAGGCTATCTGCCAAAGAAAGAAGGCTAATGCCAGGTGTGTTTAAGGGTGTTAAGCCACCACCAGGAATAAAAAAGCAAGATAGACTAGAAACAACCCTTGGACCAATTATAAATAGCAAAAAACTTTACATACGAGAAGAAATGACCGAACTTGTCGATGAGATATTTGAACATCCAAAACCTAGAAACGATGACTTAATGGATGGATTGTACTATGCAGACTATTATGCAAGACCACCTAAAAGTAAAAAGATGGATGTAGATGATTACGAGGAAGCAATTGAAGAACAACAGCGAAAACCTGTGCAAAAAGTATACAACTGGATAACAGGTTCAAAACTTTAATAAAAAAGTTTGCATATTACGATAATTATGATACATTACATGGGTTTAAATTAAATGCCAAAATTCGGAACAAGAAGCAAAAGTAGACTACACACCTGTGATGAAAGGTTACAAGACCTTTTTGAGGAGGTCGTTAAGTCATTTGATTGCTCTGTTTTGGAAGGTCACCGTGGCAAAGAAAAGCAAAACGCAGCATATGATAAAGGCAACAGTAAATTAAAATATCCTAAAGGAAAGCATAATAAAATTCCAAGTATAGCTGTAGATGTCATACCTTACCCAATTGATTGGAAAGATAGAGACAGAATGCATTACTTTGCAGGTTTTGTTTTAGGTATTGCAAAAAAGAAGGGTTTAAAAATTCGTTGGGGCGGCGATTGGAATATGGATACACATACCAAAGATAACAGATTTGACGATTTAGTACATTTTGAGATAAAAGAATGATGAAGCCAAGTACAGATACCGTTCCTGCTATGCTCACGCCAGGTGAGTTTGTTATAAGAAAAGACGCTGCGGAAGAGATTGGTCCTGAAAATTTAGAGATGTTAAACAATATCGATAGACTAAGCCAGTCAGCTTTAATTGAAAACGCACGATCACCAATGGGTTATCAAGAGGGTGGCTTTATAAGCAATTTAATGGGAGACACTGGAGAAAAGTACTCAGATTTAAAAAATTTATTTGGAAGCAAACAAAGATTTTCTGATTTATCTGAAGATGACTTTGAACAAACAACAAGTCAGCTTTTTAAAGAATTAAAAGCTAGAAGAGCTGCGGAAAAATTTTTTTCTGAAACACCTGATTTGCAATCACCTTCTGGGTTATCAATGCGAAACACAGAACAGCCGTTTTTAAAAAGCGATTCTAACTACACCCCCACAGAGCAAGCATATTTAAAAAGTTTACCAGCTATGGAAGAAATAGCAAAAAAATATGAAATATTATCTACAGATCAAGCAGAGCTTTCACCAAGAATTGCAAAACAATCATTAGCTGAATTATCGCCAAAAGAAATAAAAACACTAGAATCTCTTTTTGGGTCAACGGAAGAAGCTTATGGCAAAAGCATGCCAGCTATGGAAGGGATAGCAACAAAATATGGAATTTTAGGAACAAGTGCTCCAGAGTTAGAAATGAGACAAGATAGTTCTTTTAATATACCATCGTCTTTGTCAGCAATGCAAAACCCTGGAAGACCTGATGTTGAGCGTGAGCAAATGTCTAACTTAGCCGAAGCTTTAAATGAAGAGATGGTGCTTAGTGAAATGCCAGAAATGATGGGCGGTGTTTCTAATTTTGCAGAACCATCACTAGAGCCATCGGTTTATTTTGATGACTTGCCTATGTGGGAAAAACTAGGAATGTTGATGATGGGTGAAGATAAATTTGATAATATGCGAGGTAAGTCAAGACGTATAATGAGTGGCAAAGAATTTCAAGGTGGCGAAGTTTCTGGAGTTCCACAAGATATGAATTTTTTAAAAGCAATAGGAATGCAAAAAGGTGGAAAAGTTATGAATTATGAAGGCGGTGGACAAGTGAAAGAGTTTATGTCTATGTTTGGCGATAAATCGCAAGAAGCAGACAAAATACAAGAATTAGCTGCGTTAGCGTCAATGCAAAACATGGTTGGTATGTATGGCGGTGGATATGTTAAAAAATATCAAGATGGTGGTCCTGTTGACCCCCCAATGCCACAAGGTCAGCTTGAACCACAACAAGTTCCAATGTCAGGTGCACAGCAAGCGTATTATAAAACACCCATGGAACAGCTTGGTATGGATGAATACGAATACAGCTCTTATCTAAAATATGGTCCAGATATGTTTCGTTGGATGGCACAAAAATATAAACCAAAAACAGAGTGGACTGTATATGACTCTTTAGTTGATGCGGGAAAAATTGACCCTTATGAAGTAAGCAAAGATAGTATAAATGTTTTAACAGATGAACAATTAAACGAATTAACAGAAAAAAGCGGGATACGCCAATAAATGGAAACAGACCCAAGAGCTCAAAATAATCAGGATCTATATAGGCGATGGCGTGACGCTAGAGCAGATTGGGATGCTGAAGCTCGAAAAGACATAGATTTTTACTTAGGTAATCATTTTACCGCTGAAGAGTCTGACGAACTACAGACTCGCAACCAAGCAGACGTACCTATGGATAGAATTTCTCCAGCAGTAGAGAAATTAAAAGCTACGTTAACATCAAGACCCCCAACTTTTACAATTACACCAAGAGAAGATTCTGACGTAAAAATATCAAACGTCTGGAGAACTATTCTTGGGTATGTTTGGGATAGCTCAACTGGTGACGCCCACATGAAACAGGCGATACATGATTATGCGATTTCTGGACTAGGTTATTTATATGTTTATGTAGATACCGAAGCAGATTTCGGGAGGGGCGATGTCAAATTCACCAATGTTAATCCGTTTCGGGTGTATGTCCCACCATCATCAAGAGATAGATGGTTTGGGGACGCTGAAAGCATATTGTTGTCTACTATATTAACAGGCGAACAAGTTATCGCCCTTTATCCCGAACTTGCAATAGAGGAAGACCCAGAAACAGGTGAGCCAATTAAACCGTTAATTGACACTATTTCTGCCTATCGTGAAGAAGATTTTCCAGCTGCACAAAACAAAAATTCAATGAAGGCATACACGCCAGCTGAAACACAATATTTAGACCAGTATGAATTTAGAAAATATCAAATTTTAGAAAGATACTATAAAACAAAAGTTCCTTTTTATAGAGTGTTAGACACAGGAAGTGGAAAAGAATATGTGTTTAACGATGTAGACATTGAACGCTACATGGAAGAAAACGCAGAGATTATAGAGAATGGCGTAGTCCAAATAATAGAAGTTCCACAAAACAGAGTAAAGGTTTGTGCAACGCTAGGAGAAATAGTTTTATATGAGTCTGTTTTAAATACAGACGTTTATCCAATAGTTCCATTGCCTAATGTTTGGACAGAAAGCCCATACCCAAAATCAGATGTATCAAGGGCTAGACCTATGCAAAGACTGCTTAATAAAGTTTGGTCACTTGCACTCTCGCACGCACAGGCATCAGCTGGACTAAAGCTTTTAGTTCCCTTGGGAAGCGTAGAAGATTTAAATCAATTAGAAAAAGACTGGGCAAATCCAAATGCAGTTATTGAAGTTGACTCATCACAGGGAGAACCTCACTTTCCAGCACCACAACCACTAGCAGCTGAATTTTATAGATTAATACAGCAATGTGAGTTTTATATAGATTTTATATTTGGGTTACCAGAGATGATGCACGGCTTTTCTGAAAAAGCACCAGAAACAGTTAGAGGCACAGAAAGAATGATGGCTTTAGGTCAAGAAAGACCAAAGTCTAAATTAAGAGATATAGAATTTAGCATAAACAGACTTGGTAAAGTCTTATATAATTATGCAAAAGGGCATTACACATTTCAAAAAATGTTTCGCATTGCCCAACCAAATAATAATTTAAACGAAGCTACGGTTAATTTATATGACGATAAAACAGAACCAATATTAGATATTGCAAAAGATCGTTATAAGCTTGACCAGCACGACATAAGAATTGAACCTGGCTCAACTCTACCTACTAGCAAGTGGGCTGAGTTAGGAGTCTATCTTGAAGCGTATCAAATGGGACTTGTTGACAGAATTGAAGTTCTAAAGAAAAATCCAGAGATATTTGATAAAGAAGGGATTTTAGCAAGAATGGATGAAAAACAACAAATGATACAACAAATTCAAGGTTTAGAAGGTCAGATAAAAGATTTGCAAGGGGACTTGCAAACTGCTACAAGAGAATCTGTAAGCGATAGAAAGCGTGTTGAAGTTGAAAAAACTAAAGCAAAACTTTCTGAAGTCGTTGCAGATGCTAAAGCAGATAGAAGGGTTGAATCCAATAAAATGCAAAATAAGGTAAAGCTCGAAGCAGAGAGATTAAGACGTGAAGCAGATCGTCTTGGTCAAGCTCTTAAAGCGTAGAGATATCTTAAAGGAGTTTAAGCAATAATGTCAAAAGAATCTCAGTTAATAAAAAACACTGTCGTAGAACAGGACACATTAACAGGACAAGAATCATATCAAGAATCCGCCACACAAGATGCGGGGGTTGTTGAAGCAATGCCAGACGCTGGAACCGACTGGGAAGGTGAAACTAAAAAGTTCCAATCTATGTATGATAGATCTCAATCAGAGATTAATAGATTGAAAAAATTGGAACCAATAGGTGATCTTTTAGAAAGTCGTCCAGATTTAGTTGAGGTATTGCAAGAAAAAATAGTTAATCCTAGTAGTGGGTCAGGGCAAGAAGCCCAACTGGATGAAAACGACTTTAACCCTTGGGATGCGTATTATAAGCCCGAATCGCCGTCATATAGATTACGAGTAAAGAAAGAGCAAGAGACCGTAGGGTCAGCTGTTTCAGAAATTCGTAATGAGTTTGCACAGCGTGAGGCAGAAACGCAACAAAGACAATTCTTAAATACTACTGTGAACGAGTTGAAGTCTAAGCACAATATGGACGACCAGCAGGTCAACCATTTCTTAGAGTGGTCGGCACAACCAAAAGAAGCAGTAGGATTAGGAAACCTTGTTAAATTATGGAAGGATGTCAATTCAGCTCCAATACAAGGTCAAACATCTATTGATGCTGTAAAAGCCGTGCAGAAAGTTCCGCCTTCAGCGGGGGTATTGCAAGGACAAGCAGCTGAAACTGTCAGTGATGACAATAAGATATTTGACAGGGTATTGAATGCTTCTAGAAGTGGCAGACTAGGATAATAACAGGGTTATTTTCCAAATAAGGAGGCATATAAATGGCTTATAAAGTCGGAACTAAACTATCTAGTGACGTAACGGCATCAACAACCAGTGCTGGTATAGGACAAGCCCCTGATCTGAGACGGTTATACGATTTCTCGGATAGGGTTGCAGAACTATCCCCAGAAGAATCTCCTTTTTTTGTTTACCTTTCAAAAGTAGCAAAGGCACCAACAGATGATTCTGTTTTCCGTTTCTTAGAAAATCGTTCTAAGATTGACTGGACAACTAGAAACTTCTCTTTGGACGGTGCTGTAAATGGTGGTTCAGCAGTTAGTGCTGGAACAGCATATACGTTTACTGTAGACACTAGCGGAGCTAGCGTTGATTGGTTAGTAAAAGGAATGGTTTTTTCAGTTAATACCGTTGATAGTGCAGCAGGATGGGCACAAACTCTTGTTAGAGTAAACGGTTCTGTAACTGATAATGGATCAGATTCTTCGTTTTCTGGTATGATTATTGATGTATCGAACTCCAATGTTAGTGGTTATAATGTTCTTGCTGACGATGATCCGTGTCAAGTAATTGGCACTGCATTCGCAGAAGGAACAGGGTCACCAGATGCATGGTCAAATGATATTGAAGATGACTACGGTTATACTCAAATCTTTAAAACCGCATGTGAAATGTCGAATACATCTATTGCTACTCGTTATCGTGGATACGCTAATGAGTGGGATAGAATTTGGGCTCTTAAACTTCGTGAACATAAAGTAGATATCGAACGAGCAATGCTCTTTGGGCAAAAGGCTCGTGTATCTGGCATCCAGTACAGTGAAGGAATCGTTGGACACATTGTAAAAAATGCAAATCCAACAGCTGATAACTCAGCTTTCTCTTACTCTTCTGGTGCACCTTATTATAGATCATCGACAACGGCAGAGCTCACTTACGACAGATTCTTAAGCGATCTTGAAGTAATTTTTGATCCAGCTCGTGGCGGCTCTTCTGAAAAGTTAGTCCTCGCAAGTTTACCTGTTATCTCTCAACTTAATAAAGTTGGTGATGGCGGTTTTCTTGACGTGTCAACAGCAAGCACTCAAATTCAATTGAACGCTCCTCTGGAGCAGAGAGAGGGTGCTTTTGGTCATAAGGTAATGAACCTTGAGACTATACATGGCGATCTTCACATTGTGAAAGAACCACTATTCCGTGGTATCGCTAGTGGTTTCATGGCAGTTATCGATATGGGCAAGGTTTCTTACCGTCCACTCGTTGGAAACGGTATAAATCGTGACACACAAATTGAAACTAATGTTCAGAACGCTGATGAAGACCTTCGTAAGGATATGATTCTTACTGAAGCAGGTCTTGAAATTTCTTTACCAGAATCACATGCTCTCTATAACCTAGAAGGTAATTAGAGGTAATCATGGCTAGATCATCTGGATTAGAAGTTAACAGTGGAAGTTTTGGTGGCGTATCAAAAGGCATAGTATCTGTTCAAGATGCAGCAGCAATAACCTTATCAAAAGATAATAGTGGCAAAATTCATGTAATGCCAGATTTAACAGCGGATTGTACAGTTACAATGCCGTCTGAAGAAGATGGACTTTATTACGAATTTTGGTACGGTGGTACAGCAGCTGATGCACAAGATTGGACATTCGATACTGGATCTGACACTAACTTTTTTATCGGAGGTCTTGTACAACATGACTCCGATAATGGTGGTGACGATACAGCAGTTGTAGACTCAGATGGTAACAGTAACTCAAAGATGGGTGTATTAACCCCAATCGCAGGAACTCATATTATGATGGTTTGTGATGGTGTTAATTGGTATGTTAATGGTACCGTTATTTCAGCAACTGACACTGGCGTAACATTCGCTGATCAATCGTAAAAGTCAGTAATGACACACCTTTGGATAGGTGGGGGATGGTCGTATAAAGGGCTGTCCCCAATATCCTAAAAATTTTATAATATTAACTTGGAGAAAATATGGCAGATTATAATACAGTTACAAAAATTATAGTCGGAACAGTACCTGGTGATACACAAGATAGTAGCTCTACAGGAACTTTAGCAGAAAAGATAAACACTTTTTGGCAAACTTTGGATAGCACTAATAATGCAGTTCAAAGTATGAGCTCTGTTAAGGTGGCACCATACACTGTTGCAGTAATTATAGTACACACAGGTTAATTTAGATAATGCCTAAAATAAAAGGTGTTAGTATGTCTAGTTTGAATGCTCGACAGCAGTCGGCAATGAAACGGCATGCTAAGCACCATACGGCAAAGCATATTAAATCTATGGTAGCTTCTATGAAGAAAGGTCAAACTTTTACACAGTCGCATAAAACAGCTATGAAGAAAGTTGGTAAGTAATGCCAACAAGCAAAAGAATGAAAACAAAAGCAAGAAAAAAAAGGGGGCTTTGGGCTAATATCCATGCAAAAAGAGCAAGGATAGCATCGGGGTCAGGAGAAACAATGAGGGAACCAGGGTCAAAAGGAGCACCTACAAATAAAGCTCTTAAAGAGTCTCAAGCATAAAGACAATGAATATTAATGGCAACATTTGAAGCACAAGTAGAAGGATTAACTAGTTTATCTATAGATGGCAGTAGCTCACCAACTCAAACAGAACTAACTCAATTTTTAACAGATGGAGCTAAAGAGGTTCTTACTGCTTTACCAGTTACAAAAAAAATATTATACTCTACGTCAAGTGCTTTAGATAATAGCACGACTAACTTAACACTGGGCGGTTCTGAGGTGTTAGGTGTAATGAGAGACGATGGTACTATTAACCAGCCCTGTAGAAGAATTCCTTCAACAATGAGCGGAAGATCTCAAGATAGTGCGGAGATGACATTCGGTACAGCTAGTGACCCTGTATGGTGGGTAGTTAATAATATATTAAGTATCTTTCCAGAGCCATCAAGTTCAGGTGCAACCGTACAAACATTGGCATATCCAGCAGTAGCTTTTGGTGATAGTGCAATAACAAAATTTCCAGATGAAGCAGAATACCTAGTCCCTATATATGGAGCTATTAAAACATTGCAAAATAAAATGGCTAGTATGATGGACGAGATTCCTAGAAACTCTGACCAAGACGGAACATTTACAACCGCTTCATCTAGTTCACAAGGTTATGAAAAGGTAAGACATTTATTAGAGAACTCGGAAGATATAGAGTTGGCTTCTAGCATTATAGGTTCTTTAAGTAGTGAAATGCAACAATTTATGGCTGAATATAAGTGGTATCAAGAACAACAAGCAAAACTACAAGCTGATTATGATAAAGGCTTGCAAATTGTAATGGCTGGATAATGGCACTAACATTAGCAACATTAACGACATCAACAACTTTTACTGAAGTAAGTTTGACTGGAAGCACTTCTTTTTCAGAAGTAGGGTTAACAACGTCTACAGATTTTGATTTAGCAGGTAATAAATGGGACGAAGCAGCTGAATTACTGTCTGCAAGTTGGGATCAATCACTTCAGTTTCAGTGGGAAGAATTAGAATAACATGGCTGTAAGAAGATTAACTGTAAAAAATATTATAAGTAGGGTAAGGCAAACTTTTCCTGAAGCACCTGAAAATTATTTATATAATTTAATTAATGACGCTTTATTAGAAGCTGGACTTTATAGAACTAAAGTAGAGTACGCAAAAGCAACAACCGTAGCAGACCAGATGTGGTATGATATATCTGATACAGGCTCTTCTGTTGATATTAATAAAGTATTTAGAGTTGACTTTCAAGACTCTGCTGGAGATTATATAAAACTTCCTAGGTTGGTTGATAATGAAATATTAAAAATGGATATAACGTAATGGCAAGTAATCATAATCACCCAGAAAATGATATGGCTTGGTTTATCGTTGGAGATAAACTAGCAATTATAACAACTAAAGGAACAGACTCAAGTAGTGTTCACTCGAAATCAGGTGACTGGAAAGCAGTGGATGAAGCAGTGACGGATGGTGTCTTGATACATTATTATGCAGAGCCCAACACAGTAGACGCTTTAACTGATTATCCAGACATAGATAATGCAATGCATGCCAGTATTGTAGACTATGTTAAAGCAAAATTATATATAGATAAAGCTGGAACCGCTGGAGACCCAAACTTATCAGCTACAGCAATGAACTTATCAATGGTCCACGAGAAACAATGGAAAGATTCTTTAGTTAAATTTGGAACTAGACGCCGTGATAAAATAGGTGGATTAAGAGCAGTAAGGACATTTGATTTAAGATAATATGGCTTCATTAACTGGAAAAACAATAGCAAGTACCTATAAAGACCTTCTACAGGTATCTAATTCAAATAGTGGAATTGATTCTACTTTAAGAGTTATATCTGATGGTGAAGCTACAGATAGTGTATTTTATTTAAGTAGTGCCGCAGCACAAATAGCTTCAGATGCTAAATTTTATTTTAGAGATACTGGGTTATATATTTATTCTAATGCCGATGGTGATTTAGATATAGTATCAGATGGTACAGCTATAGACTCTATTAATTTAGAATCTGCTGGTGGAATAACTTTAGATGCAGGTACAGCTGGAAGTGGAATAGCCTATGAAGATGATGGTGATGAGATGTTGCGAATTCATCATTCTTCTAGTGATGTTATCTTACAAATAAAAAATGATTCAAAAGATTTAGTTATACAACAATATGATGGGTATGAAGTTGCAAGGTTTTCAGATACTCGTGGTAAAATGTATTTATATGATGAGGGCGGTGAATACCTTCAGTCAGATGGAACAAACTTAACACTTGGCAGTGGAGCAGATATTACACTATCTGCAACAAGTGACGTTAATGTACCAGCAAACGTAGGGTTAACATTTGGTCATGCTTCTAATCAAAAGATTGAAGGTGACGGTACAGATCTTGCTATTGATGCTACTGGTAATATTAATGTTACATCTACAGTTAATGAAGCAGCTTCAATATACCTTAGAGCAAACGCTGGAACATCAGAAACAGTAAAGATACATTCAGACCAAGGAACCTCAGTTACTGAAGGAGCTGAATCTGTAACTATCTTATCAGATGCAGGTGGTGTTGGTATACGCTCTACAGCTAATCTTGCTAACGCTGTGAATATTACAGCAGACGGCGGAACAACTTCAACTATACAAATTTTTAACGACCAAGGGACTAGCGTAACTGAAGGGGCTTCTTCAATAGAGGTTCTTTCTGACGCTGGTGGTGTAGAGCTAAAGTCTACAGCTAATTTAGCAAAATCAATTAAACTAATTGCAGATGGTGGAACAAGCGAAACAATTTATATACAGTCTGACCAAGGTACTGGGGCAGCTTCAATTGAATTATTATCTGATGCTGGCGGTATTACAATATCAGCTGGTAATACTTCACATGGAGTAAAGCTAGGGACTGTAAGTGGTGCACCTATTACAATTGGTCATACAACATCAGAAACTACAGTTGCTGACAACTTAACAGTTACTGGAAACTCAACAGTTACAGGTAACGCTGGTATAACAGGTACGTTAACAGTTGGTAGTGACGGCAGTGGAACAGATGTAATTTTTTATTCTGGAACTTCTGGAGATAATCTTACATGGGATGCTTCAGCAGAAGTTTTAAATATTACAGGAACAAACGGACAAACATCATTAGATATATTAGATGGTGACGTTAGAGTTGTAGATAAACTATATTTCTACGATAGAGGTGGTGAATATATTTCTAGTGATGGCTCTACAATGACAATTACTGGTGCTGTATCAATGAGCAGTACATTGGCTGTCACAGGAGTTATTTCACCAACAACACATATTGATATGCCAGATAGTGCCAACATTAAACTTGGTACTGGTGATGATATGCAATTATATCATGATGGTTCTAATTCATATATAACAAATTCTACAGGAGAATTAAAATTAGCTACTGAAACAAGTGGCATAGCTATAACCATAGGTCACGGTACCTCAGAAGTAACCGTTGCAGATAATCTTACAGTTACGGGCAATTTAACAGTATCAGGTGACACAATAACCGCAAATACTGCAACACTAAATGTTGAAGATAGTTTGATAAAATTAGGTAATGGATATACTGGTAGTGCATATGACCAAGGGTTTGTTATTACAAGAGGAGACGGTTCAAGTAGCAATACACAGAACATGGCATTTATATGGGATGAGTCTGCTGATACGTTTGCAACAATTAAAGCGGCCTCAGAGGATGGGACCACTGCTGGTAACGTAACGGTAACTGATCATGTTAATTTAAGAGTTGGAGCATTGACAACGGATGATTCTTCTACTTTTACAAGTGGGTTTGTTGTTGGTTCAGATGGCAGTGGTGCTGATGTAACTTTTTATTCTGGTACAAGCGGAGACAATTTAACTTGGGATTCATCTGAAGAATGTTTAACAATTACAGGTACAGATGGTCAACAAGCATTAAAAGTAGCGGATGGAGACCTTGTTGTTGTAGATAAATTATATATTTATGATAATGATGGCGGTGAATATATATCTGGTAATGGAACAACAGCAACATTGACAGGGGCGTGGGCTTCTGCAAATATGACTATTACAGGTGGTGCGATAAGTGGTATCACAGACTTAGCTGTAGCTGATGGTGGTACAGGTGCAAGCTCATTAACTGATGGTGGAATATTATTAGGTAGTGGTACAGGTGCAGTAACGGCTATGTCGGTGCTAGGAGACGGAGTTATCGTTGTAGGCGATAACAGTACAGACCCAACCACAATAACGGCATTTACGGCTAATGACGGCGTTTTAAAGCATGAAGTGGGTGGTATAGAAGCAGATATCTCTGCAATAGCTAAAGGTGGTATAGTTACTGGTACTGGCAGTGGTACTATGGGTATTAAAGCTGTAGGAACAAATGACCATCTTTTAACTGCTGACAGCTCAGCTGCTGGTGGTGTTAAATGGGCTGAGAACTCAGCTGCAACAAAAGGATTTGCTGTCGCTATGGCAGTAGCATTATAGGAGAAAAAAATGGCACAAGATTTTGAAGGCAAAGGAATAAGAGTAACTAACTCAGAAACTGTACTAAGAACGGCTGACAGTGATGATGCCGTTGTAGGTATTCGTGTGGCAAACATAACTACAGCAGCTGTAACGGTTGATGTGTATGTAGAGCACAACGATGGAGGAGGAGATGATGATTATTATTTAGTCAAAGACGCTCCTATCCCTACTGGTGGATCACTTGAATTAATTGATGGTGGTTCTAAAGTAGTACTAATGAGTGGTGATAGATTATTAGGTCAATGCGGAACAGCAAATGGTATTGACGCCTGGATCTCAACAGTTGACGCAGTAAGTACATAGGAGATATGAATGGCTTATATAGGTAATAGCCCTGTACAAGACGAAACAGTAAGCTCTGCTCAAATTATTGACGGAGCGATTGTAAATGCAGATATAAATTCTTCAGCCGCAATTGCGTTATCTAAGACTGCTTTAGTAGCAGGAACTGGAATCACGCTTGCAACCAATACACTTAACTTAGACGCAGCTCAAACAGGCATCACTTCTTTATTAGCTACTGATATTAAAATTGGTGAAGATGACCAAAC
>TARA_R110002012_G_scaffold58097_3_pt1 | contig 16181 bp, 23 predicted proteins | sample TARA_R110002012 | Tara Oceans TARA_R110002012 (sample SAMEA4396515) | marine metagenome | biome: Westerlies Biome; feature: [DCM] deep chlorophyll maximum layer (ENVO:01000326); material: water (ENVO:00002006), including particulate matter (ENVO:01000060) such as... | depth 40 m
AGCTTCCCAAAAAATATAAAAAATTCTATTTGCTTCTCTAAAATCTGGATGCCCAATATCTATCTTGGTCCATTGCAAATACATATAGTGAGTACCTGTTAAATAGGTAGGTTTGCCATCATTATAAAACCAATAACCTTTTTCTCTTTTATTAAACTCATCTTCAATATAGTCTATCCATTGATTTTTAAATGTAGAGGGCGCGTCATGCCATTGAAATATAGTGGGTATTCTTTTTAATGCAGGCGGTAATTCTTGTACCTCCCAAAACTGTTCATCTTTTTTTTCACTACGTTTAAACGCAGTCATTGGAGCTTTGGGCAAAGCAATGCGTAATCCAGAAACATGAATAACTTCACCTATTGTGCCGTCTTTAGAAATATTAACTAAATCATATTTTTCATTATATCCATAAGACCAGGTCCTCGCTTTATTTTTTCGAGTTAATATGTTTTTAGGAATAAGTCCTTTACATATATTAAATATTCTATTTTGACCTTGATTCTGCAAATCCTTTAGGGGTGTTATTTTTAATTTCTATACCATCTATTTTGTCTCTTTCTTCGTCAATTCTTTTTAATATTTCAAATGCATCAAATAAAGCAAGTTTTTTTGTAGCTGCTGCATTTTTTAATTTGTCTGCAGCCAATTCATCTTCAGGGTCAGGTTTTATAATTTTTGCTTTAGCAACTTGAATTAATTCTTTTACAGCTTTTTCACCTGCTTCTATTATTTCTAATTTAATTGCTCTGGTATCCATCTGTTAAAGTTATATTATTGGTGTACATTCTATAGAGCTTTTTTCCTTCTATGTTAAACTCATATTCACTATCAGGCTGAAAAGAAACTTTGTCTCCTTCTTTTAATCCTAATGTTTCTAAAGATTTATTTCCATATTTTATTTTACCCCACAAAGGTTCTTCTGTAACACCTACTCCGTCAATAAAACTCTCACCTTTTGGTATAGGTTCAATAAAACAAAAGTTATTATGACTATACCATTTATTGTTTTGTTTATACATGTAGAATTGATTGTCATCTACTAAAAACAAGTCATCCATTAGCCAGCTTCTACCGCTTTTTTGCCTGCCATACATGTCGTTATAAAATTTAAATACATTATGATGAACCACTAACGTGTCATTAATTTTAATAGGACCGTTATAATTTAAAGGTACATTAATAACAACAGCTAGCCTTGTAGAAACTGTAAAATCTTCTTCTGATGTGCTGGTAAAAAATCTTTTGTCTCCATAATATTTGATATTATCGTAACGCCTATCATTGTAGGGTTTTACTATAAAGCAAAAGGGAGACTGCATTAAAAGTTTATATTAAATTCTAAACATATTGGCATGGTAGTTTTAAACTCTTTCCATAGCAATATTTCGTCTTTTTTTATAATCCAAATTTTATATGAATTATTAGTAGAATCGTGTTGAATTAAATGAATACCATAGGTTCCTCCAAGAACAGATTGTCCTACTATGTAATGCATGGCTCCAGACTTATAGTCTGCGCCTATAGAAATTTTACGTATATCCATTTAATTAGAATGATGTTCCTGTAGTAAGAACTCTATAAAATATATTTACATATAAATCACCTGTTCCTACTGTGGCATTTCCGTCATCTGCAACTAATACTAAAGGTTGATTAATACCAACAGTTAAACCACCTGAGTTACCAGGTTTTGTTACAATATCAGTTGCTGAATTTATTTTAGATTGTTGTATTGCTCCAAAACTTACAGAGTCTATTTTAAAATTAAGACCATTTGTGCCAAAATCATATTGAATAGAACCTGCATCAAAATATGCTTGTATACTAATTACATCTATAATTTTTGTTGCACCAGGCGCAGGAATAATTGTTAAAGCTGTTCCTACGCCTAGTAAGGCTTGATTGCTAACAGTAACTTTTGCCACCAAAGTATCTATTCCGAACAATGCTTGTATTTGAGCAATAGTTGCGGTTTTAGTCATAAGACTATTTTCAGCGTCAGTGATTACTAAATAATCAGCTGCATCTAAATTTTGAATACCTGGGTATGCGGATATGTTACTTATTTTCGCCATCGGTTTTGTTTTCTTCTACGGGTTCTTCTTCAGGGTCTTTTACTTCTCCAGTAGCTAAATCTATTACTGCGTTTTTCCCGTAAACATCTATTAATTGTTTTTCAACTTCCCCAAATTTTTGTTGTACTTGGTCAATCATTGGTACAGCTTTAAATAAATTTATAACTGCATCTGCGATTTTAACTTTTACGTTTAAAAACTCTTGATTTAATCCTTGAACATTTTTTAGTTCTTCTTCTGTTAATTTTGCCATTTTATTATATTTAATTTTTATATGTTAATTACAAAGATAGTAAAATAATTTAAGATTTTTTATATCGGTGGAGAACAAGTATTCACACTACAACCCGATTGATTAGATACTATTCCGTTTATTACTTGTATATAGAATCTTGAACCTCCAGCAGAATATAAGTAATAATAAAATGAAGGAAGTAATGTTGTTCCAGTTTGTGTTGTATATACAGTATCTCCATTACAAGGATATGATTGTTGAGCATTGCCAGAAGTGTTTACAAAGTAGAATGTATTAGCATTTGGATTACCAGGAGTTGATGTGCAAACTCCATTAAACACTGTACCGTTAGCTGCATTAAATGCTGTTCTTCCTGCAGGAGTTTGTCCTGAACCAGTAATTGTTCTATCTACGTTGTTAGTAAATCCTGCAGTAACATTTATAATACTATATTTTATTTGTACATACCAAGTTGCAGTAGGTAATGCAGTTAAATCACTTGCGTTTCTTAATATAAGACCTCTATTTAAAAACGTGCTTTTATCTGCACCTGATGAAGCCATTGCTCCAATACCAACTGGTCTTTCAGATTGCCAAAACCAAGTTCCAGTAGCAGCTATCACACTTGAAACAAAAGTAGCTGGAAAATATGCCCAAGGCCTCCAAGACCTCTGCCCCCCTGCCATATTACAAGCATTTGTAGTGCCAGAATCACAAAACCCAAAACCTAATAAACTACTCCATCCAGTTCCTGGAGTTCCAGCACCTTTATAAACAGTAATGCTTTTTATGAAAAGAGCACTGTTCGCTCCTGGCGCAGGAATAACTGTAGTACCTACACTATTAAGGTCATCAAACCCGCTTCCACTTATAGCTATAGTTTCTATTCTTTCGTCTTCTACAAACTTACCTTCGTTACCTGCGGCAAAAGTATATTTTGGTTGGTTATTAGCACCTGTAACCCCAAAAAATTCTCCAGAACCATAAGCACCTGCTTTAATATATTTATTATCTGGGTCAACAAAAAATTGTTGTTCGTTTGCATTAAAACCTAAAGTCTTTATAGTTCCGTTTACATCAAAAGCTGCGTTAGGTGATGTTGTTCTAAAACCAACTCTATTCTCATCTGTATCAACATAAAAAGTAGGTTCATCTGATGCATTCGATGGTTTAGTAATTTGGAAAATTGCGTTGTCAGTATTTATCGTTGTGTTGGTTCCATCATTTTGAATGTTGGTATTTCCTAGTGTTGTTCCAGCACTAAATCTTGGAACAAAACCAGCTGTTCCTGAACCTCCAATTGTTCCGCTACCACCACCACTTGGTGTTTGCCAAGAAACTCCAGAGCCACTTGATGTCAATACTTGTCCACTACTACCTTGAGCTCCGTTTACTTTAAAGTTATCAACGTCTACAGTTCCTTGTACATTTATATTTTGTACAAATGATGCAGGAGCTCCAAAGAATATAGTGTTCCCTGTAGCTGCTCCTTGAATAAAGGCAACTCCAGACGATTTATACATAGTTAAATACGATGTTCCAGAATCTTGTAAACGCAACGTTCCCGTTGCGCCTGTTCCTACTGATAAAATAGTATTAATGCCAGCTGTGGAAGCAGTTACGTCTCCTGAGAAAGTACCTGTTGTGGCTGTTAAACCACCTGTAAAAGATACATTTCCGTTACCATCAAAAGATTGTCTTACAGTGCCACCATGTTGAAACTCTATGTGGTCTGGAGTTGCTTCTCTATAGAATATTCCATAGTCGGTTGCGTTAGCAAGTATAACCATAGGTACAGTAGCACCACCAACATAATTAATTCCAAAACCTACCTTACCCGTTACAAAACCAGAAGAAATTGTAGTTCCATCAACACTAACATTTCCATCAAGAGTTATTCCTGAATCGCCTCTTAATGTAATTGTTCCTGTTCCAAATTGTATACGAGTATTTGTATCGCCTTCATGAAATAAATAGTTAGGAAAATAAGTATAATAACCAAAAGTTACAGTCCCAACATTATCTATAGTAATAGCATTTACATTTCCACTATCAACCTCTAATGTCATACCTACATCAGCAACTATAGCTGAGGCACTTAATGTAAGAGTTCCAACGTCTAATTTTCCTGCAAAAGTTGCGTTTTGTGAAGAGTCTAAAGTTAAGGCAGTAGTTCCAGCGTTTGTTTGAAACAACATTGGAGCACCTGAAGATGACCTTAAAAAAGTATTAGCATCATCTGCTGCAATTAATAAATTTACGTTATTTGTTGTGTCTGTTAATATAAGCTCAGGAGTACTTGCTTTAGTGATACTAAGATTACCAGTCAGTGTGCCACCAGCAAGTGGTAAATAATCTCCGCCTGTTGAGGGTGCGCCACCTATATCACTTAATACTTGTGCTCCTGTTCTAAATCTTATTGCATTATTAACATCAAGTACAGCAAATTTGTCGGTATCTGTTAATGCATTAGATGCGTTTGGTAATCTTACAGAACCTGGGAATTTATAAATACCTGTACTACGTTGTGTTTTAATTACTTTCCAACCTGATATTCTACATGCTCTTGTTCCTGTACCTGCTCCATAATTAAATAAAGCTTGAGGTGTCCAGTATTTTGTACCAAGTTCAAATCTACCTGTTTGACTTGCATGAAATCCTCCTATATATCCAGTAACCTTTGTCCATGATTGTCCAGGGTTTGTATTAGACATAACCCAATAACCATAAGAACCTGGATTTCCACCTAAACTATCAAAGTTTTCATCAAAATCTGTACTACCCATGTAGTGTGTCTGGTTACTTCCTACATTTTGAATATAACATTCCATATAGTAATCACCATCTGCTGAATCTGTTTCTACTGGTATAAAAGGAAATCCACTATTATAAGCTCCACCAACATTTACACCACCATTTAAATATATACACCAACCACCTGGTGCGTCTGCCACTTCAACCCAAGAAACACCAGAGCTATCAAAGTAATCTTGTAATTGTTTATTACTCCACGTTGTGTCCATTTCCCATACAACTTCTCCAGAACTATAATGCCCTACTGGAAATTGTTGAGATGTACTTACTCTTGTGTTTTCAGAAGAAAGAGCAGCACCTTGAATTAATCCATTTACATCTAAAGTCTGTGTAGAATTATTATAAGTAAAATTACCTTGGTCTTCTATATTTGTTCCTGATGTAGCAAAAGAAACTCTTCCTGCTGTTAATCCACTTGTTGTAACATTACCATCTCCAGTCCCTGCTCCAATGTCACTTCTTACTTGCGTTCCTGTTCTATATCCAACAGTACCGCCTGACGAAGCACATAAAAACTTATCAGGGTCTGCTGTAGCGTTTGTTATTGTTCCTAAAGTTAATGCGCCATCAACACTTAATGTTCCTCCCATTGCAATTGCGCCTGTAGCACCACCTGCATAAGTAAATCCTGTTCCTCCACTTAATGTTTCTGTATCTGTCCATCTTGCAACTTGATTAGCAACACCAGCTCCTGAAAGGACTGTAGAGTTGTCAATTTTTTGCCAAGCATCTGTAGTTAAATCTGAGTATATAACCCAGTCGCCTACCGCCCAAGTATCAGGTTCTGTACCTGTTCCATTTGGCTCGGCTGTACCAGCTACTTCACATATATAATAATTTCCTATTACTTCTAAAGTAGCATCTGTTAAATCTGGAGTTCCACCTGTTGTACTTCCATTATCAGCTGCACTCCAAGTACCTATATATTTTACTGCCCCTGAAACTAAAGTATCTACATAGCCTTTTGTTGCAAGAGTTGATATATCATCTCCACTGACTGTAGCTGTACCAGCGATAGCTTTACCTGAAAAAGTTGCTGTGTCATCTTGATTTAATACTAATAATTTTTTGTATGATGCTGCTGCACCTAATTTTACCTCAAAACTAAAAGTCTCAGCACTTGTTGCAGATGAATCAACAGTTTTTATTCTTTGAAAATAAGAGCCATCAGTTCCTTGTATTATCCAGTTCCCATTTAATTCTATTGATGCTCCTTTTACATCTAAAACCCCATCAATGGTAACGTCTTTTACAAAAGTTGCATTAGTATCATTATTTATTGTTAAAGCATTTGTATATGTTCCAGAGTTATTGACTTGCAAAAATAAATCTCCCGATGCTGTTGTTCCATCATACTCTAAGTTAGCAGCTATTCTTGCTGCGTCTACATAAGTAGTGCCTGTAGTATAACTACCTAGACCTAAAACTACACCATTTGTTCCAACTACATCAACAGCTAAACCTCTATTCAATTGTAAAGGAATAGCATTTGTATCTGTAAATCTTGAGGTACCTGAAGTTCCAACTGATAAAACACCTGAAGTTATTGTCCCTGCAAAAGTTGAGTTATTACCACTAAATGTTATTGGACCATCTTCAATATCTGCACCACCTGTACTCCATTGGGCAACTTTTCCAGCAGTACCTGTTCCACCTACGGTTCCACCACTAACACTATCTACATAAGCTTTTGTTGTAAAGTTTGCAGCTGCTGTTGGTGTTATACCACTTACTAAGCCTGTAAAAGTTGAAGAACCATCAGCGTTTATTGTAAGTCGTGTACCACCTGCTGAGCCATCAGAAGTTGAACCTGTAAATTCTAAAATTCCTGCTGTTGAAGAATCTTCACCATAAAATCTAATTTGACTTTTAGTTGTGCTTTCTTGTGAAATTTTAATAGAACTTGTTGTGTGACTTAAATTTTGACCAGTAGCAACAAATATTTTATCTGTTTGTACAATTCCTGCAAAAGTTGCATTACCAGAAGTGTCTAAGGTTAGATTTGTTGTGCTAACGTCTGTTTTAAATATTAAACCTTTACCAGTTTGCCCTACCATAAAAGCATATCCACCACTCCAAGTTAAGGTTCCATAATCTCTTGCGGCTCCCCAATCCAAAGTACCATCAGCTTCCATACTGATTTTTGGAGTTTGTATAACAGCTGAAGAATTTGTAGCAAGGATACTCCCTGTAAAAGTTGCGTTTTTTTGAGAATCAAGAGTTAAAACTGTACTTAATGTGCTAGCACAAGTAGTAAATTCTAACTTGCTTTTTTTAGCGGCATTATCAATCCATGTGCTTTTTATCTGCGAGCCATAAATAGAAGTTTGAGGGCTACTTGTATTAATATAACCTCCCATGTTTATTACAGCAAAAACGTCATTATCAGCTGGAGAAGGTGTAAAATGTAATAAATCTACTTGAGCACCACCTGCTCCTGCATTTGTTGACTCTACTCTTACAGCATCGCCAGCACCTTTTATTTGAAGAAGAGCATTATCTGGTTTTATACCTATACCTACATTTCCTGCAAAAGTTGCGCTCTCATCTTGATTTAACGTTAAAATTAAATTACCGCTTTGTGCATCTGTATGTGAAAAGTATAATCTTGCTGAGTCAGAACTCATAAAGAATTGAGCGTCACCAGCAGTTCCTCTTATAAAACTCAATAAACTCTGCTGACCTTTTAAAGCCATTTGTGCTGTAGATGTATCGCCACCACCAACACTAACTTTTCCTTCAAAAGTTGCTTTACCAGTTACATTTAAAAGACCGTCTATAGATTGACTTGATAAAAAACTTATAGCCATATTATTTGATTAAAATTACTACGCCACCTTTGAAACCAATACCATTATGTTATCAGTTGCAGGAGCGGTATTAAACGTTAAAGTTACTGTTCCTGAGTTTGCTGCTGTTCTTACTGTATCTGCATAAACTGTTGCTCCTGAAGATACTTCATACAATTGAACGATTACTTTTAATCCTAATTGGTGATTTACAGTAAACGAAACTGCAGTACCATCTCCAATTTCCTCATCGTATCCTTGATTAGCCTCAACACATGTTGAAACCGCAGCACAGAAATCACTTACTTGTGAAGCTGTAATATCTATATCTTGTGATGCAGCTGTTTGGGCTACACCAAATTTATCAAAATTTATTTTAAGAGACTTGCTTGCACTACCATAATCTTGCGCTACAATAGACTGGTCTATCAATTGTGTCCAACCATCATTTGTTGTAGTAAACACTGCAGAATCAAATCCTGTTATACCTTTTACAGCTGTCGCATCTGTTGATGCTGAGCTAGCAATACTTTGTCCAGCTTGAACAATAGTATAGTCTCCAGAAGTTGGTGTTGAATTAGCGGGAATATTATTGTTTGCAAATATTAAATCACCTACTTCAACGACTGTTCCTAAAAAGCTAGCTCCAGTTGAAGTTGTAACCGCAAAGAAATCTCCTTGGTCGCAAGCAACGTTTGCCGCTCCAGTTAATGCTGGAGTGTTTGTGTCTGCGTTATAGCCACCTCTAAAGATACCTACACCCGCTACTAAAGATTGAACTTGTGCTAAATTTACACCGTCATTTGAATCAACACCATCTGCTACATTTATTAATTTATTTGAGTCTAAATTTACGCTAGCAGCAGCATTACCCCATTGGTCTAAGGTTACATTACTATATAATATTTTTTCGTTTGCAGTTCCATCTACACCTACCAAAAAGTCTGCGGCAGGGTCTATAGAAGTAACTGTAGATACATCACTTAATTGTACACCTAAAGTTAAAGTGTCTGTTGCGGTGACAGCTGCGGTTGCCCCTGCTGTATCACCTGTAGCAACTGAGACTAAGACGGTATCTCCTGACTTAATATCTTGAGTGGTTGTTCCGTCTGATAATACCCATTTGTCATAGTTATCAGATGCAGCACCACTGGATGCTGCTGTTATTCTACCTTTAGCATCTACAGTTAAATCTGTATTAGTATAAGAATTAGCAGTAACTGCTGTGTCTACTAAATCAATAGACACTGTAGATTTTAACCCCGTTGTGGCAATAGTTGTAGATATATTATCTGTAGTTCCAGCAATATCAACAGAATCACCATCATCAATTGCTTCATCAGTTCCTGAATCTGCTCCTAAAGTAAAGCTTCCTGTAGAAGAATCTGGGAATGTATAAGTTACTAAAAAAGGGTCTGCAGCAGTTCCAGTTCCACCAAGTGTAACACCAGCTGTTCCTGGAGTTGAATTTGCAACAAATTTTATTGTTTCAGAGCTAGTAATAGTTTCAATATCTGTTCCAGCTTGTAGTTTCCAGTCTTCCATTGCCCCAGCTCCAATGTCTGTTTTTATTTGAGCTTTGGTTCTATACTTTAGTAAACCGCTTTCTGATACTACTATACCTGTATAGGTAGAATCCCCATCAGCGTTAACTGTTAGAGTTAATGTTCCATCTATTTCTACATTAGATAAATACTTTATTGCCATAATTTTTTTATTTTTTTAATTAAATACTACCACTCCAGTAAAAACATTTGAATCAAAACTCAGTCTTACTTGATTTAGATTCATGTATTCTACACCACAATTAACAATTGTTGAAGGACTGGTTGGTGTACCTTCGCTTACAGTAACCGAACAAAACTTGTTTAAGTTGTGAGTTACCGTTATTAAACCTGTTACATTTGTCAGTTGAGCACTTACTTCATTTTTGTCTCCACTGCCTCCCGCATATTGTAGCAAAGATATGAAATAATCTTTTTTATCAGTCAAGCTCCCGTTGCCTGCTGTGTATGTTAATCCTACATCTGTAAATGTGTTATCTTTACTGTCTAAGACAGCTGAATCCCATTTATAAATAGCCCAATTAGTTATATCATCGCATTGTGTTAACAATATATCTGAGTCTATCAAAGGAGCGGTGTACCATGTAGATACGTCTACAGATAATCCTCCTTGATTTTGAGCATAATTACTTAACACTATTGAACTAATAGTACTAAGAGGAACTTGATAAGCTCCACCATTTTCAAACGTTATAGACTCTATTGGTCTTGGAACGCCAGAGGGATTTATCATGTCATATTTATATCTAAATAACTGTGACTCTAATCCTTTTTTATTTATAAATTCAGCTACGTCACCTGCAGTAAAATTTTTAGTTTGAAACTTGTTTTGAGAATCAGAACCAATCCATTTATCGGCAGCAACAATGTTGGTGTCTTTTACGTATGTTGAAATTCTTGCCATTTACTTTTTAATAGATTTACCTTTTTCGTATGACCTCCCACCGAAATAGGCTGCAGTTATGGTTATAAGAAGCATTTTTAATAATTCTTTCCATTCGTCATCAACTGCAAAGTTAATAAATCCTGAATCAATAAAGATAAGCAAAATTGTAGATACAAATAAAAATATAAGAGTTAGCGGTCTTACAGACTTAGATAATTTATTATCACTTGCCATATCAAACTTCCATCTTTCAGTAACGTTTTTTTGTTGGTCAGCTTCAGCGTCTATTAAAACCTGAGTCATTTCTTTTTCAAAACGAGCTTTGTCTTCTTTGCTAAAAACATGTTGTCCAATAATATTACTTATTTTTTCTGCTACTCCGCCCGCGGCTCCTCCAAATATTTTTGCTAATATATCTTTCATATTACTTTGTATTTTGTTTTTCTGTTTTCCTTATATGCTTTTAAACATTTGTTTCGGTTGTCTTCTTCTGAAACGTAAGACACATGAATCCAATTGGGGTTCATGTCCGTTCCATATTCCCATATAAGTTGGTCAAAAGATAAATTTTCTTTAATCCAGTGATACATTTCTGCATTTGATTTATGACCATAAACATCGTCTAAATCCATTGCTTGTCCTTTCATGTGTTGACTTGTGGCACTACTTCCTCCCAAAGCTTCATTTAAAGATGACGAGCGAAACATGCTAGTTATTTTTATTGGTCCTCCCACAAACTCACGCAAAGGTTCAAATATTTTTTCTGCTGTAACTTTCATGTTTTCTACATGATTTGGATTAGGAGTATTGTCTATGCCTTTACGTTTAGCTGTATTAGAATGAATAGCTTCAGCGTAAGTTATATGTTTACTTATTTTCATAATTTAAATTTCTAAGTTAATACCAAAAGTAGTTTTATATATTTTAGTATCCCAAAACTTAGTGTATTCTCCTTCAATATAAATTCCTAAATTATCTTTTAATTTCCAGCCAAACATTAATCCATATTGAAAGTCACTCCATTGTTCTAATGAAGAATTTAAAATCAATCCTCCTTTACCCCAATTGTTTCTGTTTAAATAAGAAAATTCTTCTTCACCTCTAAAATATTTATGATAAGGTAATATGTAGTTAAAGTAAGAATGACACCAAAATTTATCAGAATAAGTATAATAATCAAATCCTACAATAGGAGCGTACTCAGCAAAAGCATCTAATAAATCCCATTGTTCATTATTATATCTTTGCATTAAGTCTCCAAAAATTGTATTACGAAAATCAATATCTGAATAAGCTACGATGTTTTGGTCAGCGTCTTTCCAAATCCAATCGTATGATACTTGTCCTGTCTCAACATCTGTGTAAGTAGTAAAATGGTCACTATAACCATATTCAAATCCTAAAGAATACCAAGGGTTTGCAATTACTTCTTGACCAGAATTATTTATTATTGTTTCATTAAGCCATATTTCAACAGGATTATATCCATAAGCTTGTTCGTGAGTTCTTGCTATTATTCCCGCAGACACACTAAACTTTTTTCCTATAGGTAATCTTGCTCTTATTTCTGCTGAATTATATTTAAATCCAACATTACCTTCTTCTCGCGATTCTATTTTAACAATGTGATACTTACCAGTATTCCTAAGAAAGTAACGGTGATTTGAAAACACCTCACCTCTTTGCCTTTCCTTTTCATAATGAAATAAATATTCCCATCCACTAAAAGCAGCAGTAGGTGCTGACAAAGCTATGTTTGTTTCTGTACCATCATAGTAAGCTTTTTCTTTGTTTTCGTAATCAAACCTAGCTATTCTTCTAATACCTATACCTATTCTATAATCGTGAGGAAAATATTCTGTAACATCTACAACGTTTGGAATATCATAAAGATTACCATCTTCTGGCGGTCTTACAAAATAATCTTTTCTAGTTGTTTCATACGAATTTGAAATATCTCCCGCCACATAAAGTGTTCCATACTTAAAAAAGTTTTCGTATATATTATTAAAAAAACTGCTTTTGTTAATTGGCTCTGGCTCTTGTGCGTTTAATGAAAAACAAAACAAGACTAATATGTATAATATTTTTTTCATTTAAAATTTTCGTTTTTTTATTTTATTTATTTCGTGTTGAATTAAATTTAAAGTATTGTCAGGAAGAGTTAATCCTATTCCGCTTTCAATTCTTATTACTTCTTTTTTATTATGATATAATACTACTGTAGGGAGATAAACAACTTCTTCTGATATAAAGAATTTTTTTTCTTTACTTAATAATAAAGTATAGATAGAAGCGTCATTAATTTGTGACAAATCAACTTGTGCATTTTCAACAAACTCTGCGCTAAATTGAACAACTGATATGTTATTTTTATATTGAGAGTATGTTAAAAGAGGAAATAATAAAATTAATATCCATAGTTTCATCTTTCTTTTGTTAATTCAAAAATTCTTGTTTCCAACAATTTTAATGTTTCTTTCATCTCACTCACATCCTGCTGAGTGTCCATAATGGTTTGACGAATAATTTCATCTTTATAAGTAAATTCAGTTTTTGTTACTTCTGGGATTGGACGCTCCATAGCTAGAGCTATGTCGGCTTGTAAAATAAAATACATAGAAGACAATGAAATTGTAAACCCCACTATCATTCCTATTGTTTTCAAATCAAGAGTTACTTTTGTATTTTCACTAACTTGCGGTGGATTTACTACACTCATTTTCTATATATATATATTTAAAAATTATATTATCGCTTAAAGTATTTGACTGAGTATATTCCATTGTATTTAATTTTATGGTTTAAAGCCTACTGTTTCGGTTGGCTTTCGAGTTTGATTTTTCTTTTTCTTTTTTAATTGCATTGCTAAACTAGCTGCACTTGTAACTAGCCCAAAGATACCTGCACCTTTTGCAAATCCTGAGCCTGCCGCTGCTGCTGTTGATGCAGCTGGAGCTGCCGCTGCTTTTGGTTTTCTTAACCTTCTATTTTTTTTACTTAGTTTGCTCATATTACCAGATTGCTATACATGCTTGATTCCTAATTGCAACACTACTTCCCGCACTTCTTAATTTTTTTACTTGTACTGGAAGATAACCACCTACTTTAAAGTTTTTAAATGTGACAGTGTGAGGTTTTTGTATTGTTCCCTGAACCGTATCTACACACACATCTACATATCTTGGGTCTGCTGTTCCTACTCCAGGAGCAACAGGGTCAGTTGGCTGAATATCTTGTACGATAGAAGAATTTGAACCGATATATAATAAACATCCAGAAGATGAATCTATTCTTTTTTCAAAAATTGGTCCACCTTGAAATACTATATAAGTATCGTTGGGAGAATTTTGAAAAATATCTGCACTAAGGCTTAATATAGTAGAGCTATCAACAGCTGTTACTGTTGCAATAGTTCCTGTAGCTGTATTATATACAATGTCGCTAATTATAACATTAGAAAAATCAGCACCTACATCGACAAGTTTATCGGTGGTATCTGCTGTATTAGTTCCTGTTACTTGTGGTAACCCAGGATGAGGTATTGGTATTGAGTCTGCGGCTATAACTGGAAGTGCTAAAGCTGTGTTTACTGTAATTTTTGGATATGCCATTTTTTTTATTTTTGAGGGTTAAAAATCTCTTTACTTTTTATAAGGAAACATACGATTTAAAGAATCTCTTCTTTCATTACAACCGCAATCGCCTCCTGTCTTATCTACTATTTTTGTTACTACGCTTTTAATACCTGTAAACTTAGTAAGTTTTTCTATACTATCTCCTAGTCCTTTTGATTTCATTATTTTTTACATTTACAAAGTTGATTTGGACATGCCTCTATAGTAAATATTAATTTACTAATTAACCAATTCCATTTACATTGAAGTTTACACCAAGTGTTTTGAATCCATAATCCTATCTTCACTAATAATTTTCCCATTCTTTTTTCTTTAAATCGTTTAAATTTTTTGGCAGCCTACTAATTTTCCTTGGTTTGTAAGGCATGTGTTTTGTAAACGAGACTGCTACAAATTCATTATTTTTTTCTTCTTCAATTTTTACTTCAACCTTTTTTTTAGATTTAATTTTTTTTGTTGACTTGATTTTTTTAGCCATAATATTTGATTTAATTAACATTACTTTCTACTGCATCCAAAGTTTTTTGCATAGTTAGCCATCTCTACAACTCCTTTAGAGTAATTTTTTTTACTCTTCATAACTGCAGAAGCTGCACTACAGGCATCTTTAAATCCATTGGATTTTGCCCAGGCAGTAAATTTACCTTGGTTTTTCTTTTTTATTTGAGGAAAAGCCATTACTTCTTAATTAAAGAACTTAGGTGTTTAGAAACTCCTTCATACTTCATGCCATGGTCTCCTCCATAAGCATGTCCATATATTTTTTTAGACATAGCTTTAGATTCGTCTCTACGACTTTTTAAAGATTGTTTGTGCTTTCCTTTGTGTTTACTTCCTAAAGACTCATCAAGCCTTGCGTTATAACCTTGTGCCATAATTTTATTTTTAAATGATTATTTATACAAATATACTAATATTTTCCTTGTTTATTTTTAGGAGAACTTTTTGTGCTTCCTCCTTTTCCTGCCCATAAATTTTTGCAGGACCAATAACGTGCGGTCAATTTAGATTTAGCTGTACTGCATTTGTGTCGAGCTTTAAAACTTTTTCTAGCTGCTGCAGAATAATTATGTCCATATCCTTTTGCGCCAAAGTGTATTAGTTTTTCTTTGCCACCTTCACAGCCTTTAACCATTCTTTTTTTACCAGGACGATTAGAAGGTCTTGGTTTATTACATGGCATGTTTTTTTTTGTAGCCATATCTAAAAATTAATGATGTGCTTCTTCTTCCCATGGCAAACTTCTGTCATGAGGATTAATTTTGCTAGCAGGTATTACTTGTATAGGGGAGTGTGGTGTAGGTTTGTAGTAATAATTGTTGTGGTCAAATCTTAACTCACCTCTTTTCATTTGACCTAAGTGGTCAAGCTCGTGCTTAACTGCTTTTCTTTTTAAATCAGGTGTCATGTTTTTTTCTATATCTATTACACCGTTAGGATTAATTTCGCCTAAAGTGTTTTTACCTAGTTTTTTTTCCACAACAGTATAGTCTCCAGTGGAATACTTATCACTGTAGCCAAGAACAGCACCTAATTGTTTTAGCTTAAAAGGCATATCTTATTGTGAATAGTCGTTTATCTTTTGTTGTTTTCTAAGTATTGCTCCTTGCTTTCTTTTAAAAACATTTTTTCCAACCTTTTTGCCTGCCAGCATTTTATTTACTTTTTTAACAATGGATGCTTTTTTTCTAGTAATAGCTTTTTTCTTCCTTGCTACTTTTTTTTCAGACAGCATAGGTTTCTCTCCCATCATTGGTGGCTTCTTCATACTTAAAGGTGGTTTTTTCATACCCATCATCTTAGGCTTGTCTATTCCTTTTATTTTTTTTTGAACTTTTTTAGGCAATGAATCAAATCCTGCATTCATCATCGGGTTTTTCATTTTAAACATTCTATTTGTTTTTTGGAGTTATTTTAATTTCTACTTTAGGTATTTTAGATTTTATAATTGAATCAGCTTTTTTAACATTAGTAACCACTTTGTTTTTAAGATTAGTGATTTTACTTTTAAAAGTTTCTTTTTTCTTTGACTGACATTGTTTAATCTTTGCAATCTCTGCATCGCTTGCAGAATTTCTTTTTCTGGACCCAAGTACCTGAACTTTACATGATTTTCCCATAACTATTTCTTTTTAGGTAATGATTTTATTTTTCCGTTTTCAGTTCTAGCATATCT
>TARA_R110002012_G_scaffold261340_2_pt1 | contig 16170 bp, 16 predicted proteins | sample TARA_R110002012 | Tara Oceans TARA_R110002012 (sample SAMEA4396515) | marine metagenome | biome: Westerlies Biome; feature: [DCM] deep chlorophyll maximum layer (ENVO:01000326); material: water (ENVO:00002006), including particulate matter (ENVO:01000060) such as... | depth 40 m
TAATAAATATTCTAAAAGATTTTCTGACTTTCATGTTGGTATGTTGCATATTATTAATATACCTAATTTTGAATATATTCTTATTCATTGTGGTAATACCGATGAAGATACTAGTGGATGTTTACTTGTTGGAGACTCCCAAGAAAATAACCAAATCAAGAAGGACGGTTTTATAGGAGCATCTACACAAGCATATAAAAGAATATATCCACAAATAGCTAAGGCTTTAGAAGATGGAGAAGAAGTAACAATTAAATATGTAGATTATGCGTGACAGAACTGATCAAGAATTATTAGAAGAAGCGATGGATAATGCTTATAAAGTTGTGATGGGCTTAACTACTGTAGATGATATATTAGATAGTAATAAAGAAGAAATTGTATTACCTTTTGATATGACGCAAGATGATGCATATGATGTAACAAAACTTATTGAGTTATTGGTACATTATTATGAAGGTGAAGAATGGTATGAAAGGTGTGCAGCTTTAACAAAATTAACAAGTAATGGCAAAAAGAACGCAGTTTTTATTCGAGCAGAATAGTAAAGTAACAAGAAGAGGAGTACATGCTAAAAGCGGTTCTTCTCAAAGTAAAAGTAGTAAAAATTATAAAAAACCATATAATAGACAAGGAAGATAATGAAAAATTTAATATTAATACTATTATTTTGTTTTAGTTTTGCAAACGGACAAAGTAATTTTTTTAAATACTCTACCTTTTATACATCGATGTCCATGGGAACATCAATGACAGAAAGGGAAGATTATATAGCAATAGATAAAGGTTATGAGGATGTAACGTGGGTCTCTCCTTATGACTATAATTTAACAGTAGGTCTACGAAAAATAGCAAGATTTGATTATGAACATAAAGTTAAAACATGGTATTATGGTACTGAAGACAATGTTGCAGATAATGTTACTATTGGTAACAGCGTTGGTTGGGAGTATCTTTTTAATTATTCATTTATACGGAATCGTGGTGATAAATATACTGAGCAAAATTTCTGGCTTAGATACCTTGGAAATAGTTGCGTCACCAAAATCCAATATACAGATAACCAAAGAGTAGATCTAAAGTTTACATCTCTAGATACTCGTTATCGAATAAATAAAGGTAATTGGGATTTTACAGTAGGAGCAGTTTTAAGAGTGCATCCAGCATATGGAATTAATCCTATTGAAGACTTTTGGATACCGGGTGAATCTACTTTTCAAGAATTAGCAGAAGATTTTGGTTACGCATCAGAGCAATGGGTTCAAGGTTTTTATGTAGATCAAAACTGGTATGATGTTAGTAGTGGTGATTCTATATTAATTGCTACATCTAATGATGAGTTTTATACCTGGTGGTTTGGTGATGCGGTAGCAACATACAATGAAAAAGAATTAGAAAAACTAGGTATGCAGAAAGAATTAAGTGCAGTATTAGGAGTAGCATATTATAAATATACTCCTAAGTTTTGGTTACATGCATGGGCTAATATTCTTCCTTATCATTATGGATTAGATGATTATTCTTATGAATATGAAGATGCAAAAGATATGATAGAGTGGGATTCTGGTATTGTAACGGGTGTTAGACTTAATAAGCATTTAGGGCTTTTTGTTGAGGGTACACATATGAAGTATTGGGGAAAGCCTGTGTTTGATCTTAAGTTTGGTTTTAACTATTTAATATTTTAATAATGAAAAAGATAATACTTATATTACTATTAGCAACAGGATGTTCAACATTGTTTAATCCGGATATGTATAATCCTAATCCACGACCTGTTGTTGTTGAAGAAGAACCAAAAGTTGACACATTAAAAATAACTATAAACGGTGTTGAAAGAATTATATTAGACACTTTAAAAACAGATTAATAATGAAAAAATTACTATTTATATTAGTTGTGTTTATTGGCTCATTTGTCAATGCACAAGATTACGATTTCCAACAAATGTGTTCAGATTGTGTTGCAGTTAATGGCTTTTATTGTGGAGATGATCCTACTAATTGGACTCAATATGCACCTAATGGATGTGTAATAAATGGATGGATAAATGATGGTTGGGAAGATTGTATTGATGCTTCTGATGAAAATGGAGCTGTTCCAACACCAATAGAAAACTGTACTCCACCAGCAGAAGAGTGTGATACAATATATGTAGATGTTCCAGTTATAGAGTATATTTATGAAACACTTTATGATACTACATATATACCTGTTACAGAATATATATATACATATTTAACAGATACTGTTATTCAAACAGAATATATAACTCAAATTGTTATAGATACTGTTATTCAAGTTGAATTAGATACTATATATAACACAGAATATATAACACAAATAGTAATTGATACTGTAGAAGTAGAAGTATTTGTACCTGAATATATATATGTAACTGATACAATATATGCAGAAGTATTAGATACTATGTTTATAGATGTTATTGAATATGTAGAAGTAACAGTATTTGATACAATAACAGAAATAGAGTATGTAGAATTTTTTGTAACAGATACTATTATTCAATATGATACAATAGTAAATACAGAATATGTAGAAATATTTGTTGTTGATACTATAGTAGAAATAGAATATCAAGATATTATAATTATGGAATACATAGATTGTGATACTGGATTACCGTGTAATAGCGCAGTTATAGAACTTATGGAAAAATCAAAAACCGATGGTCTTATATATAATTTATCAGGTCAAGCTATTAGAAATCCTGAAGGATTATTTATTGAAGATGGTCAAGTTAAATATAGAATAAAATAATGACTAAAGAATTATCAGAGAATAGTAAATTTCAGATTAGTATTAAAACACTAGTCGCAATAGTTGTAGGAATAGTAAGTATTGTTTCTACTTATTTTGGATTAATGAATCATATTAATTCAAAGTTTAATGAATTAGAAATAAAAGTAGAAAGAGCTATGGAGATCCCTAAACCAGGAACTGGAACTTATGTTATCGATATGGGAGATCCTGCAGCAACTCAAACATGGCCACCAACAAGAATGGAATTTAATATGAAGGATCAAATGGCTCGTAATCAAATTGATGCATTAGTAAAGGAGATAGAAGAAATCAAACAAGAAATAAAAGAATTAAGATGAAAAAATATATATATTGGTTATTATTACTATTATTATGTAATGTCTGTATAGGACAGGACTTTATTAATAAAGATGATTTTAGTGATAAAATAGCAAAAGATATTGTAGCTGTAGAATTCTGGGCTGGATGGAATGCTCAAAATGAATTTAAAGAATTAAACAAATTAAAAGAATGTATGGTATATAGAATAGATATAACACATAATATGGAAGTACAATCCAAATATAATGTGTCTGCTATTCCTACTATAATTATATTTGAAAGCGGTAGAATGAAAGAAGTATTTGGACCAAATATAATGTTTCAATTAGAAGCGGATAAAAAAACTATTCAGAATTCTATTGATACTCTTTTATTAAATAAATTTCAATAATAAACTATGAGATTAATGAATATTTTTAAAGATTCCAATGATTGGAACGAAAAGTCTATAATAGGTTTTATAGCTTTTGTAATAATGTGTATTGTTATGGTATTAGATCTTTCTACCGGTTGGTACGGTTATGATTTAGTAATTAACGAATTCGTATACGATTCATTTGTATGGGTTGTATTAGGATGTTTTGGTATTAGTGGTGTTGAGAAATTTGCTAAGAAATAATGAATCATTATCGTTTACAACCTTCTTTTGTAAATACTAGAGAGTTTTCATGTGAAGCAAGAAACTTTCTAAAGAATGGATACTATACAAACTCTCCTCCTGGTACCTATGCTTATAAAGAATATTGGGATGAACAAACTAGACGATGTTTAGAAGGTTTTGAAGTGGGAGGAGTTCGTATCACTGGTCCTCATTATTTCTATTTGAATTTCACACAAATTAAAGCTACTGTAAAGACTGGAAAATTGGAAAGAAAGGTTTTAACCTTTCCAAGTTTTCTGGATATGGATTATTATTACTTTGATGAATGTGAATTAGCAAGAGCAAATGGACAAGGTATGATAGTAGCTAAAGCTCGTCGTAAAGGTTTTTCATACAAAAATGGTGCCTTATGTGTTCATCAATATAATTTTTTTAGAGATTCTACAAGTATTATAGGTGCATATTTAAATGAATATGGTGGGGCTACAATGGCCATGGCTTTAGAAATGATTAACTTCATGAACAAACATACTGCATGGGCTAAACGTAGAAATCCAGATCGAAGAGATTTTGTTAAAGCTAGATATAGAGAAGTTTTAGACGGTAAAGAAGTATGGAATGGTTATAACAGTGAAATATTTACATTAACATTTAAAGATAATTTCTCTGCAGCTATTGGTAAAACAGCCGATCTTATGTTATGGGAAGAGGCTGGTAAATTTCCTAATCTTATAAATGCATATATGATTACTGCTCCTGTGTTTAGGGATGGTAATGTAATGATTGGTATGCCATTAATATTTGGAACGGGTGGTGATATGGATGGAGGATCAAATGATTTTGCTGAAATGTTTTATAATCCAGATAAATATTGGTTAAGACCTTTTGAAAATATATGGGATGAGGGAGGAGCTGGAACTAATTGTGGATTCTTTATTGATGATATGTGGTATAAACCAGGAAAGGTAACTTTGGGAACAGGAGAAGTTGTAAAGATGGTAGATGAAGAGGGAAACTCAAATAGAAATGCTGCAGAAGAATTTCTAGATCAAGAACGACAGATTATTAAAACTACAGATTCTAGAACTACATGGGAAAAATATATTACTCAATCTCCAAAAACTCCTAGAGAAGCTTTCTTAAGAAGTAGTGGAAATATATTCCCAACTATTGAATTAAATACATGGTTAGGAGAATTGGAAGTTACTAAAATAGCACAAGATATGGCTATGATTGGAGAGCTTTATTGGGAAGGAGAGGGTGTGAAATGGATGCCGAATATAGAATTAAATCCTATTAATAAGTTCCCGATAAAACATACCGATGATAAAAAAGGATGCGTGGTTATTTGGGAGCATCCTTATAAAGATGCAAATGGTCAAACTCCATTTGGATTATATATTGCTGGAACTGACCCCTATGATCAAGATGATTCAACTACTAGTTCATTAGGTAGTACTTTTATATATAAAACTTTTCAAAAGTTTGATAATACATATAATATACCGGTAGCTGAATATACAGGTAGACCCGATACAGCTAAAGGATATTATGAAATTGTAAGAAAATTACTTACATATTATAATGCTCAAACACTATATGAGAATAACCTAAAAGGATTAAAGATATATTTTGAGCAAAAGAAATGTTTACATTTACTAAAAGAACAACCAAATATATTAAAAGATATAGTTAATAGAACTACAGTAAGTAGAGGATATGGGGTACATATGAGTGAACCTATCAAAGTTCAATGTGAATTATATCTTAGAGATTGGTTATTAGAAAAGCGAGCAGATGGAGAAGGGGGTGACCAATTAAATCTTCATACTATTTATTCAATTCCGCTAATTCAAGAGTTAATTGCTTATGATCATAAAGATGGTAACTTTGACCGTGCAATAGCATTTATGTTATGTATCTTACATACACATGAAAATTATCATATTGATCTCGAGGCTAAGTTTGATTTTAATATGGGGGATAAATTTTGGAGATCTTCTTTGTTTAAAAAAAGAAAAAGTTTGTAAAATATTTGTTTAATTAATAAAAATATCTATTTTTGTAAGTTAGAATAAGACTATAATGGATGGAATAAATCAAAACTACATATTAGATGACCTGCCAAAGCAGAAATTATCACGATCTAAGAAGGGTAAAAAGTGGGGGAAATCTTGTATAGATGAACTTGAAAAAGTCACATATAGTGACATGACATATAATGGAAGATCATCAAAATATAGAAAACAAATTAATTATGATTTATACAATGGTGTATTAGATCAAAAAGATTTTGAATATGTAGTAAGTCCTTATGGATATGGTAAAGATGAATTTCCAGCCAATCTACAACATTATGATATTATATCTCCTAAGCTCCAATTATTATTAGGAGAAGAAATAAAGAGACCTTTTAATTTTAGAGTTGTATCTCATGATCCTGAATCTATTTCTAAAGTAGAAGAAGTACGTAAAGAGTTAATGATGGAATTTTTATACAATGTATTAATTCCACCACAGGAACAAGAACAACAACAACAACAGATGCAGCAGATGCAACAACAAGGAGCATCTGAAGAGGAAATGCAGATGGCACAACCAAAAACACCTGCACAAATCGAAAAATATATAACTTATGAATATCAAGATATTAGAGAAAAACAAGGTCAAAGTATTTTAGAATATTTAGTTAGAAATCAAAATTTAGCATCAAAATTTAATAACGGATTTAAAGATGCATTAGTAGCAGGTGAAGAGGTTTATTGGGTAGGTGAAGTAGCAGGACAACCTGTAGTTAGACTATGTAATCCATTAGATGTACGTGTTATATTAGATCCAGATTCTCCTTGGATAGATGATGCTCAATCTATAATCGAAGAACGATGGTTAACTTTATCTACAGTTTTAGATGAGTATCATGATCATTTATCACCACAAGATATAGACAAATTAGAAAGAGGTTGGGGTGGTAATGATAGTGCGATGGAAAATGGAGGAGTTAATTATCCATATTCCGAATTTAATATTGTTAATTATGATAGTAGAGGAACTTTTGATCCAGAACATATTAGAAGTTATAGACGAGATGGTATGATTCGTGTTATACAATGCGAATGGAAATCGATGAGAAAAATTGGTTTTATAATATATAAAGATGAAGCTGGTTTTGAACAACAAGATATTGTTGATGAAATTTTTGAGGTTCCCGAAGAAGCTGAAAAGAATAAAGATGGAGAATGGGTATTTGGTAATATGCGTTTAAAGTGGGAATGGATTAGCGAGTATTGGGAAGGTACTAAAATTGCTGAAGATATTTATTTAAATATTAGACCCAAAGAAAATCAAAGACGAGATATGGATAATCCTAGTAATGTCAAATCTGGATATGTAGGATATATTTATAATGAAAGAAATTCTGAATCAATTTCATTAATAGATAGAATGAAACCATATCAATACTTGTATAATATTATATATTATAGAACAGAATTAGCACTAGCTAAATCTAAAGGTAAGGTAGCTTTAATGGATATTTCTCAAATACCGTCATCAGAAGGATGGGATGTTTCTAAGTGGATGTACTATTTAGAAGCAGTAGGTGTTATGTTTATTAACTCCAGAGAGGAAGGGAATCGATCCCAACAGGCCCCCCAATTCAATCAATTCCAATCCATTGATCTTTCTATGGGTAATTATATTAATACTCATGTCCAACTATTAGATCAAATAAAAAATGAGGTTGGTGAACTCTCTGGGGTTTCTAGACAACGACAAGGACAGGTTCAAACTTCAGAACTTGTAGGTAATACTGAAAGAGCAGTTACACAATCTTCTCATATCACAGAATATTGGTTTTATAATCATAGCGAAGTAAAAAGAAGAGTTTTGCAAGCATTAATTGATGTTGCAAAAATGACATGGAAGAATGGTAAAAAGATTCAATATATCATGGATGATATGAGTCGAGTCTTTTTAAATTTAGAACGAGATGATTTTTCTAGCACAAGTTATGGTGTGTTTGTTTCTAATTCTGCTAAAGATGATAGATCAGTAGACACAATGAGAAATCTAGCTCAATCAGCTCTTCAAGCGGGAGTTACTAGTTTTTCTGATGTTGCTAGTATATTACAGTCAGAATCTATAGGAGATATGCAAAGAAAACTTAAAGATGCTGAGAATCAAATGCAAGAAAAACAACAGCAAGCACAGCAAGAACAGTCTCAAGCTCAACAGCAAACAGCACAAATGCAACAACAAACAGAGCAAATGAAACAAGATAGAGAAGATGCACGTGCTCAGTTAGAAGCAGATACTAAAATTAAAGTAGCAGAAATTAATGCTGAAGCTAGATTAGCTGATCAGGACGATAACAATGATGGTTATATTGATATGCAAAATCGAGATAATGATGTAAAGTTAGAAACTGAACAGGAAAAAGTAAATTTACAACGTGAAAAACAACAAGCAGAACTTGGACTTAAACAGCAAGACATGGAAGAAAAGAAAAGAACTAATCAAGCTAACGAGCAAATAAAAAGAACTGCTGCAAATAAGAAACCTAATGCTGGACAAACTTCGTAAAAAATATGGATACGGTGGAAAATCCTCTCTTTCAGTGGGTAAAGCTTCTGAAATATTAAACCATGGATTTATTCGAGGGAATCCTTTAACCCCAAAACAAGTTGGCTTTTTTAATACTATTGCGGGAAAAAACTTACAAAGAAAATATGGAGGTGGATCTGCTATAGAAGATATAATATCTCAAGGATCACCACAAGATGACAAAGTACAACCAGTATATAAAAATCCTTTACCACAAGATGTAGTTACTGTTCCCGAAGCTCCTAGAGAAGATCAGACTATGATTAATCATTATTTGAGAAATCAGATATGGCCTAATTTAGATGGTGTAAATCTTACGGATAATATCCAAGATATAAAAGAAGTTTTAAATAGGATATCTTATGTAGAAAGTTATGATCCGGTAACTAAAAAAAGATATAATCCTAAAGCAAAACAACGTCCTAAAGAAGGAAGCGATCAAAAATATTATCCCGGAAGAGGTTTATTTCAAATAGAAACGGGAGAAAGAGCAACTGGTTATACTGCATTTAATAGAGTAGCACAAAATTTAGGTTTTGATCAACTTGAACCTACTGAACAAATTCTTGAAAATAGAGAAATATATAAAGAGGTATATGATTTATTTAGCGATAAGATGGAAAATGTACCCATGAATATTCCAGAGAAAAGAGGATGGAAATGGAAAGGAGGAGATGGTACACGAAGTATAGATGCTAGCGAATTAAGCACACAACTTCAAGGGTTGATGATAATACAAGATATGCAGGATAAGATCAAGAAGTATAATGATAAACAAAAAAATAAAAAAGATCATGTAAGCTTTGATGATTTCTTAGGACTAGATTTTAACAATAAAGCAGATATTGATAAGCTAATAAAGATGTGGGGAATTTCAGTAAACACTAAACCTAATGAAGCTAAGATAAAAAACTTTAAAGAACATTTAAATGAACCTTATCTTTTTGATGCTACCTTAGATGGAGAAACTAGAAGATTAACAAGAAGAGGTAAAGATGGTCGAGTTATTACAAAATATAGCATGACGGAGAATAAACCATTTTATAAAATGGGAGGTGATCCAAATGATCCACCGCAGGAAGAATTTACTATAAATTTACAGAATCTTAACAATGTAGAAGTAGATACAACAGGTTTGACTCCTTATACTATGCCCCCTTCTAATTCATTGAGAGAATCAGACTATGACAAATTTCAAATAGAACCAACTTATCCAAACCCTTTTAATCCACAAAGAACTGGAATTCCTCCAGGCCTCTTTAATAGATTAGTTAATTGGAAAGAAACATTAGCTGATAATTTAGATCCTAGATATTATGGTAAGGGTGACAAGGATCCGGCACATAGAAGAATATTCGATGCTGTTGTTAAAGATAAAGAAGAATTTGGTGATTTTTTCTTTGATAATCTAAACGAGCTGTATCCCAAATATAAAGAAACAGGTGAAGCACCAGAAACATTAGTAGCAATACTTGAAGAAATGGGATGGTATGAGGAGCCTTATTGGGATAGTAAAGACTATAAAGATATGAGAAGTAAATTTGAAAAAGAAAGAGATAGTTTATTTGCTAACGAAAAATATCACAACGAAAGAACAAAAGAGAGAGGAAAAGGAGCACACTTCCAATTTGATCTTAATGAAGAAGGAATGAAATTATATGATGCTGCACATAAGAAATATATAGACCCTACTTGGGAAAAAGCAAGAGAAACACGGACGATGAATGAAGAAGGTATAGAAGATATGTTGTGGGTAAAAAATCAGCGTAGGGATCTTATGAGATTATCTATGGGACTTAAACAGGAACATAATACTATACCAAAATCTAAATATAAACCTACAAAATCAAAAAATAAAGATACTGAATATTATACATCTCCAAATACAGATCGGTCGATAGGTAATCTATTGAAATGGTATTTCGATGAAAAAGATACATCTAACACTATAACATCTGAATTACATGGTTCTAGTTTTGCAGAGGACGATCAAGTTATTAATCCTAAAGACTTTATAACATGGATGCAGAAGAGGGATAGAGGAGGGGAAAGAAATAAAAAGTTAATAGGTACAAATCGAATTCATATGGGATCGGATTTAGGTGAATTTATTATAGATGGGGGAAAAGATGAGAAGGGTCATTATATAAGTTATTATGATTTATGGGATGTAAATCCATTTGGTGATGTAGCAACGCAGAACTATAATAGTAAAGATTATGGATTGCCTGAAGGTGTGGCAGATAAATTACAAAGACTTACGGGAACAACAGGAGTAGAGATATATAATCGGATTTATTATAATCCTAAAACAGGAGAAATTTTAAGTAAAACTAGACCATATCCAGACATAACATATGGCTTGAGATGATATAAACCGCTATAATAAAACAGAAAAAAGTTAAAAAATAGTAAAATAAAATTTGTAAATAACAAATGAAATAATATTTTTGTAAATTGTAAATAAAATAATTGAATATATAGTTATGAGTAATACTGAAGAAAAAAATCCTTTTGAAGGATTTAAAACATTAGAGGGAGATACAATAGCTCCTGATAACATAGAAATTAAAGATGCGCCAGATAATAGTGAAGCTCTGGTAGAAGATACAGGGATTGTTGATAAAACCGACGAGCCTGTAGAAGAAGAAAAGAAAGAGGAAAAGAAAATAGACTTAACTCCAGAATTGGAAATACAATATAAAGCACCAGAAGATGATGCTGATGATCCAGAACCTGAAGTGGAAGGTGAAACTGATATTGAGTCTATAAAAGAAAACGAAGAAAAAGCAGAATTATCTCAAATAGGAATTGTAGCTAAATTCTTAAAAGAAGAAGGAATAGTTGATTATGAAGATGAATCATTTGAAGATTCAGAAGAAGGATTAGCTAATGTAATTCAAAATGAGATAAAAAAAGGAATCAGTAAATATAAGGAGGATTTAGATCCAACTGCTCAACAATTTATTGAGTTTGTAGAAAATGGTGGAGATCCATCACAATTTACAAAAGCCTATTCGGAAGTTGATTTTAATAAGATTGATCCTTCTAAATTAAAAGGTCAATCTGAAATGCAAAAACAACTAGTTGCAGAACTGTTGAGACAACAAGGATATAGCCGTGAGGAAATTACAGAAGAAGTACAAGATTTAGTTGATGGTGGAGTTTTAGAAAGAAAAGCAAGCAGATCATTATCTAAATTACAAGTACTTCAAAATAAAAAACGAGCGGAACTATTAAAGTCTCAAGAAGCATCTGCAGAAAAGAAAAAAGAAGAGCAAGCTACTTTTTTAACTAGCTTGAAAGATGATATAGAGAATCGAGAAGAAATTGCCGGATTCTCTCTGAATAAAAAGTCTAAAAAAGCTTTTTATGATTATATAACCAAAGCAGATCGGAAAACTGGGAAAACTCAGTTAGTATTAGATTCGGAAGCAGATAAGGATTCACAGTTGAAGATGGCCTGGTTATATTTTAACAATTTTGATTTTTCAAAAGTGGAAAAGAAAATAAAAACTAAAGCAGTATCAAATCTACGATCCAATTTAGAACGAGCTTCTAATGTGTCAACAAGAAAACTGAAAAGTAAGTCTAGGACAAAGGTAAGTGGAGATGATCTTGATTTTAGTTTATTTTCTAAGGCAATTAGATAATAATAAATAATTAATAATATAAAAATTTTAAGTGAATGGCTATAAATGGATTGCAACTATACAGAACTAAGTGGCACTCTGGTTTAACTCAACAAAATCACTTATCATCTGCATATTTAACAGAGCCAGAGGTTATGAGTACATTAGTGACTCGTATCTTTGGAATGCAAGGATCAAATCCTATCCAATACCTGACATCAGGTATGGGGCGTTCTAATACTATTGGTAATAGAGAATATGATTGGCATTTGCAAGGTGATGATGAAAAAGCTATACCAGTAACAGGCAACTTAGGAGACGGGGGTGTAAAACCCGGTTTCAACAGAACAACTTTTCGAGTTAAGTTTAAAGAAAAGTGGTTCGCAAATCAAGAAGTTCTTGTCGCAGATGACAGATCTTACAGAGTAAGAGTAATGGAAGACCCATATTTTGATGGAGGGGATTGGATATATACGTTAAAGTTAACGAGTCCGGACCCAGCTAAATTTATGGATCCTGATTTAATCAAAGCGGGAAGACAATTTTCTAAAGAATATACTACAGTACCTGAGTTCTCTACAGGAGGTAACACTACTTTTAGTGCACCTTTCAAAATGAGAAATCATTTAAGTACATTGAGAAAATCATACACAGTAACTAGAAGTGCTGCAACTGATGCACTTGTTATTCAATTAGCTGATCCAGCTAATCCGAGTAAAAAGTCAACTGTATGGACTCGATATGCTGAGTGGGAAGCAATGGCACAGTGGTATAGAGAGATCGAAAGATCTTATTGGTATTCAACATTCTCATCTGATTCTAATGGAATCACTGATATGTTGGGTAATAATGGACTTCCAGTTTATGAAGGTGCTGGTATCCGAGAGCAAATTGCTCCTGGTAATATCAGAAATTATACAACATTAACTGAAAACATTATTCGTGACTTCTTAATTGATCTATCATACAATGTAGCTCCTGAATCATCTAGAGATTTTGTTGCATTTACTGGTGAATATGGATTTGCTGAGTTTGACAAAGCTATGAAAACAGCTGCGTCTAATTGGACTCTTGTAGATTCTAAATTTGTAACTGGTAGTGGACAAAACCTTGCATTAGGTGGGCAGTTTAAAACATATATGGGATTAAATGGTACTAAGATTACTCTTAAACATTTACCTTTATATGATAATACTGTTATTAACAGACAGTTACACGCTGAAACAGGTAGACCTCTTGAGTCGTACAGATTTACATTCTTAGACTTTGGTATGGCTGGTGGAGAATCAAACATCCAAGCAGTACATAAAAAAGATTCTAAGGACATGATGTGGCATACAGCGGGTTCCGTTGATCCATTTGGTAACACAGCAAACTCAGTAAACACAATGCGTTCTGATAACCTTGATGGTTATTCAGTGCATATGTTAACTGAATGTGGTATCATGATCAAAAACCCAATGGCATGTGGTGAGTTAATTTGTACTAACGCTGCGGCTAACTAAATGAGTGTATAATTTAAATTTAATAACATGACAGAAGGAACTGTAATTGTGAAGGCTCTTAAAGCGCATAGCTGGTCTGGTTTTCATAGGTTTCCAAAGTGTAAAGATACGGTCATAGCTCAGTACGGACGTGCGGGCTATGCTACCGGTCTTACATCTGGAGAAGAAAAAGAACTAGAAAAGCTATTACATCTAGAGTCTGGCAAGTTAAACCGGTTTTCAGAATATTGGCAGGATTATACTGTTATTTTAACTGACAAAGATAAGGTATTAAAACTAAATCGTCCAAAAGATTTTTTAGATTACTCTATCTTAAAAGCCAGTGAAAAAGTAGCAAATTCGGTAAATGAAACTGAAGATTGGCCCAAAGCAACATATGTATTATATGATGCAGAGGAAGATGCGAAAAAAGATAATTTAAAAGTTAAGACGAAAAGAAAGGCTTATAAGATGTTTAATGGGATGACTATTCCCGAGATGAGAGATGTATTAAAAGTAATGGGTAAACAAGCAGCTAATGCTTCGGATACATTAATTGAAAATACATTGAATGATCTTGTTGAAAGTGAACCTAATGAATTTCTTGATATTATAGGCGTTCCGGACTTCAAGACTAGGGTTTTTGTAAATGACTTAGTTTCTAATAATGCACTAAGGATTAGAGGTGGGCACTATATGCTCGGTGATACTCCATTAGGACATGATCTAGAAACAACAGTTGTATTTTTAAAAGATCCAAAAAATCAGGATATTGTATTATCTTTGAAAGCTAAGTTACAAGGTAAAGCATATAAAAAAGAAACTAAAATAGATTCTAAAAAAGTTAAATCTTAATGACAGTAGCTGAAATGCACATACAATTCAAAGTGGGGTTAGATAAGACTGATAGTCTTAACTACCCTAACTTTGAACCTGAAGAAATTGATTTGTGGTTGAATAGAGCACAAAATCGATTTGTAAAAACACGCTATTCTCATGATATAAAACAGGAAACTTTTGAGGAAACTCAAAAACGTACTGATGACCTTCGTGAGGTTGTAGTAGAAACAACGATTTTTCCGTCCGCGGTACAGACACCAGTAAAACCAAACGGTACATTATTTGATTTACCTATTGGTAATAATGATTTACCAATTTATTGGTTCGCTATTAATGAAGAATGTGGAATTCAATATTTGAATTGTACAAACGGAATGGTCACGGAAAGAAAAAACGTTAAACCTATTCAACATGATGATTATAATAAAATCCAAACCGATCCATTTAATAAACCTAATAAAGGTAAAATTGTTCGGTTGATGCATGGTGATACGGTTGAATTAATTTCTGATGGCACATTTGTTATCGGAAGTTACATTTTGAGATATATAAAACAACCAGAGACTATAAGTCTTGCTAACAATAATGATTGCGAGCTTGCTTTTCATACGCACGAAGAAATTGTAGATTCTGCAGTTACTATGGCGTTAGAAAATATAGCAAGTCCTAGATTTCAAAGTCATATGGTTGAAAGTATATCTCGCGAGTAAATATTTAGTAATTTAATTTTTAAAATAATTTATAATGAGACACGAAAATTATAAAATTATGATCGGAGCTAATGTAGCTCGATCAGCAGCACCAAGCGTATTAGATGCGGCTAGTGCTAATTTAGGTGAGGTTTTTGCGGTTAAACCAGATATGACTCCGTTATTGGCTGGTGAAACTATAGCAGATGCACCTTACATATATATTGTACAATGTACAGAAGCTAATTCTAAATTTAGATTTTCTTCTAAAATAGTAGGAGCTGATGTTTCAAAATGGGCAGGTCAACAAAGAGCTGCTGCAGCACAACAAGTAACTCACGTAGGTAACGTAGGAGCTGGTACTTTAGATATTTTGTTAAATAATTCTATGGAATATGTATTATCTATAGTTTTTACATTTGATAAAGTAGAAGGATCAGAACGCCAATTAGTAAGACGTTTCCACTATACATCAACAGCAACAGAAACTGTAGCTAATATTGCAGCTGAATTTGTAGCATTAATTAATGCAGATGAAAAAGCTAAAACTTTAGTAGTAGCTGCTTCTGTAAATAATGGTGCGGATTACGGACTTTCAATAACATCTCTTGCACAAACTTATAATGTAATTGATGGATACGAGCAAGTAACGTTTAAAGTAACACTAGATGGTGGTTTTGATTATAATGGAACTACACCTGTTACATATACTACTGATCCTACATATGGAATCGGTAATTACGAACTTGTAGCGGATCTTGAAAGAGCTGCTATTGGAATGGAAGGTATTAATAACTTAATGAAGTTTCCAGTACCATCTTATCCAGTATATGCTACTTCAGGTGATACATATGATATGTATAGTATTATTTACAATGATGTACACGCATCGGCAAACCTTAATAAAGATATAGCTAGTCCAGAAATGACTATTTTAGCTATTGAAGATGGGGGAGCGGGTCAGCAAGCGGCTTTGCAAAATGAATTAAACCCATGGTTTAACTCATGTGCGGGTAACTTTCCAGCAGTAGTACTTTAATTGATTGTTTAACTTAATAAAATTTTAATATAATGGCAGCTCCAACAATAAAAAGTAAGGGAATAAACAGAGAAGTTCATTGTGCTACAGCTAATTTCGTATTTAGTACGACAGTGGCAGGAGACTATGACAGTACTGTAATTATTCCACCAAAAGCAACTATAACAGGTGTTTATAT
>TARA_R110002012_G_scaffold27229_5_pt1 | contig 16164 bp, 17 predicted proteins | sample TARA_R110002012 | Tara Oceans TARA_R110002012 (sample SAMEA4396515) | marine metagenome | biome: Westerlies Biome; feature: [DCM] deep chlorophyll maximum layer (ENVO:01000326); material: water (ENVO:00002006), including particulate matter (ENVO:01000060) such as... | depth 40 m
GTCACCGTCAATGTGCCCGGCGGCCCGCTGCACATCGATTGGCGCGCCAACAACCACGTCATCATGACCGGCCCCGCCGAATGGGAGTTCTCGGGCACCGTCGATCCGAAGACCGGAGACTGGCAGGCCGATGAGGTGGATGCGTGAGCGGCGTTCGCGTTCTCACGCTTGGATGCCGGCTCAACACCTATGAATCGGAAACCATGCGCAAGGCGGCGGAAACCGCAGGCCTCAACAATGCGATCCTGGTAAACACCTGCGCCGTGACCGCCGACGCGGTGCGCCAGGCCCGCCAGACCATCCGCCGCGCCCGGCGCGACAACCCGCATGCCCGCATCGTCGTTTCGGGCTGCGCCGCGCAGACAGAGCCGGAAACCTTTGCCCGCATGGACGAGGTTGACGCGGTGATCGGCAACGAGGCCAAGGGCCAGGCCGCGACCTACCGCAAGCTGCCCGATTTTGGTGTCTCCGAAAGCGAGAAGATCCGCGTCAACGACATCATGTCGGTACGCGAGACCGCGCCGCAGATGATCGAGGCCGTCGAGGGCCACGCCCGCGCCTTCGTCCAGGTTCAGAACGGCTGCGATCACCGCTGCACCTTCTGCATCATCCCCTATGGCCGCGGCAATTCCCGCTCGGTGCCGATGGGCGCTGTGGTTGAGCAAATCGAGAAGCTGGTCGACAATGGCTACCAGGAAGCCGTCATCACCGGCGTCGACGCCACCAGCTATGGCGCCGACCTGCCCGGCAGCCCAACGCTCGGCACCCTCGCCGCCACCATCCTGAAGCAGATCCCCGATCTCAAGCGGCTGCGGCTGTCGTCGATCGATTCGATCGAGGTCGACGATGCGCTGATGGACCTGATTGCCAATGAGCCGCGCTTCATGCCGCATCTGCACCTGTCGCTGCAGCATGGCGACGATCTTATCCTCAAGCGCATGAAGCGTCGGCATGGCCGCGACGATGCCATTCGGTTCTGCCGCCAGGTGCGGGACTTGCGGCCCGGCTTTGCCTTCGGCGCCGATCTGATCGCTGGCTTTCCGACCGAAACCGAAGAGATGTTTGCCCGGTCTCTCGACATTGTTGACGAGTGCGGGTTGTCCTTCCTGCACGTGTTTCCCTATTCGCCGCGCGAGGGCACGCCCGCAGCGCGCATGCCGCAGCTGGACCGGGGGTTGATCAAGCAACGCGCCGCGCGCTTGAGAGAACGCGGCGAACAGGCCTATGATGCCCACCTCGACGCCATGGCAACCGCGGGCGGAACCCATTCCGTCCTGGTCGAGTTTACCGGCATGGCGCGGACAGAAAATTTCACCCCGGTGCTTGCGTCCGAGGCACCACGGGGCCAGATGGCTCTGGTAAGGATCAATGGCCGCACCAAAGACCACCTGACCGGCGACGTGGTCGCAGACCGCGTGGATCACATTCAGACGGCAGATCTTGCCGCAGACTGACATCGAAAAGGCACCGAACCCGCATGGCGTTTAACTTCATCAAAAAGGTTTTCTCCTTCGGGAAAGACAAGGAAGACGCGCCCGCACCGGATGCCGCGGTGGAAACTGAAGCGCCGGCGGGCGAGCCCGCTGCCCCGGCCACCACCACCGGTGACGCCGCTCCCGGCCAGGCGTTCCCGGCCGAGGGCGAAATGCAGTTCACGCCCGAAACCGCCCCCGGCGAGACACTTGCGACGCCAGGGCCTGCAGACGCGGACCACGCCGGCGAACCACCGGTTCCAACGGACGCCAGAGCCCCGGACGATGCAAACGACGAGCCCGCCGATGCCGCAACAGAAGAATGGGTCGCACCGGAAGAGCTCGCTGCCGATCCTGCCGCCTCGCCGACGCCTGAGCAGCCGGAGATGCCCGGACCAGCCACGGAGGACGCTCCAGCCGCTGCTCCCAATGAAGCCATCCCGGCGGACGAAGACCATGCCGATGAACCACAGATAGCGTCCGCAGACAGCACCCCCGAAAGCGCGGACAGCACCAAGACTGCGGATGATGAAGGCACCCCGCCGGACGATCTGAGCTCTGACCCGGACATCGCGCCGGCCCCGGTGGAGCCGGCAGGCAGTGATCCGGCATCCGCGCCGCGCAAGCTGGTGATCCGCGACACCGTGTCCGACGCCGAACCCGTGCAGGCCCCCGAACCGGTTGAAGAGGAACGCGGCAACTGGTGGCAGCGCCTTCGCAAGGGCCTGTCGCGCACTTCGGGTCAGCTGACCGGCCAGATCACCGGCATCTTCACCAAGCGCAAGCTTGACGAGGAAACGCTTGAAGAGCTGGAAGACATTTTGCTGCAGGCCGATCTCGGCGTCGAAACCGCGATGCGGATCACCGATGCTTTGTCCGCCAGCCGCTACGGCAAGGACATTTCGCCGGCGGAAGTGCAAAAGGTGATGGCCGACGAAATCACCAAGGTTCTGGGCCCGGTGGCCAAACCGCTGGAGCTCGACCTCAGCCACAAGCCGCATGTCATTTTGGTCGTCGGCGTCAACGGCACCGGCAAGACCACCACCATCGGCAAGCTCGCTGCCAAGCTCTCGGCCGGCGGGCTGAAAGTGACGCTCGCAGCCGGCGACACCTTCCGCGCCGCCGCCATCGAGCAGCTCAAGATCTGGGGCGAGCGCACCGGCTCGAAAGTGGTGTCGACCAAGCTCGGCGCCGATGCCGCAGGCCTGGCCTATGAGGCGTTCGAAACCGCCCGCGAGGATGGCGCCGATGTGCTGATCATCGACACCGCCGGACGGCTGCAGAACCGCACCGAGCTGATGGACGAGCTCGCCAAGGTGGTCCGCGTCATCGGCAAGCTCGATCCGGACGCGCCGCACACGGTGCTGCAGACACTCGACGCCACCACCGGCCAGAACGCGCTCAACCAGGTCGAGATTTTCCGCAATGTCGCCGGCGTCAACGGCCTTGTGATGACAAAGCTGGACGGAACCGCCCGCGGTGGTATTCTTGTCGCCATTGCAGCAAAACACAAATTGCCCGTCTATTTCGTCGGTGTCGGCGAAGGTGTAGACGACCTCGAACCTTTTGAAGCGGCTGATTTCGCATCCGCCATCGCCGGAGAACCGGCCGGAGACCCGAAATGAGCGACCGCAAGCCAACCACACCCGGCTCGACCGAGCCCCAATCTGCCACCGAGGAATTTCATGTCTTCGAGGCCGATCCCAACGCGCCGGACCGCAAGCACATCAACCCGCTTTTGAAAATGGCGCTCGAGCTCGGGCCGCTGCTGGTGTTCTTCTTCGCCAATGCGCGTGGCGAGTGGATTGCCCAGCGGGTGCCGTTCCTGGCCGATATCGGCGGTCCGATCTTTGTCGGCACCGCCTGCTTCATGATCGCCACGGCAATCGCGCTGTCGGTATCCTGGGCGCTGACCCGGACCTTGCCGATCATGCCTCTGCTTTCGGGCATCATCGTGCTGGTTTTCGGTGCCCTGACGCTGTGGCTGCAGGACGAGACCTTCATCAAGGTCAAGCCGACCATCATCAACACCATGTTCGGCGGCATCCTGCTGATTGGTCTGCTCTTCAAGAAATCCTTTCTCGGCTATGTCTTTGATTCCGCCTTCAAGCTTGACGCCGAGGGCTGGCGCATCCTGACCTTCCGCTGGGGCCTGTTCTTTCTGATCATGGCGTTCGTCAACGAGCTGATATGGCGCAATTTCTCTACTGACTTCTGGATCGCCTTCAAGGTCTGGGGCAACATGCCGCTGTCCATCGTCTTCACACTGCTGCAACTGCCGCTGATGCAACGGCATGCGCTGCCCGATGAGGCTGCGGACGGAGCCAAGGGCTGAACCGCGAGCCTGAAAATCCATTCTGCCGGATCGCTGCCTCTGCCCGAGGCGGACCACCGCAGCACCGAGCAACTCTTTCGCCTACGGCACCGCTGAGCGAGGATAGCGTCAGATGAACGAATTGACACAGCCCAACAGATCTCTCCAGAACCACGCCGCCTATCTGGCGGGTGCGCATGATTTCCAGGCTGACATCGATATCATGACCGGCAGCGAGCTGATCGGAACCGTGCTCGAAACCATCATGCTGGCGACCAATATGCGCTTTGCCGCCGTGGCCCGGGTCACCGCCGACCGCTGGGTCGCCTGCCGCACCGTCGACGAGGTCAATTTCGGTCTCGCCGAGGGTGACGAGATCGAGATCCAGTCCACCTTCTGCCAGTCGGTCCGCAGCACGGGCGAACAGGTGTTGTTCAACGATGTCGCCACCGACGACATCTACCAGAACCACCCCATCGCAATGAATTTCGGCATCGTCAGCTATGCCTCGATCCCGATTTACCGCAGCGACGGCAGTTTCTTCGGCACGCTGTGCGCCATCGACACTGAAGTCCGTGACGTCAAGCATCCGCGCGTGGTCGCCATGCTCAGGATGTTTGCCAGTGTCATCAGCCAGACGCTGGAGACCGAGGAACAACTGGCGGCGCAGGAACTGCTGCTCGAAAAAGAGCGTGAAATGGCGCAGATCCAGGAGGAGTTTGTCGCCGTGCTGGGCCACGACCTGCGCAATCCGGTCGCAGCCTTCGGCGCGGGGCTTCGCCAGCTCGAAAGGCACCCAGAGCCCGCCAGGATCGCCGCGGTTCTGCCGCTTATGCGGTCTTCGATGCGGCGCATGAACGAGTTGATCGACAACATCATGATGCATGCCAAATCCCGTCTTGGCGGCGGTATTCGCATCGCCCCAACCCCGGACGCACCGCTGGTACAGGCGATCAACGAGGTCGTCGAGGAAATCCGCATGGCCGCACCCGATCACCAGATCGACCTCGATTTGCGCCTGGACGGGTCGGTGTATTGCGATGCCTCGCGCATTGCCCAGGCGGTGTCCAACCTGTTGTCAAACGCCAGCAACCACGCAGCGCCCGGTTCGGTCATCGCGGTCAAGGGAACGGAAACCGGCGGTGAAATTTCCATAACGGTCTCCAATCGCGGCGAGCCGATCCCCGACGATCTCAAGCGCGACCTGTTTCGCCCTTACCGGCGCGGCCAGAAGGCAAAGAATGAAGGGCTGGGGCTGGGGCTGTTTATCGCCTCATCGATCGCCCGGGCCCATAACGGCAGCATTGATGTCGAGTGCGTCGACGGCACCACCGCCTTCGTGCTGAAACTGCCGCGTTCTGCCGCCAGCCAGATGCTTGAAGGCGAACCCCAGGATGACCGCTTGCCCGCCTGACCCGGATATCCCGGTTTTCAGGCCGCGCCGATGAACTGTGCCAGCTTGCCCAGCGTCTGCAGGCCAAGTTCCTCCGCACCAAAGCCTTTCGCCTCCTGGAATTGGGCCGAACTGGAAAACACCATGCCCAGCGTGATTCTTGTGGCGCCGTCCTCGTCCGCGAACAGCACCCAGGCATCCGCATGTTTGGGTCCATTCTCGCCCCACAGCAGCTCGTAGCCGATCCTGCCTCCGGTTTTGACCTCGCCATAGCGGTGATGATTCGGGAATACGGTGCCGTCCGGCCCGATCATGTCGAACACCCATTCGCCGCCCTGGCGCAGGTCGATCCGGTCAGTCCGGCAGGAATACCCGTCCGGCCCCCACCATTGGGGCAGGGAGTCGGGGTTGAACCAGGCGCCCCAGACCACCTCACGCGGCGCCGCGATCACCCGTTCGATCAGCATTGTCCGCCCGGCCACGCCGGCCAGATTGTCGAGGCCTGCCTCAAAGCCCTGGGCGTAGCCTGCTTCCATGTTCTCGGCCAGCGAGGAGAGCTGCACGGTGACCGCGATGCGGCTTTCATTGCCGGAGCCTGCAAACTCCGCCGTGACCAGCGCCGCGGACAGGTTGATCCCTTCGCACGAAACCACTTCGTAATTCACGCTTCGGCCCAAGCGCTTTCGGACCGGGGGCTGCAGCACCAGCCATCCGACTTCGCAGCGGTTGTCGGATTGGCCTTCGACCTTGCACAGGGAAACTTCACGTCCCCCCACCCGGGTGTCGGCCTCGACAAACTCGACAGTCACAGTGGGTGCGGGCGGCGCCCAGATCGCCCGGGCATCCGGCGCTGTCCAGGCGGCCCACAGGGTTTCGACCGGAGCCGCGACCTTGCGGTCGAAACTCAGCATGGCGAAGCGTTCGCTCACCGTCCAAGCCCTTTTGCGTAAGCCTCAAGCTGCGTCGCCACGGTGCCCCAGCCGTCGGCAAAGCCCATGTCCTCATGGGTCTTGCGCGCGTCGGGATTGCGGTGCCGAGCAATTGCCGTGTAGCTGGTGCCGCCATCCGGCGCATCCGCCAGCAGCAGGATTGCCGTCATGAACGGCTCGGCCGCAGGTTTCCAGCCTTCGCTGTAGCTGTCGGTGAACACCAGTTTTTCGTCCGGCACCACCTCGAGATAGACGCCGTGATTTTCCATCACATTGCCCTCGACTTCGAAGGTGGTGTTGAAGCGTCCCCCGACCCGCAAATCGATCTCCACGCTCGTCACCTTGTGCGGCGCCGGCACGAAGAAATGCGGAATGTGTTCCGGCCGCGTCCAGCATTCCCATATCAGAGACCGCGGAACCGCCAGCGTGCGGGTGAAACTCAAATCCGTCTCAGGGTTCAGGTCCAGTTTCATTTCTTTTTCTCCTCCATCACTTTTTTCACGTAATCATCCAGTCGATCGAGCCGCGATTCCCAGATCGCCCGCTGTTCATCGAGCCATGACCGCATCGGCGTCAAAGCTTCCGGCACGATTGCGCAGGTGCGCACCCGCCCGTCCTTTGCTGTTGCAATCAGCCCCGCCTCCTCGAGCACCGAAAGATGCCGCATCACCGTGGGCAGCCGCAGCCCGGTAGGCTCGGCCAGTTCGCTCACCGGCGCCGGCCCTTGTGCCAGCCGTGTCAGCATTGCGCGTCGGGTTGGATCCGCCAGGGCGTGGAACAGGTTCGAAAGATCAATATCATGCTTAGCCATATGACTAAGTATCGCAGCAGGCGGATGCCGTCAAGAAATAGTTTGCAACATTGCTAAGTATTGATGATAAGGCCGTCCCTGCCGCTTTAATGCAGGTTGGCCATCGGGTGCGAGCCGCTAGAGCATTTGCGGCGACATCCAAGTCGCCTTCAATGCTCCATCTCTTTGTTCTTGCGCAATTCCGAACGCAAAACCGGTTCCCACTTTTGCTGGAATTGCTCTAGGCCGGGTTCCCGAACGGACCCGTGTACCCCCGCTCGATAACCTCGCGCTCGTGGCCAAGCATCCAGTGCACCGTCGGGAACGCGATCTCGTCTGTTGGCAGCGCGTCCCAGTCGAACAGCTCGACCTCGAGGCTCTCTTCGCCGACGCCAAACAGGGCCGCGCCCGCGCCTGGGTCGATGAGTTCGGCGCGGTAGATCAACTGCACCTGGCTCAGATGCGGCACCGAGTAGATGGCCAGCAATTCGCCAAGCTTGAGCTGCGCCAACGCCTCTTCGCGGGCTTCGCGGCGGGCGCCGTCTTCCGGGGTTTCATTGAGTTCAAGATAGCCCGCAGGCACGGTCCAGAAGCCGCGGCGCGGCTCGATGGCGCGGCGGCACAACAGCACCTTGCCCTCGTGCCGGACCACGGAGCCAACGACGATGCGCGGGTTCTGATAGTCGACAAAGCCGCAGGTGGCGCAGACTTCGCGTTCATGGGTGTCGCCGGCAGGAACCAGGCGGCGGAAGGATCTGGGCGTGTTCATGCGGCAAAGATAGAGCCGCCGGTCCGCCAAGGCGAGGGTCGCCAGGGGCTTTGGGACAAAAAACCGTTCAGCCCGCTGTGGTCGTGGCCTTCTCGATCGCCGGCAACAGCTTGTCGCGCAGGCTTTCAGGGGTGAACGGGCCGATCTGCTTGAACAGGATCTCGCCGTCCGGACCAACCAGATAGGTCTCGGGAATGCCGTAGACACCCCAGTCGATCGCAGCCTTGCCGGCCGGATCAACGCCGACGGCGGAAAACGGATTGCCCAGTTCCCTGAGGAAGTTCAGCGCGTTTTCGTTCTTGTCCTTGTAGTTGATACCGACAAGCGCGACCCGCGGATCGCGGGACAGTTCCAGCAGGATCGGATGCTCCTGCCGGCAGGGCACGCACCAGGAGGCCCAGACATTGACCAGCGACAGCCGGCCCTCGATCGCCGCATCGGTAAGCGCCGGCACCGGGGTGCCATTGGCACTCAGGCCTTCCAGCGGCGGCAGGTTGAGCGAAGGCGCCTTGGTGCCGATCAGCACCGAGGGGATTTCGCTGGCATCCTTGCCGGAACCGAGCTGATAGAGAAACACGCCCGACAGCGCGATGAACAGCACCAGCGGCAGGAACGCGATCAGCAGCCTGCTCCGGCTTGCCGGTGCCGGCGCTGCTTCTTCGTTGGAGTTTTCACTCATCAATTGGCCCCGCCGGCAGGCTTCGAACGCCGGCGCACACCTTGCGCCTCGAGCTCGGCAAGTTCACGCCGCCGCGCCCGACCGTCGAGAAGAATGCCGACCAGCAGCCCGGCAAGCGTCAGAGCGGTTGCCCCGTAGGAGAGAAAAACAAAGGCTTCATGGCTCATCATCTCAGCGACCCCCGCCGATGGCCTGGGCAGCCTGGCGCCGCATCGTCTGCACCCGCCGCCGCAGGATCTCGTTGCGCATCGCCATCAGATGCAGCGTGAAGAAGATCAGCGTGTAGGCGAGCGCCATCACCAGCAGCGGATAAAGCATGGTCGGGTGAATGGTCGGCCCGTCGAGCCGGATCACGCTGGCCGGCTGGTGCAGCGTGTTCCACCACTCGACCGAGAACTTGATGATCGGGATGTTGATGAACCCCACAAGCGTCAGCACCGCGGCTGGGCGTGCGGCGCGGGCCGGATCATCCATCGCCTTGTGCAGCGCCATCAGCCCCAGATACATCAAAAACAGCACGAAGACCGAGGTCAGCCGCGCGTCCCACACCCACCAGGTGCCCCACATCGGCCGGCCCCAGAGCGAACCGGTGAGCAGCGACAGGAAGGTGAAGGCGGCACCGATCGGCAGCGCCGTCTTGGCCGCCACATCGGCCAGCGGATGCCGCCAGACCAGCGTGCCGATCGAGGCGATCGCCATCACCGAATAGCACATCATCGCAAGCCAGGCCGCCGGCACATGGATGAACATGATCCTGACCGTGATGCCCTGCTGGTAGTCCTCCGGCGCGGCAAACGACATGTAAAGCCCGACCAGCAGCGAAAGCACCGCAGCCGTTGCTAGATACGGCAACACCCGCCCGGAAAGGGCAAGGAACCGGGTCGGGTTGGCGAGGCTGGTAAACCAGCCCTGGGAGATGGTGGTGTCACTCATGGCTTTTTTCTAATGCGTCCCGCATCCGGTTTCAATGCGACAAATCAATCGGACGCTCCCTTCAGCGCTGCCGCGGCCGCAACCGGACCAAGGGCGGCGAAAAACAGCGCAATCGCCGACAGGATCATGAAGGGTGGCCAGAACGGATCCGGATCGGTCACCGCGGCATAGGCGGCACTGACGCCGAAGATCAGGATCGGGATCGCCAGCGGCAGGATCAGGATCGACACCAGGAGCCCGCCGCGCGGCAGCACCACCGCCACCGCAGCGCCTACAGCACCGATGAACGAGATCGCCGGCGTCCCCACCAGCAGCGTCAGCATGACAGCCCCGGTGGACGTTGCGCTCATGTTCATCAGCAGCCCCAGAAGCGGCGCCGCCAGCACCAGCGGCAGCCCGGTGGCGAGCCAGTGCGCCAGGCTTTTGACAAACACCGTCAGCACCAGCGACAGCCAGTCCTGCATCACCAGCATGTCGAGCGAGCCATCTTCGCGGTCGGCCTGGAACAGCCGGTCAAGCCCCAGCAGCGAGGCCAGCAGCGCCCCGATCCACAAGATGGCCGGCCCGATCCGCGCCAGCAGGTTGAGATCCGGCCCGATGCCGAAGGGGATGACGGCGACCACGGCGAGAAAGAACAGCACGCCAAGCATGGCCGCGCCGCCGGAGCGGGTGGCGATCGCCAGATCACGCTTGATCAGCGCGATCATGCCCAGGTCCCGTCGCTGACAGAGCTATGGATGCCGGACAGCTCCAGTGCGCGGACGCTGTCGAGGCCGAGCGGCTGATGCGTCGCGGCAATCGCCAGCCCGCCCGTCGCCAGATGCGCGCGCACCAGGTCGGCAAACAACCTGTCGGAACGCTTGTCGAGTGCCGCGGTGGGTTCATCGAGCAGCCACAAGAGCCGGGAACTGACCAGCAGCCGCGCCAGCGCGATGCGCCGTTGCTGACCGGCGGAGAGATAGCCGAACGGCAGATGCGCCACGCCGGTGAGCCCGACCTGGTCGATGGCCTCGTCGATCGGCATGCCTTCCCCGCTTTCCGCCCCCTGGAAGCTCTGCCAGAAGGCCAGGTTCTCCGACACCTTGAGCTCCCGTTTCATCGCGTTGCGGTGACCGAGATAGTGGCTGTAGTCGGCAACCGGCAGCGCCGTGCCATCGTCTCCGAGAAGCGAAAACGTGCCCGAATCAGCGCCCAGCAACCCGGCCAGGATCCGCAGCAGGGTCGACTTGCCCGACCCGTTGGGTCCGGTGATCACCAGCGCTTCGCCACGGCCGAGCGTGAAGCCGATATCTTCAAACAGCACGCTGTCGCCGCGCCGTCCCTTGAGTTTTGTGGCTACTGCCTGCATCGGCCCCCGCATCCCGGGCCGCCAGAGGGCATCCGGCGGTCCCATTCAGTAAAAACTAACCACCCAAAAAAACATTGAAATGGGCCGTTGGTTGATCTGGCACGTTCTTACGAAATTATCTATAACGCCCGCAACCACGCCAGCGGTCGGCGTGAATTCAATCTAGCGCCGAACATGATGCCCCAAGCGTCACGGGCGGACAGCGGAAATGACCGTACCCGCATCCTTGTCCACGCCATCCGCGTGCGAGGTGTTCGCCCTCAATGTTCGGCCGAACTCATGAAAGCGGGTTGCCTGTGGCCAAATCACTCGACAGCTTCAATTGCCGTTCCACCCTCAAGGTCGACGATACCGAATACGTTTATTACAGCCTCACCGAGGCCGAAAAGAACGGTTTGACAGGAATTTCGGCGCTTCCGTTCTCGATGAAGGTCATCCTCGAGAACCTGCTGCGCAACGAAGACGGCGGCACGGTCAAGAAGGAAGACATCCTCGCCGTGGTTGCGTGGCTCACCAACAAGGGCACCGCAGACGCTGAAATCGCCTACCGCCCGGCCCGCGTGCTGATGCAGGATTTCACCGGCGTCCCGGCCGTGGTGGACCTTGCAGCCATGCGCGACGCCATGGTCTCGCTCGGCGGCGACCCGCAGAAGATCAATCCGCTGGTGCCGGTCGACCTGGTCATCGACCACTCGGTCATCGTCGATGAATTCGGCACCCCGCAGGCGCTGGCGCACAATGTCGAGCACGAATACGAGCGCAACGGCGAGCGCTACCGCTTCCTCAAATGGGGTCAGCAGGCCTTCAAGAACTTCCGCGTCGTGCCCCCCGGCACCGGCATCTGCCACCAGGTCAACCTTGAATATCTCGGCCAGGCCGTGTGGACCAAGGAAGAAGACGGGGAAACCGTCGCTTACCCTGACACCTGCGTCGGCACCGACAGTCACACCACCATGATCAACGGCCTGGGCGTGCTGGGCTGGGGCGTGGGCGGCATCGAAGCCGAAGCCGCCATGCTCGGTCAGCCGATCTCCATGCTGCTGCCGGAAGTCATCGGCTTCCGCCTCACCGGCGCGCTCAAGGAAGGCGTCACCGCCACCGACCTGGTGCTGACCGTGGTTCAGATGCTGCGCAAGAAGGGCGTTGTTTCCAAGTTCGTCGAATTCTACGGCCCTGGCCTGGATTCGATGACGCTGGCCGACCGCGCCACCATCGGCAACATGGGTCCGGAATACGGCGCAACTTGCGGCTTCTTCCCGGTTGATGGCGAAACCATCAACTACCTGACCATTTCGGGCCGCGAAGAAAACCGCATCAAGCTGGTTGAAGCCTATTCCAAGGCGCAAGGCATGTGGCGTGAATCCGGCGCCGCCGATCCTGTCTTCACCGACACGCTGGATCTCGATCTCGGCACCGTCGTGCCGTCGATGGCCGGTCCGAAGCGTCCGGAAGGCCGCATCCCGCTCGAAGACATCGCCTCGGGCTTCGCCAAGTCGCTGGAAGACGAGTACAAGAAGCCGGATCAGCTTGCCAACCGCTACCAGGTTGAAGGCGAAGATTACGATCTGGGCCATGGCGACGTCGCCATTGCCGCGATCACATCCTGCACCAACACCTCGAACCCGAGCGTGCTCATCGGCGCAGGCCTCCTGGCCCGCAACGCGCGCGCCAAGGGTCTCAAGACCAAGCCATGGGTCAAGACATCGCTGGCCCCCGGCAGCCAGGTGGTTGCCGAGTACCTGGCAAAGTCGGGCCTGCAGGAAGATCTCGATGCGCTTGGCTTCAATCTGGTCGGCTTCGGCTGCACCACCTGCATCGGCAACTCCGGCCCGCTGCCCGCACCGGTCTCCAAGACCATCAACGACAAGGGTCTGATCGCCGCCGGCGTGCTCTCGGGCAACCGAAACTTCGAAGGCCGCATCTCGCCTGACGTGCAGGCCAACTACCTGGCCTCGCCGCCGCTGGTCGTCGCCTACGCGCTGGCAGGTTCGGTGCAGAAGGATCTGACCTCCGAGCCGATCGGCGACGACAAGGACGGCAACCCGGTTTACCTCAAGGACATCTGGCCTTCTTCCAAGGAGATCCAGGAGTTCATCATGAAATACGTCACCCGCGCCCTCTACGCGGCCAAATATGCCGACGTGTTCAAGGGTGACGAGAACTGGCAGGCCGTCGAAGCGCCGGAGAGCCAGACCTATGCCTGGGACGACAACTCGACCTATGTCCAGAACCCGCCCTATTTCGAGGGCATGGGCAAGACCGGCGCAGGCATTTCCGACATCAAGGGCGCACGCGTGCTCGGTCTGTTCGGCGACAAGATCACCACCGACCACATCTCGCCCGCAGGTTCGATCAAGGCACAGTCGCCCGCAGGCGCCTACCTGATGGACCATGGCGTTGGCGTGATGGACTTCAACCAGTACGGCACCCGCCGTGGCAACCACGAAGTCATGATGCGCGGTACCTTCGCCAACATCCGGCTGCGCAACCACATGCTCGGACCGAACGGACGCGAAGGCGGCTACACCTTCCACTATCCGTCCAACGAGGAAGTCTCGATCTTCGATGCGGCCATGCAGTACAAGGCCGAGGGCGTCCCGCTGGTCATCTTCGCCGGCGCCGAATATGGCAACGGCTCGTCGCGTGACTGGGCAGCCAAGGGCACCAACCTGCTCGGCGTCCGCGCTGTCATCGCCCAGTCCTACGAGCGCATTCACCGCTCCAACCTGGTCGGCATGGGCGTGATCCCGTTTGTCTTCGAGGAAGGCACCAGCTGGGAAAGCCTCGGCCTGAAGGGTGACGAGACTGTTACGATCGACGGGCTGACCAATGTCCAGCCTGGCGACAAGAAGGTCGCAAAGGTCACCTTCGCCGATGGCACGGTCAAGGATGTTCCCCTGATCTGCCGCGTCGATACGCTCGACGAACTCGGCTACCTCAAGAACGGTGGCATCCTGCAGACCGTTCTGCGCGATCTGGCTGCCTGACGGGACAGAACCTGGCACGCACGTCACTGATACCAGGACGCCGGGGCATTATTGCTCCGGCGTTTTCGTTTGGGTACATGCACCCTTGCGTGAATTGAGCCTGGAACCTCTCACCGCAACGTGATTTGGACGTGTCCGGGACTCCACGGTAGAAATCTGTATAGTTTCTCAGGCCCACCCGAACGAAACGGATACCCCTTCATGACTGCACGTACCCTTCTCCTTGCTCTTGCCCTTCCGGTCCTGACAGCCACATCGGTGCTGGCAGCCCCCGGCGCGGCAGCGGCTGGAGAGCTCAAGGGCGTGGTCGAGCTGTTCACCAGCCAGGGCTGCTCATCCTGCCCGCCGGCAGACGAGGAGCTGGCACGGCTGGCCGAACAGGACGACGTGCTGGCGCTGAGTTACCATGTCGACTACTGGAACTATCTCGGCTGGGCCGACACGCTGTCGAGCAAGGCCAACACCCAGCGGCAATATGGCTATGCCAAGACCTTCAACCGCAACGGCGTCTACACCCCGCAGGCGGTGATCAACGGACAGAGCCACGTCAATGGCGCGGATGGAGCCGCGATCAGCAACATGGTGGAGAAATTCTCCACCGAAGGCGCCGGTCTGACCGTCGATGTGTCGGCATTCATGAACGCTGACGAGCTGCGCATTTCCATAGGCGACGGCGTCGGAAAGGCCGATATCATAGCGGTCTATTTCGACGATGCCACCACCGTCGAGATCGATCGCGGTGAGAACACCGGACGCACCATCACCTATCGCCACAGCGTCCGCGACATGGAAACCGTCGGCATGTGGAACGGCCACAAGGTCAACCTGAAACTGCCGGGCTCGGTGATCTCCGCCCATCCCGGCCGCCGATGCGCCATACTGCTGCAGGAAGTCAGCAAGGACGGCTATCCAGGCCGCATTCTCGGCGCAACCGAGATCTGACCCTGCCAGACGGAGCAGCTGGCATGCGGACAAAAAAAGACCGGCCGAAGCCGGTCTAAATCTGGGGTATTGGGGGTGTTGCCTCACGCCTAGTGCGCGGGGACGATCTGAGACGCTCTCGACACGCAGACCTCAAACCGTTGCCGATCCGGGCCTGCGTGCTTTTCGAGATGATCCGTCCCGGGAACTCCGAGGGGGCTGGGGGGCTGTAAATCCGAAGTCCCCGGTTCGAACCGTCTGAGGCAACTCTTGAACAATCGCGGTCAATTCCGGCAAGGTTTTGGCTGAAATGCGGCCCAAATGGGTCGAACTTCGATTTTCCCCCGGGCTGGAGTAAACAAACACGACGGCTGGAAGCCTTTCGTGATGCTGCAGTGCGGCATCCCCGACGCGGAGCTTCGGCGCGAAAAGTCCCGCCTCGTGCTTGAAATTATGCCTGTGTCAGGCAAACTGGCCGGATGAAAACTGATTTGCAGTCCAGATAATGGCTGATGGAACGGATTACGCGGCGGGCCGCGATAAGGGCGGACAGCCGAGCGGTACCGCAACCGTTGACCTGAGCGAGCACCGTCGCCGCAACACCCCCGAACCGGTCACATTCAGGCGTCGTGAACTCGATCGCATCCTGCAGGTCTACAGCCGCATGGTGGCCGAGGGCCACTGGCGCGACTATGCGATCGATCACCTGCGCGACAAGGCGGTGTTCTCTGCCTTCCGCCGTGCCAGCGAAGTGCCGCTCTACCGGATCGAGAAAGATCCCTCGCGTGCCCGCAAGCAAGGCGCCTTCGCCATCATTTCCGCCGCCGGGCTGGTGCTCAAGCGCGGTCACGAACTCGAAACCGTGCTGAAATATTTCGACAAGCCGCCACGTCTGGTGCGCTGAAGCACCCCGCTACTGCTTGAAAAGGGTCCCCGGATAGCTCGCCGGGTCAGGATCCGTCTGCTTGCCTTCACCCAGCGGTCTTTGCATGAACACCGTATCGAGCCAGTTTCCGTGCTTGTGACCCGAGCCGTTGATCATGCCGGAACTGACAAAGCCCGCCTTCTGATGCAGCTTGATCGAGGCCGGGTGCGCGCCACCGATCACCGCCACCATCTGCCGGAAGCCCAGGGTCTCGCAGCGCGCAATCAGCGCTTCGAGCAAGGCCCGGCCGACGCCCTGTCCGCGCGCCTGAGGCGCCAGGTAGATTGAATCCTCGACCAGCCAGCGATAGGCCGGCCGTGTCCGGAAGGCCGACGCATAGGCGTAGCCAAGCACCGTGCCGTCTTCGTCTGTGGCAATCAGATAGGGATAGCCATTGTCGGTAATCGCCACCATCCGCCGCGCCATCTCGGCCGCGTCAGGCGCCACGAGCTCATAGCTCGCCACGCCGTTGAGAACGCTGTCGCTGTAGATGCGGGTAATGTCTGTGAGATCGGCGGGTGTTGCATCGCGAAGGATCATGGAATTCTGTCCGGTGGGTCAGGTTTCCGGTGTATCGCTGACCGCTCGCGCGGCCAACAAAAAAGGCGGCCCGAAGACCGCCTTTTTCTTGATCAGTGCCGTGCAGACTACTCGCGATTGCCGAGGAACTGCAGCAGGAACATGAACAGGTTGATGAAGTCGAG
>TARA_R110002012_G_scaffold134877_1_pt1 | contig 16154 bp, 23 predicted proteins | sample TARA_R110002012 | Tara Oceans TARA_R110002012 (sample SAMEA4396515) | marine metagenome | biome: Westerlies Biome; feature: [DCM] deep chlorophyll maximum layer (ENVO:01000326); material: water (ENVO:00002006), including particulate matter (ENVO:01000060) such as... | depth 40 m
CGAAAAAAAAGCCCCACCTAAGTGGGGCATAGTTAGTTAGTTAGTGATTGATCTTGTTGACTACTGTTAACACCTCAGTAAGTAACTTGTGTGTCTCTGTACTTATGTTCTCGGGCAAGTTATTAACAAACCAATTCTGAAGGTCAGTCACTTTCTTGTTAGCCTTATGAGCATTTGACCTTGCCTCATCGACTACCTTATCGCCAGTCTTGGGGGGTTGTGGTGCTCTCTCTGCTTTAGGCTTTGGTTCCTGCCTATTCTGAAGGTCCCGTTTGAATGCCCCCATGTATGCCCCTATGGATTGCTGATGCTTGCGTTTGTCTACCTTACCTTGTTCATCCAAAGATTTAGTGGGCGAGGCTAGTAGCTTGCGTTTAGTAACAATGAATCCCGATACTATGGCATTCTTGAGGGCATCATATAGTTCTGGTGTAGCTGTAGATTCACCCGACTTACCAGCAGGACTAATGAAGTCTGTCCATCTAACACCATCCGCAGTAAGTTGATCGACTGCTTTAGATTGCATGGCATCAGACTTATCCCCTGCCTTTACCGCATCGCATATTGATTTAATGCCTTCATTAGTAAGGCGTGTAGGTACTGCTTTAGCTTCGTTAATGTTTCTCATAATGTATATACTCTTTAGTTATAAACACTTCAACGTTATTGCTGAAGATGGTCACATAATAACAAGTTTACACATAAATACAATAGATAGCTTACAAGAAGTTATAACGTGTTATAACAATCTACAATCTGGCACTATTCGATACCTACCCCCTCCCTACCCCCCGCGCGACGCATATGGGACTCCGTGAGACTATATATTACTAATTAACACGAGAAAATCGTATTTCTGTGAGTTCAAACCCCCACCCCCTCTATATAGGGAACCCCCCACCTTCTTTTTGAAACACAGTTGTAAAAAATTTTTTATATAGTTATTCTGGGTTTAGGAGGTCTTATGAGTGGCACATATAGAACTAGCAACTCCAGTCACGTAGGGCGTATAGGCGAGTTCTTTGCTATGTACGTGCTGGAGAAAAATGGTATAGAGTGTCACCATGTCGATAGATCCGGCATAGACTTGTGGTGCCAATCGTATAATGATACTATGTTTACAGTGCAAGTAAAGGCGGCTAATGTATGTACTATAAACACCAGTAAAGGTGATAAGTCTAGGTATATATACAATCTACGAGCTAAAAAAATAGCTGACTTCTATGTGTTTATAGCTTTAGATATGGAGAGGTTGTTAGTTAGAAGTACAGAGGAGTTAGGATGTAAGAAGTCTATTCAGTTACACCCTAACTTGTTTAATGCGGAGTCTCAAGCAGGTGGTATAGAAACTCTTTGGAACTTTACCAAGGAGGGTGATCATCAATCATAATAAGTAGCATTCCAATCATACATACAGAACAGACTGTGACTAGAAAAGCAGTCGCAGTTACAGCGATAGACAGCATAAGATACCTCTCAAAAAGGGTTGGGTTAAGCGGGAGCTGAATTATACACTTGTTTAGGCTGTAAGGATATGGTACAAATGCGTTTCCGGTGAATAACCTGCAAATAAAATATGACTTTACGACTAGAACCAGAGCTAGGCATACCTATTTCAGACAGAATACTACGTGTTGACCTAAAAGAACGCGTAAAGTCAGCGGCTAACACTTCTCTGGACCTAGCAGAACACGATTTAGACCTAGAACCTACCAAAAATGATAAGGATGTAGCCGCTAAACTGGCTATAGCCTATGCAGATGACCCTGAAACTACCTCTAAAAAGGTGAACCATGCCCGTGCCTCTACCCTAACACCTGCCTCACTGGTGCTAACTAACAACATACTACAAGAATTTGGGCAATCAGTAGTAAATAGCGCACTACAAGTGCGTCACTTAGTGACTAATAAGCTGTTATTAGAGACAGAGAACCCTGATCCTCGTGTAAGAATACGTGCATTAGAGCTTTTGGGTAAGGTTTCGGACGTTGGACTGTTTGCAGAGAAGTCAGAAGTGACAATAACCCACCAATCTACTGATGATTTGAAAGCAAAACTACGTAGTAAGCTAGAAAAACTAGTAAATCCCCCTGAAGAAGCAGAAGAAGCCATAATTATTGATGGTGAACCTCTTGATGTAGACGCAGAACTAGACTCAGATGACGAAGAATATGATGATTGAGCCTAACAAGGACTTTTCTGAGCAGGAAGTCCAGAAAATGTTGGACAATCTAGACGCTTTTAGTCAAGAAGAGGTTATAGAGATCAACCGACTGGTAGATGAGCTAGCTGTTCGTAAACAAAATGCTCTAGCGTACAATGATTTGATTGAATTTTGTAAGCGTATGATGCCAGAGTTCTTAGTGGGTAAGCATCACAGGATATTAGCTAATATGTTAATGTCTATAGAACAAGGAGGCAAGGATAGAGTATGTGTAAACATACCACCACGTCATGGTAAGTCTCAATTGGTGTCTATTTTCTTTCCTGCATGGTACTTAGGTAGGAATCCTAATAAAAAAGTAATGATGGTGTCGCATACCACTGACTTAGCAGTAGATTTTGGACGTAAGGTACGTAATCTTATATCCACCGCCGATTATAAAGAGATATTTCCTACTGTAGCTCTTGCTGTGGACTCTAAATCAGCAGGAAGATGGAATACAAACTCAGGCGGAGAGTATTACGCTTGTGGTGTTGGCTCTGCGCTAGCTGGTAGGGGGGCAGATTTATTACTTGTGGATGATCCGCACTCTGAGCAGGATGTAATTAACGGAAACTTTTCTGTGTTTGAGAAAGCATACGAGTGGTACACGTTCGGTGCTCGGACACGACTAATGCCCGCAGGTAAGGTAGCAATAATACAGACTCGCTGGCATATGGACGACCTGACGGGGCGTGTTGTCAAAGATATGGCGCAGAATGAGAGATCTGATCAGTTTGAGGTGATTGAGTTCCCCGCCATACTAGAAGTAAAGGATAAAGAGACTAATAAGCCCATAGAAAAACCTCTGTGGCCTGAGTTTTTTGATTTAGAAGCCCTAAAGCGTACGAAAGCGTCAATGCCAGTGTTTCAATGGAACGCCCAGTACCAGCAACAGCCCACTGCCGAAGAAGCCGCCCTAGTAAAAAGAGAATGGTGGAATATATGGGAACAAGATAACCCACCGCCGTGTGAATATATTATAATGTCTTTAGACGCAGCGGCAGAAAAACACAATCGAGCAGATTATACAGCATTAACTACGTGGGGGGTATTCCTAAATGAGGAGACTTCTGCGTATAATATAATATTGCTAAACAGTATAAAAGAGCGTATGGAGTTCCATGAGCTAAAAGAACTGGCTATGCAAGAGTACAATGATTGGGAACCTGACTCGTTTATTGTAGAGAAAAAGAGTTCTGGTGTTGCATTATACCAAGAAATGCGACGAATGGGACTACCCGTGTCAGAATATACCCCTCACAGAGGGTCAGGAGACAAACTAGCACGTTTAAACTCTGTATCTGACATAGTGCAATCAGGATTAGTCTGGGTTCCGCCCTCTAGATGGGCAGAAGAAGTGGTAGAAGAGATAGCGGGGTTCCCGTTTATGAGTCACGATGACTTGGTGGATTCTACTGTAATGGCATTAATGAGGTTTAGACAAGGTGGGTTTATACGTTTACCTACGGATGAGCCAGAAGACATTCAATATTTCAAGCAGCGAAGAGGCGGCTATTATTAAGAGGCTAGGTCATGGCGATTGAGAAAGGTATATATTCTGCTCCCAAAGGAATAGAAGAAGAGATAGATAAAGCATCGGCAGATGAGATGGTCGATCAAGAATTGGAAATTGAAATAGTAAACCCCGACATGGTTACTTTAGATGATGGCTCTGTAGAGATTACTATTTTACCTACAAATGATGTCATGGGAAGTTTTAGTAGTAATATTGCTGAAGAGTTAGATGAAGATGTACTAGCTGTATTAGCTGATGATTTAGCAGGAATGGTATCTTCTGACGTAGATAGCCGAAAAGATTGGGCTGACACGTACGTCAAAGGACTAGATATTGTAGGATTTAAGTACGAAGAGCGTACTGAACCTTGGGATGGTGCTTGTGGAGTAAACTCTACTGTATTATCTGAAGCAGTCATCCGTTTCCAAGCGGAGACTATGAGTGAGACATTCCCCTCATCTGGTCCTGTAAGAGTAAAAATACTAGGCGAAGAGACAAAAGAAAAAGAAGAAGCGGCCAACCGTGTTAAAGCTGACATGAATTATCAGCTAACTGAAGAGATGGTTGAGTATCGTCCTGAACATGAGCGTATGTTATACAGTCTAGGACTTGCAGGATCAGCGTTTAAGAAAGTTTATTTTGACCCTAACATAGGTAGGCAAGTAGCTGTTTACGTCCCAGCAGAGGACGTTATCGTGCCTTATGGAGCTTCTAACATAGAATCTGCTGAACGTGTAACTCATGTTATGCGCAAAACTAAGAATGACCTGCGTAAGCTACAACTAAGTGGTTTTTACCGTGACATAGATCTAGGTGAGCCACAATCTTTCCATACTGATATAGAAGAAAAGAAAGCTGAAGATGGCGGCTTTTCTCTAACAGATGATGATCGTTACTCTTTATATGAGATACATGCAGATCTAACTATTGATGGGTTAGATGATGAAGATGATATAGCCAAGCCTTATATCGTTACTATGGAGCGTGGGTCTAACGAAATACTATCTATAAGACGTAATTGGAACGAAGATGATGAGTTAATGTTAAAGCGTCAGCACTTCGTACACTATGTATATATCCCCGGATTTGGCTTCTACGGCCTTGGTCTGATACACATAATTGGTGGGTATGCTAGAGCAGGAACATCGCTTATACGACAGCTAGTAGATGCTGGTACATTGTCAAATCTTCCGGGGGGTCTGAAGGCTCGCGGACTACGAATTAAAGGCGATGACACCCCCATAGAACCGGGGGAATGGAAGGATGTGGACGTACCATCTGGCAGCATTAGAGAGAATATAATGCCGCTTCCATACAAAGAACCAAGCCAAACATTACTTGCGTTACTTAATCAAATAACTACTGAAGGCCGCCGTCTAGGTGCTATTAGTGATATGGACATATCTGATATGTCTGCTAATGCCCCAGTAGGTACTACCCTAGCATTGCTAGAGCGAACTCTCAAACCTATGGCTGCTGTACAAGCTCGTGTTCATTATGCCATGAAACAAGAGTTTAAGATGCTTAAAGCTATCATGGCTGAATACGCACCTGAAGATTATGACTACCAACCGTCACGAGGCGAGATATCTGCACGTCAAGCAGATTATATGATGGTTGATGTAATACCTGTTAGTGATCCTAACAGCTCTACTATGGCTCAACGTGTAGTACAGTATCAAGCTGTATTGCAAATGTCCCAACAAGCCCCGCAGATATATAATCTGCCGCAACTACACCGTCAAATGATAGAAGTCATGGGTATAAAGAATGCAGACAAACTTGTACCTACGAAAGACGATGTAGCACCTACAGATCCTGTAAGCGAAAATATGAACGCGCTAACTGGTACCCCCATAAAAGCGTTCCTATATCAAGACCACGAAGCACACATTGCCGCACACCAAGCGTTTATGCAAGATCCTATGGTTGCACAGACTATTGGACAGAACCCACAAGCACAACAGATTATGGCATCTCTAAATGCGCATATAGCAGAGCATCTTGGGTTTAGATACCGTAAACAAATGGAAGAGAAGTTGGGCGCTACCCTACCACCACCAAACGAAGAGTTGCCAGAAGAAATCGAAATTCAGTTGGCACGGCTCGTTGCCGAAGGTGGCAAGCAGCTTACTCAACAACACCAACAAGAAGCGGCACAAAAACAAGCGCAAGCACAACAGCAAGACCCCATGTTCCAGCTACAACAAGCAGAACTACAGGTCAAGCAGCAAGAAGTACAACGTAAGGCTCAGAAAGATCAAGCCGATATGCAAGTCAAACAAGCAGAACTTCAGCGAAAGACCCAAAAGGATCAAGCTGATGCAACCATAGATCTAGAACAACTCAAGCTAGACAGGCAGGAGTTGGAAATAGATGCCCAGAAAGCGGGCGCAAAACTAGCTGCTGACAGAAGAACAGCTAGCAATAAACTTGACCTTGATCTTATGAGAGAGGTTACTAACAAACGTAAGGAATAAGTATGGCTACTACCGTCTTTGACGTGCTAACAAAACAAATCGAGGATGCGACATCCTCCGCAACAGAGTTTCTTGAGAATGGTTCAGCTACAGATTATGCGAACTACCGAGAAGTGGTTGGTTTGATACGAGGTCTTCAAACTAGCTTATCTTTCGTAAAAGACCTTTCGCGCAATTATATGGATGATGACAATGACTGATTTAACATCAAACCCTGAAGTAACTGAAGAAGAGTTGGAACATCAAATACCTACTCCCGTAGGTTATAGAGTCCTAGTAGCAATGCCTGAGGTAGAAGACACTTACGGTGATACCGGAATTATCAAATCAAGCAAAGAAATGCACCATGATTATATTATGTCTACTATTGGGCTTGTATTGGATATGGGCGGACAAGCCTACTCGGATGAAGATCGTTTCCCCGATGGCCCTTGGTGCAAGGCAGGAGATTATGTCATGTTCCGCGCTAACACAGGGACGAGATTTAAAGTAGGTGGTGTTGAGTATCGTTTAATGAATGATGACTCAATTGAAGCAGTAGTTAACGATCCTCGTGGCGTTACACGAGTGTAAGGAGAGTATTATGGGATTCCAAAAAGTTGAGTATAGTTTTCCTGATGAACCTGAAGGAGAAGGTAAAAGGCCAGAGATTGAAATAGAAAAATCTACTGCTGTAGAGATTGACTTGTCTGGTAAACAACCTGAAGAAAAACCTGCTAAAGAAACAGTAGCAGAAGAGAAAGAAGATTTGGAGATTGAAGTTGTAGATGACACTCCAAAAGCGGATAGAAACAGAAAAGCTTCTAAGCCTCCTGAAGATGTTACTGATGAAGAGCTAGAAGACTATTCTGAAAAAGTCCAAAATAGAATTAAACATTTTAGCAAAGGTTATCACGATGAGCGTAGAGCTAAAGAACAAGCTTTACGTGAACGACAAGAGCTAGAGAGTTTTGCTAAAAAGTTAGTTGACGAAAACAAAAGCTTAAAAAGTAACGTGGAGAAAAACCAAGAAGCGTTGCTTGAACAGGCTAAGAAAAACTCAGCTATAGAGATGCTTTCTGCCAAACGCTCATATAAACAAGCATATGAGGCCGGAGACGCAGATAAACTGTTAGAGGCGCAGGAAAAGTTAACCAATGCTAAGATAAAGGCAGATAAGTTAGCTAATTTTAAACCTGAACCTTTACAAGAAGAAGAGAATGAGGTACAACTACCTACACAAGAGTCCGCCCCCGAAACCGTAGTTGACTCCAGAGCCTCAGAATGGGCAGAAAATAACCCGTGGTTTGGTTCTGATAAAGAGATGACAGGTTTTGCTATGGGGCTGCATGAACGACTTGTTAGTGAGGGTGTAGACCCTGCTAGTGATGAATACTACGAGACTATTAATACTCGTATGCAGAAAGTGTTTCCCGAAAGTTTCGGGGATGAGCCAGTGACAAAGACTAAACGGCAGACAAATGTGGTTGCACCCGCTACGCGGAGCACATCACCTAAAAAGGTGAAATTAACGCAAACACAAGTGGCTATCGCTAAAAAACTTGGAGTTCCACTGGATTTATACGCCAAAAAGGTTGCTGAAGAGATGAGGAAAATATAATGGCCGAGAACAGATTAAACCGTGAATTAGAAACCCGTGAAAAAACAGTGCGTAAACAAGCTTGGAATAGGCCAGAAGTATTACCTTCTCCTACACCTGAAGCTGGATACGCTTATCGTTGGATTCGAGTAGCTACACAAGGCAATGTTGACGCCACTAATGTTTCTTCAAAGTTACGTGAAGGTTGGGAGCCTGTAAAAGCATCAGACCATCCAGAGATTACACTAGTCACAATCGAGAATGAACGATTTAAAGACAATGTAATTATTGGTGGTTTAATGTTATGTAAAGCTCCTAGCGAAATGGTTGAAGAACGTACAGAATACTATGAGGGACAAACTAGGTCTCAAATGGAGTCTGTAGATAACAACCTCATGCGAGAGAGTGATGCTCGTATGCCGCTATTTAATGAGCGGAAGACGAAAGTTACCTTTGGTAAAGGAACTTAATTTAATCTTTAAAAAGGATGGATATTATGGCTGCTACAGCTTCCCCATACGGGTTTGTTCCCGTACGTAAAGCTGACGGTACACCTTATGCAGGTGCCCGTGATGCTTTTCTTATTACTCCTGCTGGCGTAGCTCAGAACATTGGCTACGGTTCTATTGTTGAGCTAAATGCAGGATACGTGCAACTCGCTTCTGGTACAGGTGCAGACGCAACTACTAACAATCTAGGAGGCAGCAGTATTGGCGCTCTAGGTGTGTTTGTTGGATGCGAATACATCAATGCTGAAGGGCAGTTGATTTTTGCTCAGTATTACCCCTCAGGCACTGCTAACGCTACTGCTTACGTGGTAACTGACCCCGGTGTAACCTTCCAAGTACAAGCTGATGGAGCTGTTGCTCAAACGGCTTTGGGACATAACGCCCCTTTGACTGGCGCACAGAATGCAACTACTTCTGTGAACACAGCTACTGGTAAGTCTAACATTGCATTGGACGCCACTACTGCTACTGCAACTAAGGCGTTTAAAGTAATTGGTTTTGTAACCAAGACTGGTTCTGCCATTGGCGACGCTAAGACTGATGTTTTAGTTAAATTTAACCTACCGTACCATCAAATGGGTACTGGCATTGTAGGAGAATAATTAGATGGCTATTTCAAGAAGTCAATTACTCAAAGAGCTACTCCCCGGATTGAACGCACTATTTGGGCTAGAGTACGCAAAGTATGGCGAAGAACACAAAGAGATTTTTGAGACTGAAAACTCTGATCGTTCTTTCGAGGAAGAAACTAAACTGTCTGGTTTTGGATCTGCTCCAACTAAGGCAGAAGGTTCTGCAATCGAGTATGATAACGCGCAAGAAGCTTTCACTGCACGATACACGCATGAAACTGTTGCTATGGGCTTTGCAATCACTGAAGAAGCGATTGAAGACAACCTATACGACTCGCTATCTGCCCGTTACACTAAAGCACTAGCTCGCGCTATGGCTTACACCAAGCAAGTAAAAGCAGCTACAGTTGTAAATAACGCTTTTGCTGGCACTACTTATGGAGACGGAAAAGTACTTTGTGCTACCGATCACCCTCTAGTTAGTGGTGGAACTAACTCAAACCGTCCAGCGGTTGCATCCGATCTTAACGAAACTTCTCTAGAAGCTGCTGTTATTCAGATTGGTGCTTGGACTGATGAGCGTGGTTTGAAAATTGCTGCACAGCCAAAGAAACTCATTATCCCATCAAACTTGCAATTCGTTGCAACTCGTTTGCTTGAGACTGAGGGACGTGTTGGCACTGCGGACAATGACATCAATGCTCTACGCAATAACGGTGCTATCCCACAAGGATACGCGGTTAACCATTATCTAACCGATACTGATGCGTGGTTCTTGATGACTGACGTACCTAACGGCTTGAAGCACTTTACCCGTTCTCCAATGGCTACATCTATGGATGCAGACTTTGACACTGGTAACAGCCGCTATAAAGCTCGTGAGCGTTACTCATTCGGTGTTTCCGATCCACTGGGTATCTTCGGATCTCCGGGGGCATAAGGTAACGTGTTTTACTAAGGGAGCTTCGGCTCCCTTTTTTATGTTTGACGCAAAGATATATACTGTGATATGTTTATTTATATCGGGAAACAATCCGGTGAATCTGACAGGCCCGACTGACGACATGTAGACAGATTTGCTTTAACTCACATGTGAGAACTTTATAATGGCTAATACTACTTTTGCTGGCCCTATACGGGCAGGTAACATTCGAAATACTATTGGAACAACTGTAGGTGAAGATGTTGCTAACGTAGGCTACGTTGTAATGACCCAACAACACGTAGCTGACCTATCAGGTGGCGCACTTACTGCATCATCTACTGACATGGTTATTCCTGCAAACTCTAAGATTGTAAATATCATAATCGACCTAGAGACGGCTGCTAACACAACTACTAATATAAGTGTTGGTCAAGCGGGTGGAAATAACAATACTTTCATTAACGCTGTCGCTTCAGGCACAAGTGTAGGACTTAAAACAATTACCACGCAAGGTGGTGGTACGTTATCGTGGAAAGACACTGGTTCTTCTGATCTACGTCTTACTGTTACTTCTTCTGCTGGAACTAATGCAGGTTCTGCGGTAATTACTGTAATGTATGCACAGGCGTTTAATACTGCAATTCAACCGTAAGGAGTAGATTATGTCTTCTGACATTCAATCGACATTTATTTCTGCCGCAGCAGCAAGCGCAACAGCTATATCTACGGCTGCCGCAGTAGGTAATAACGCGGCACTTACGTTGACTGCTAGTCCTTATGTTACTGATGCTGCCCGAAAGATAACTATTACTTCTGCGGGTGATGATGACGCAATCTCTTTTGACATTATTGGATTAGATCAAGATGGTAATGCTGCTAGTGAAAGAGTTACAGGCGCTGATACAGGTGTGGTTTCAAGTGTAAACTACTATACGTCTATAACTTCTATAACAGCGGTAGGTGATCCCGCAGGTAACGTTAGTGCAGGTACTAGTAATAGTGTAGCCGCATCTATCTTTGGCGGAAGGTTACGTTTAAAAGGTTTGTATGCAGTAAATACAGCTAGTGCAGGAACTATATCTTTCCGTGATACTAGTCCTACAGGAACGGTTCGTATGCAGTTTAATACTGTAGGTTCTGCAACAACTTCTGAGTATCCTGATGTACCAGATGACGGTATATTGTTTAAAGATGCTGGTTACGTTGAATACTCAGCCGCTAACATGTCTTCGATAACTGTATTTTATGCGTAAGTACTATAAAAGAGGTGGCGGAGTAGGCATGAAAGGCATGTCTATTAAGAGTGGTGATAAACGTGCTACTAAGTCTGGCGCGGGTATGACTAAAAAAGGCGTAGCTAAGTACAGAAGAAATAACCCCGGATCTAAGCTACAAACTGCGGTTACTGAAGACAAACCAACTGGCAAGCGGGCAAGTAGGCGTAAGTCCTATTGCGCTCGTTCTGCTGGACAAATGAAAAAATTTCCTAAAGCGGCTAAAGACCCTAATTCAAGGTTACGGCAAGCTAGGAAACGATGGAAATGTTAGGAGAATATTGTGACGATTAGTAGAAATGCAATGTCAAAGCAAATGAGTACTGGTGGAAAATCAAAAAAGTCAAAAATAACTGATGAAGAGCAAGCTAAAATTGAATTTGATACTATGACTCAAAACTTAAACCTTAGTCCAAAAGAAAAAGCGGCTAAAAAGAAGCAGGAGCAAGCAATGAAAATGAAAGACAAAAAAATGCCTAAGTATCAACGAGGGATGATGGTTGCAGCCGAGATGCCAGAGTCTGGCCCTAAAAAGCCTATGACAATGCCAAAGAAGAAAAAGAAAGTTGACCCTTCTTTGTACAGTGACCCAGAGTTAGGTGGTGGTCCAAGAACTCCAACAGGCGGTCCTATGCCTCCAAGCAAGAGACGTGCCCCTATGGGTAAAGGTAGAGACCGAGCTAGTAAGATGCCTATGATGAACAAAGGCGGTAAGGTTCGCGGTTGTGGCATGGCAAAACAAGGTGTTCGCAAGGCTAAAATGGTACGGATGAAAGGTTCATAGTGCGCAGGTATTATAAATCTGGTGGGAAGATATGTGCTAAAGGTAAGTCGTGGGCTAAACGAACCTTTGATACATATCCCTCCGCGTACGCAAACATGGCAGCTTCAAAATATTGTAAAGATCCTAACTACGCAAAAGGGTCAAAAGGTAAGAAGTAATGGGCGACCTTAAAAAATGGGTAGACCAAGACTGGGTTAGAATTGGTACAGACGGCAATATAAAAGGTAAGTGTGGTACGTCTAAAGACAAAAAGAACCCAGACCGATGTTTACCTAGAAGTAAGGCGCAATCACTTAGTAAAGGTGAAAGAGCGTCCACGGCCAAGAAAAAGAAACGTGCAGGATCAAAAGGAAAGACTGTAGTGAAAAATACAAAACCTGCTACTGTTAAACTACGCGAAGGCGGACTTGCTAGAGGCAAGCGATCCATAGCCAAAGGTTGTGGACAAGTAATGAATAATAGACGTAAGAAAACACTTTATGTTTAGGATATAAGTAATGCGTAAAAAGTATGGTAAATCCAAAGAACTAACTAAACGACAGAAAGAGACACTTAAAAAACATTCTGTACACCATAGCGCGAAACATATGTCTGAAATGAAAAAAGCTATGAAAACAGGAAGAACCTTTACTGAAGCTCACAAAGATGCTATGAAAAAAGTAGGTAAATAATGGCTACATCAGGCACTACCGCATTTAACATGGAGTTCACGGAGATTGCTGAAGAAGCATTTGAACGCGCAGGGCGCGAGATGCGTTCAGGGTATGATCTAAGAACTGCTAGAAGGTCTATGAATTTGCTAACTATAGAGTGGCAAAATCGTGGAATTAACATGTGGACCATAGATAGTGGGACTGTAGACCTCGTAAAAGGTCAAACTACTGCTTATGACCTACCTGCCGATACCATAGACTTGTTAGAACAACAAATACGCACTAATCAAGGTAATACAGCTACTCAGTCTGATCTTACTATAAGTCGTATAAGTGTAAGTACGTACGCGTCAATACCTAACAAGTTAACACAAGGTAGACCAATTCAAATTTATATAGAACGCCTTCGTGACCACCCTAAGTTTCATGTATGGCCTCTACCAGATAACAATGATTATAAATTATATTATTGGAGAATGAGACGTATTGAAGACGCGGGTAGTGGTGTACAGACTGCGGATATGAATTTTAGATTTTTTCCTTGCCTAGTAGCAGGGCTAGCTTATTATATATCTCTTAAATTACCTGAAGCTATAGACCGCGTTCCTATGTTAAAAGCCATGTACGAAGAACAATTTGAACTAGCCGCAGCAGAGGACAGAGAAAAGACTTCAGCTAGGTTTGTTCCACGCATGAGTTATCAGTAATGAGCAACAGATTTGCCTCTAATAAGATAGCCATAGCAGAGTGTGATGTTTGTGGGTTTCAGTACAAGCTACGTGAGTTGCGTAACTTAGTTGTAAAAGGTAGAGATACAAACTTAAAGGCTTGCATTGAATGTTGGGACCCTGACCACCCTCAATTAAAATTAGGAGAGTTTCCAGTAGATGATCCACAAGCAATACGTGACCCTAGGCCAGATCGTAGTTTAGGTGAGTCAGGAGACAATAGTAGTCGAGATATATACTGGGGTTGGAACCCTGTTGGTGGGGGCGCAAACCCTTACAATTTAACACCCAATCCTCTCCAAGCTGTTGGAGCTGTAGGGGACGTAACTGTAACAACTTCATAAGGAAACGTAACATGGCACTTAAAGGCAAACAACATAAGCTAGATAAGAATAAAGATGGTAAAATTTCTGGCGAAGATTTTAAAAAGATGTCTAAGTATAAAAACGGTGGGCCAGTTAAAGCAACTACCAACCGTAAAGTTAAAGTGCGTGGCACTGGAGCAGCAACTAAAGGTATATACGCTAGAGGGCCAATGGGCTAACGCATGAATTACACTGAGTTAAAAACTAACATTCAAGACATTTGTGAGACTAGTTTCACGAACGACCAGCTTGCTATGTTTACTCAACAAGCAGAACAAAAGATATATAATGGTGTACAACTACCTGCACTCCGTAAAGTAGATGAAGGGCCAGTGGTCCAAACAAACAAGCTATATACTTTACCTAGCGATTATTTGTATACGTATAGCCTAGCTATTATAAGTAGTGGTACTTATACCTATCTATTAAACAAAGATGTTAATTTTTTACGTGAAGCATACCCAATTAACACTAATGCTCACTACGGAGCACCAAAATTTTATGCTTACTATAGCGATACTAAGTTAGAGTTTGCTCCAACCCCTGATGCTAACTATGAAATAGAACATGTTTACGGGTATTACCCTGCATCTATAGTTACAGCAAATACTACTTGGTTAGGTACAAACTTTGACTCTGCGCTATTAAATGGAGCATTAGTAGAAGCCATAAGGTTTATGAAAGGTGAGCCAGACATAATAGCTAACTATGAAAAAATGTATGCTTTATCTATGGGACTACTTAAAAACATGGGTGATGGCAAGTTACGAGAAGATGTGTATCGTTCTGGACAATACAGAGTCTCTCCAACATAAGGTAGTATAGATGGCACTAACGCAAACATTATGTACTTCTTTTAAAGTATCTCTTCTTGATGGGGAGATGGACTTTAGTGCTAATACAAACGACGTATTTAAAATAGCTTTGTTTACTTCTGCTGCATCTTTAGATGCTACTACTACGGCGTATTCTAACACTAGTGAAGCTTCGGGCGCAGGGTATACAGCAGGGGGTGAAACCCTTAGTATAAATACCAACCCTACGTCTACAGATACAACAGCATATGTAAGCTTTTCAACAGTAACATGGCCTAGCTCAACTATAACAGCGCGAGGCGCGTTAATATATAGGTCATCAGGTACTGGTAATAACGCTGTAGCAGTGCTAGATTTTGGAGTAGATAAACAAACTAACAATAGTACTTTTACAGTAACTTTTCCTACAGCGGATAAAAACACCGCTATCATACGGATAGCTTGAGGTTAATTAAATGGCAACTGGATTCACTACAATATTAAAACTAGCCTTACCCGTACAGGGCGAACTTAGCGGGACGTGGGGCACGGTAGTAAACGACAACATTACTAAGATGATTGAAGAGTCCGTTGCTGGCTTGGCTACTATTAATAGTTGGTCAAACAATGCGCACACATTAACTACCGCAAACGGTACTACTTCTGAATCACGATGTGCAATGTTATCTCTTACTGATACTGGAAGCTCTTTAAGTGGTGCGGCTTCTGTAGTATGTCCCGCTGCTACTAAAACATATATTGTAAAAAACTCCTCTGGTCAAGCAGCTACATTAAAAACAGCAAGTGGAACTGGTATCGCTGTTCCTAACGGTAAGACTATGTTGTTGTTCTGTGATGGGACCAATGTAGTTGAGGCTGTAGATCACGTTGTCACTATGTCTGCGGGTACTCTTACTATAACTGGACTTACTACATTTGCTTCCTTAAAAGGAGCTGACTCTACTACGGTAACAGGCATACTTGATGAAGACAACATGTCCTCTAACAGTGCTACTAAACTTGCCACCCAACAGTCAATTAAAGCCTATGTAGATTCTCAAGTCGCTACTTCAGACACTTTACCTGAGGTTCTTGCCAACGGTAATACTACTGGCGGAACAGATATATCAGTAACTACAGATGATAAAGTACAATTTCGTGATAGTGCTATATTTATAAATTCTAGCGCCGATGGTCAGTTAGACATTGTTGCCGATACAGAAATTCAAATAGCTGCTACAACAGTTGATATTAATGGCGCTGTAGCACTTAACGGCGCAGTTACAGGTGCTACTAACATTACATTAAGCGGTGAGCTTGATGCCGCTACAGGAGATTTCTCAGGAACTGTAGATATTGATGGTGATCTAGACGTTGATGGAGTTACAAATCTAGACGTTGTAGATATAGATGGCGCTGTTGATATGGCTTCTACGTTGACTCTAGCGGGCAATGCAGATTTTAACGGTGATCTAGATGTTGACGGTACTACAAATCTTGATGTTGTAGATATAGATGGCGCTGTTGACATGGCTTCTACACTTACTGTTGCAAGTAATATTGTAGTAGGTGGCACAGTAGATGGTCGTGATGTAGCTACTGATGGTACTAAGCTTGACGGTATTGAAGCAAGTGCAGATGTAACGGACACAGCTAATGTCACCGCCGCAGGCGCACTAATGGATAGTGAGTTGACTTCTATCGGGTCTGTTAAGGCTTTAAACCAAGGTGTTGCTACAGGTGATAGTCCAACTTTCGTGGCGCTAACT
>TARA_R110002012_G_scaffold307586_2_pt1 | contig 16146 bp, 13 predicted proteins | sample TARA_R110002012 | Tara Oceans TARA_R110002012 (sample SAMEA4396515) | marine metagenome | biome: Westerlies Biome; feature: [DCM] deep chlorophyll maximum layer (ENVO:01000326); material: water (ENVO:00002006), including particulate matter (ENVO:01000060) such as... | depth 40 m
AACATAGAGCACGGTCATCAGCCCATAGATCTGCCAGGCTTCGCCGACGAACGGCAGGCTGACCGCGACACCGGCTCGAACGATGTCGAGCGAAACCAGCAGGATTTTTCTGGGCAGTCTCGCCGCCAGTGCGCTCGCGAACGGCGCGACCGCTATGTAGGCGACCATCTTGATCGACAGGGCCGCGCCAAGGATTTCCCCGGCGCTCGCCCCCGCCAGATCGTGGGCCAGCAGCCCGAGCGCCACCGTGGCCATGCCGGTGCCGAGCAGGGCCGCGACCTGGGCCAGGAACAGATGTCGGTAGGGGGCGTGGCGAAGGGGGGTGAACATCTGGATCATCTTGCCCACGAGAGCGCCCTGCGCGACCCCTTTCTGCCGCAGGCGGAGTCTTTTGCGACACATCCGTCTGCCCCGAATAGCGGAGCGCGCTGGAGCGGTTTTCAGTGTCCGACGCACCACATGACCGGACCACCAGACTTGCGACTCCAGCACCGCTGCGACGCGGTTCATTCTCAAAGGGTTCTCGGCAGGGGAAACAGCAGAGTTCATTGGATAGGATCCGGCTCGCGTCGCGCAGATCATCAAGCGTTACGTCAACGGCGATCGGGTCGCCCTGGCTGCGATTGAACGGCTTGAGAAGCAGGAGGTCAGCGGCTAAAGAGAACATCTGCTGAACGACTTTGTGAACCGCCCTGTAAACCGCACCAGATCGCGGAACGGACTCGGTCGATAGGATGCTGAAGTTGTTCACGGATGCGGCCGTAGTTCAGAGGTAGAACGTCAGCTTCCCAAGCTGAATGTCGCGGGTTCGATTCCCGCCGGCCGCTCCAGTTTCTTCGCTTCAGTCGCGTCGCCAGACCACGACGCCGTCGACCACGGTCAGCATCGCATGGCCGTGCGGGATGTCGGCGGCGGGCACGGTCATCAGATCGATGTCGAAGGCGGTGAAGTCGGCGCGCTTGCCGACCGCGATCGTGCCCAGTTCGTTCTCGCGGAACGAGGCCCAGGCCGGCCACAGGGTGAACATCTTCAACGCCGTCTCGCGCGACACCGCTTCCTCGGGTCGCCAGTCGGGTCCCTGGAAGCCTTCAAGATTACGACGGGCCACGGCGGCGTAGAATTCAATCAGCGGATCGCCGCGCTCGACCGGGGCGTCGGACCCACCGACGACAATGACTCCCATGTCGACCAGGCTCTTCCAAGCATAGGCTCCATCCAGCCGGGCGTCGCCCAGACGAGCGGCGGCGAAATGGAAGTCGCCGATGGCGTGGCTGGGCTGCATCGAGGCGATGATCGGCAGGTCACGGAAGGCCACATAGTCGGACGGGCGCAGGATCTGGGCGTGTTCGATACGCCAGCGTGGATCGGCGACACTCCATTCGGCCCGCGGTACAGCGTGCATGGCCGCCGCATACCATTCGGTGACCTCGTGATTGCCGCGGTCGCCGATGGCGTGAGTGGCGATCTGGATGCCGGATCTCAGGGCCGCCTCATAGAGGGGCACTGCCTCTGCGGCCGTGGTCTGCATCAGGCCGGTCGAATCGGGGCTATCGGCATAGGGTTCGAACAGGGCCGCGCCGCGTGAACCCAGGGCTCCATCGGCATAGAATTTGACCGCCCGCGTGATGATCCGGCCGTCGGCGACGCTGCGAGGGCCCGAGGCGAACAGGGCCTCCGCACCATCCGGGGAGACGCTGTTGTAAACTCGCAGCGGGGCCTCACCGGCCTCGGCCATGGCCTCCAGCATCGGGATATCCGACCATGGCGCGCTCATGAAATGGACGCCGGTCCAGCCATACGCAGCCTCGACCCGAAAGCCGGCGCGATAGGCGTTGCGGATGGCGGCCGGGTCCTGTTGCGGACGCAGCCGGGCGACCAGCTCCTGGGCCGCGTCGACGAGCAGGCCGGTCGGTCGGCCGTCGGCCGAATGCAGGATCTCGCCGCCCGCGGGGGCGACGGTGGCAGCATCGATCCCGGCGGCCACGAGCGCGGCCGAAGAGGCGACCACCGCATGACCGTCGGCGCGGCTAAGCAGGACCACCCGCCCCGGTGCGGCGGCATCGAGGTCGGCCCGGGTCAGGAAGCGGGCCTCGGGCCAGCGGGTTTCGATCCAGCCACGGCCGACGATGGGACCGTCGGGATGGGCGGCGGCCCAGGCCGTCAGTCGGGCCATGGCCTCGGCGACCGAGGTCGAGCCCTCGAGGTTCAGCGTCAGTTCGCGCCAGCCGATGCCGTCCAGATGGGCGTGGCCGTCCGTAAAACCGGGAAACAGGGTGGCACCGTGCAGGTCGATGTCGGTCAGCCCGACGGCGTCGGGGGCCAGTGCCGCAGCACCGACGAAGACGATGCGACCGTCGCGGACCTGAACGACCTCGGCCGTCGGCGCGGCCTCAACCCCGGTACGGATGACGCCCCCGTGAATCATCAGATCCTGGGCCGTGGCCGTGGCCGTAGAGGCGATACCTGCGAAAAACAGGGCGAGGGCCGGAGCCAGGACGCGCGTCATCAGTCAATCTCCCGTTCGCCGCGAGAGGTGCGTCCTGGCCGGCCGCAGGTCAAGCCGCCGGAACGGTCAGCCCGCCGGAACGCCCACCACGCCGTCAACCGAGCCGGATGTCACCGGATGATAGCCCGGCCGGGCCTTGGCATAGATGCGGGTGGCGATCGGACGACCCCAGCTGCCCTCGGCCCACAGGCTGGTGAACAGGGGCAGGACGAATTTGCGTCGGCCCTGGCTGGTCAGGAAATGGTCCAGAGTCGGCACGGCCGGCTGGTAACGATGGGCCACGGCGATCTGGAGCCAGCCGAACAGGACTTCGGCGTTGCCTTCATCCCGCAACTTCAGGGTCGATTCCAGATCGGCCAGCTGCTGGTTGGTCATCCAGTCGGTGCCGGCGCGCAGACCGGTCGGACGCCAGGCCAGGAAATGCTGACGCTCCTGGGTCGACCAGCCCGCCCACGGAATGGCCGAGGCCGGACCCTTGTCAGCGAAGAAGGCCTTGGCCGCCGTGTCCACGGCGGTCAGGGCCGTCGACACCGGGGCCTCGGCATTCGACGGCAGGCCTGGCTGATAGACCCAGTTGTCGAGCTGCAGCCGGGCCTCGAGGGCGGCGTCACCCTTGACCAGATGGGTGCGGATATCGGTCAGGAACTGGGCCGAGGACATCGGGCGGAAGGCGTTGCGCGCGAAATAGCCTTTCAGCCAGACGTCGAAGGCCTCGCGGCCGACGATACGTTCGACAGTGCGCAGGAAGGCGGCACCCTTTTCATAAGGGATGTCGTTGAGGCCGTCGTCCGGGTCGCGCCCGGTCAGGTCGACGTGCATCCGCGTATCGGCCGCAGGCATCGTCTTCAGACTGGACTGCAGGTCGTTCCAGCCCAGCACCTGCAGCATCAGGGCCCGGTCACGCCCGTAGACCGACTCCATGATGCGGTTTTCGAAATAGGTGGTGAAGCCCTCGTTGAGCCAGATGTCGGACCATGTGGAGTTGGTCACCAGATTGCCGGACCAGCTGTGGGCCAACTCATGAGCGACCAGCGACACCAGCGACTTGTCGCCGGCGACCACGGTCGGCGTGGCGAAGGTCAGGCGCGGGTTCTCCATGCCGCCGAACGGGAAGGACGGCGGCAGGATCAGCAGGTCGTAGCGACCCCAGCGATAGGGGCCGTACAGGGCCTCGGCCGCGTCGACCATCTGGCCGACTTCGGCGAATTCGGCCTTGGCCGCCTCCAGCCGGCTCGGCTCGGTCCAGACGCCGGTGCGGCCATCCTCACTGGCGAAGGCCAGGTCACCAACCGCCAGGGCGATCAGATAGGGCGGGACAGGATTGGTCATGCGGAAGCTGTAGCTGTGCATTCCGGTCCCGGCCGCGGCACCGTCCGGAGTCAGCATTTCAGCGCTCATCACCGCCTTCAGGGCGTCGGGCACGGTGATCTTGGCGGAATAGGTCTGGCGGATGCCGGGACTGTCCTGGGTCGGGATCCAGGTGCGGGTCAGAATGGCCTGGCCCTGGCTGAACAGATAGGGCTGTTGACCGCCGGCGGTCTGGGCCGGAGTCAGCCACTGCAGGGCCGCGGCGTCAGGACGGGTGGCGTAGGTGATGACGATCTTGCGCTGTTCACCGGCGGTGAAGGCCGGGAAGGTCACGGTCAGCGGCTGACCCATGATCGGATTACCGGCCCCGAGCACGAAGGGCAGGGCCTCTCCGGCCTCATCGGTGACGGCGCGAATGTCGAGGTTTCGGACATCCAGAACAATACGGGTCGCGCCCGGCTCGGCGGTGATGTCGAGCGTCGCCTTGCCGGACAGGGTCTTGGCGGCGAAGTCGGCGACCAGATCGAGGTCGACGTTACGGACCCGCGCGATCTGCGGCTGGGCGAAGGAATGGATGTCGGTGACATACTGGACCGGCGCGGTGGCCGAAGCCGGCAATGGCGGCATGTCGGACTTGACCGTGGGCTGGCCACAGGCGGCCAGGGCCATGGACAGGGCAAGGACGGACACCAGTCCGGTCAGAGTGCGGTTCATCGAACGCTCCGTTTATTACAGGCCGGGGAGACAGCCCTTTCGCAAGGCAAAGATCAAGGGGTGGACGACCGGCCGGGTCTCACTGCGCCGCAGTTTGCAACGGATTGCGGGCCGTAAAGAGGCGACCCCGTTCGGCGAACAGGACCGCACCCAGAGCCGCAAGGCCGCAGATGGTGACGCCGACAGCCAGGGGCACGACCGATCCGTTGAACTGCTGACCGATCAGAAATCCCGCCGTCGACCCCGCCGTGGTCGAGATGAAGCCCTGGGCCGACGAGGCCGTGCCGGCGATATGGCCCATCGGCTCCATGGCCATCGCGCCGAAATTACCGGCGATCAGCCCGAAGCAGAACATGGTCAGTCCCTGCAGCACGGCAAAGGTCCAGATCGTTTCATGACCACTCAGGGTCACCAGCGAATGGGTGAGACCCATGGCGATGAATCCCAGCAGCGCTGAATGCGAAATCAGTCGCGAACCGAGTCGCTCGACAAGCCGCGCATTAAGCAGGGAGGCGATGGCGACACCTCCGGCCATCAGGCCAAAGAAGGTGGTGAACAAACCCGGCTCGTCGAACACGTCGAAAAAGATCTGCTGCGAGGAGTTGATGAAGCCAAACAACGCCCCGGTGATCGCCGTCATGGCCAGGGTATAGCCCATCGAGCGCCGGCTGGTCAGAACCTCGCGGAAAGCGGCGGCGATGCGGTCGAGGCGAATCGGCAGCCGGTCTTGCGGGTGCAGGGTCTCGGGCAGACGGATCGCCGACCAGATCATGAAGGCTCCGCCGGCTAGGGCCAGCACGCCGAATATCCACGGCCACGGGGCCAGGGTCAGGATCAGTTGACCCAGGGTCGGGGCCAGGATGGGGACGCCGAGAAAGACGAGAAAGCTGAGGGACATGACCCGGGCCATGGTTCGGCCGCTGTAACGGTCACGCACGATCGACACCGCCAGCACCCGCATGGCTGCGGCCCCGACCCCTGCGCCGAGCCGGGCCAGGATCAGGGCCTCAAAGGTCGGGGCAAAGGCGGCGATTGCGCTGAACAGGACATAGAGGCTGAGACCGATCATCAGGATCGGTTTGCGGCCATAGCGGTCAGCCAGCGGGCCGTAGACAATCTGGGCCACACCGAACCCCAGCAGATAGGCGGTGATGACCCACTGACGACTGTTTTCCGTGACGACGCCGAGCGCTTCGCCAATCGCCGGCAGGGCGGGCAGCATGACGTCGATCGCCAAGGCGTTCAGCGCCATCATCATGGCGATCAGGCAGACAAATTCGGGAAAGCCCGGACCCCGGGGTCTGGCGGGCGCGGCGGGGCTTTCAATCATGGTTGTGCATGTGCGCGCTGGACGGCCGGGCCGCAACCTTGAACCGTCGATATCGCGTCGTGAGGTGAACCCGCGTCCCGGGGGTGTTAGAATGCGCCCCGCCCTTCACCGCCTGCAGGAATCGAGTATGTCCAACGCCTTCCCCGTCACCGTCTTCCACAACCCCGCCTGCGGGACCTCGCGCAAGGTGTTGGCGGCGATCGAGACGGCGGGACTGAAGCCCGAGGTCGTCGAATATGTGAAGACCGGCTGGACCCGCGATCAGCTGACCGCCCTGTTCGCGGACATGGATGTGTCGCCCCGCGATGTGATGCGGCGGACCGGCGACCTGGTGTCGGATCTGGGACTACTGGATCCGGCCGTGCCGGACGCGACCATTCTGGACGCCATGGCCAAACATCCGGTGCTGGTGAACCGGCCGATCGTACGAACACCCAAGGGGGTGAAGCTGTGCCGGCCGGTCGAGACCGTTCTGACCCTGTTGCCGGACTAGGCTTCCGGAGCCAGCAGGGCCAGCAGGGCGAAACTGGCCAGCCAGTGTTCGCCCATATAGTCGCCGGTCACCTGTGGCAGGGCGACGTCCATATGGCGATCGGCCGCCGTCAGGGCCACCGAACGGCGCGGATCACCGACCGGCAGGGCCGAAGCGAGCCCGCGCCAGCACCAGGCCCGGCTGAGATTGAGTCCGTCCAGATGGGCGATCTTGCCGTCGCTGCGATCGCTGACCGACGCCGGGGCGAACAGGGTCGCGGGCTGTTCGCTCTCCAGACGCGGCAGGAACCGGTCCAGCCAGTCGACGAAGGCCGCAGGTTCCAGCACCCGCCGCAACAGTTCGGCCTCCATCAGAGCCGGGGACAGGAACTCGTCCTGCGACGGCTCCCAGGCCTGACAATCGCGGTCGTCACCGTGCCAGGCCAAGGCCTTGTCGCGGCAGAGGGCGGCCAGTTCAGCGTCGCCCGCCGCATCGGCGTAGTCGAGCGTCAGGGTCAGGGCGAAGGCCGTGTTGTAATGGGTGCCGACCCGCACCGGATAGGTCGCCAGCGGCAGGAAGTCGCGAAAGCGGCGGGCGAAGGCCTCAGCCAGCGGCCGCAGCGCCACAGCCCAGCGCCGCCCCTCCTCGCTGTCATGACGCGACAATTCGGCCGCCAGCATCAGGCACCAGGCCCAGCCATAGGGGCGCTCGAATCCCCGGCTGGACGGGCGGGCCAGATAGGCAGTCTCGGCCGCGATACCGGTCGCGGTGAACAGCTCATCCGCCAGGGCGCGGATCGCCCCGGCCTCGGCATTGTCCGGATACAGACGGTAGACGGTGAACAGGGTCCACCAGCCGTGCACACAGGAATGCCAGTCGAAGCTGCCGAAGAAGACCGGATGCAAGGCCCGGGGTCCCTGCACATCGGCTGGACCGCCCAGGACGTGGTCCATCTTGTTGGGATATTCGCGCGTCACATGACCCAGGGCCGTGCGGGCATACAGGGCGGCGGTTTCGGGGGTGAGCGTGGCCATCAGAAACGGAAGGCCAGCAGATACATCAGCGTCATATTGATACCCAGCATGATCAGGGCCGTCGGGATCTGGGCCCGGATCACCCCGTTCAACGGCGAGTCCCGATCCGGCAGCTCCAGCAGATTGGCCGGCACGACATTGAAGTTGGCGGCCATGGGCGTCATCAGCGTGCCGCAGAAACCGGCCAGCATGCCGATGGCGCAGACGATGGCCGGATTACCGCCGAACTGATGCACCACGAAGGGCAGGCCGATGGCCGCCGTCATGACGGGGAAGGCGGCGAAGGCATTGCCCATGATGACCGTGAACAGCGCCATGCCGAGGCAGTAGGCGACGACCGCGATCAGGGCCGAGTTCATCGGCACCGCCTGCGTCACCAGCTCACCGACCACGCCGCCGACGTTGGTGGCCAGAAAAACCGCCCCGAGCGAGGCCAGCATCTGCGGCAGCAAGGCCGCCCAGCCGATCGAGTCCATCAGTCGGCGACCCTCCTGCACGGGAGCCAGCACCGGCGGCCGCAGCCAGATCATCGCAGCGGCCAGGGCGAGGACACAGCCCAGACCCAGGGCGATCAGTGTCGTCTGCACCGGTGAGATCAACCAGGCACCGGCGGCGGAATGTTTGGCTGCAAGCGTGCCGCCGACTGCGACGATCGGCACGATCAGGGCTGGCAGAAACAGGGCATTGCCGTGCCGTTGGGCCCGTTCGCGGCGCTGATCCGGACTCGTTGTGGCGGGCTTGCCGACCCCTAGCCGCTTCAGCCCGCCAATGCCGACGAGGGCCAGCACCAATACCCCGTTGCCGAGCCCGCCCAGCCATGAGCCGAACAGCATGGAGGCGGCGATCAGCCCCCAGAACAGGGCGCTGCGAATACGCGTCGGATGATCCCGATCACGCAGGGTCAGGATGGCAAAGGCGAGAAACATCAGCCCGACCAGCACATAGGCGTGTTCGAGGGTGATCATTGTCCGCCCTCCCCGTCCGCCTTCAACTCACGCTGCACAGACCGGTCGAACAGCAGCAGCCGGACACCGTGGACGGCGAAGGCCGCGATGGCGGTGGGGATGGCCCAGACCGAAATCTGCAACGGCTCGACGATCAGGCCGGACTGTTCGAGGAAGCCGACAATCAGCACAATCGAACCGATGGCGATGAAGATGTCCTCGCCGAAGAACAGGCCGATATTGTCGGTCGCGGCGGCCATTCCGCGAATGCGATAGCGCACCTTGTCGGGCAGGGCTCCCCCGGCACCGATCTCGGCCGCCCCTTCGGCCATCGGCGCGATCAGGGGCCGGACCATTTGCGGATGACCACCCAGCGAGGTCAGACCCAGCGCCGCCGTGAGCTGGCGCACCAGCATATAGCTGATCAGCAAGCGTCCGGCCGTTGCTGCCCGGACCTTGCCGACCAGCATCCGGGCCCGTTCCTGCAGGCCTTTCCTTTCCAGCAAACCGATGACCGGCAGGACCAGCCAGGTGATGTGGAAATAGCGGTTGTCGTTAAAGGCATCGCCGAAGGCGGACAGGGTGTCGATGCCCGCCTGCAGCAGGGCCCGGGGCTCGACACCCGGCACCACCGCAGCCATCACCCCGGTGACGATGGCCGCGGCCAGAATGACCAGCAGCGGATTAATACGGGCGACGAAGCCCGCCACCACCACCGCGATCCCCAAAAGCACCAGCATGTTGAAATCCCCCGACCGTCGGTGATGGTGACGGCAAACCCAGGGCGATGAAAGCCCCCTGTCGACTGCCTCGCCTAGTCGCCGCCCGGTGTCCCGAACCCGCCACCACCCGGGGTCTCGATGACGAAGACGTCGCCCGGCTGCATCTGCACCTCGGCGGTCGAGCCAAGAGCCTCACAGGACCCGTCAGCACGCTCGACGCTGTTGCGACCGGTCGCACCGGGCGCGCCGCCGGCGACCCCGAACGGCGGCACGCGGCGGCGGTTCGACAGGATGGCGGCGGTCATCGGTTCGAGGAAGCGCACGCGCCGGACCACGCCGTTCCCGCCGTGATGCGCCCCGGCTCCACCCGAGCCGTAGCGGATGGAGAAGGAGTCCAGCCGCACCGGAAAGCGCGACTCCAGCACCTCGGGATCGGTCAGGCGACTGTTGGTCATATGGGTCTGGACCGCGTCGGCCCCGTCGAAATCCGGCCCTGCCCCCGAGCCGCCGGCGATGGTCTCATAGTACTGCCGCGCGTCGTCGCCGAAGGTGAAATTGTTCATCGTGCCCTGACTGGCCGCGAGGACACCGAGCGCTCCGTACAGGGCATCGACCACCGCCTGGCTGGTCTCGACATTGCCGGCGACGACGGCCGCCGGATAGAGCGGACTGAGCATCGAGCCTTCGGGCACGATCAGGTCGATCGGCTTGAGGCAGCCTTCGTTCAGCGGGATGGCGTCATCGACCAGGGTGCGGAAGACATAGAGCACCGCAGCCCGGGTGATGGAGCGGGGTGCATTGAAATTATTGTCGCGCTGGGGGCTTGTCCCGGTGAAGTCGACGGTGGCCCGCCGGGCGTCGGTATCGACGTCGATCCGGACCCGGATGACCGCGCCGTCGTCCATCTCCAGCACGAAACTGCCGGGCTTCAGTACCGACAGGACCTGACGCACCGCCGCCTCGGCATTGTCCTGAACGTGACCCATATAGGCCTCGACCGTGGCCCGACCGAAGACCCCGACCATGGTCTCCAGCTCCCGGGCTCCGCGGGCGCAGGCGGCGACCTGGGCTTTCAGATCCGCCAGGTTCTGGTCGATGTTGCGGGCCGGCCAGCGACCGGAGCCCAGCAGGGCGCGGGTTTCGGCTTCACACAGACGGCCTTCATCGATCAGCAGGACGTCGTCAATCAGGACGCCCTCCTCCTCGACCGTGCGACTGCCCGGCGGCATTGAGCCTGGAGTGATGCCGCCGACGTCGGCATGATGTCCCCGCGCGGCGACGAAGAAGGCCGGCTCCGCCTCGCCCTCCAGAAACACCGGCATGATGACGGTGATGTCGGGCAGGTGGGTACCGCCGTTCCATGGCGCGTTCAGCATGTAGACGTCGCCCGGACGCAGGCCGCGGCCGTCGCGGTTGTCGCCGCGGGCCCGGATCACCGCCGCGATACTTTCCCCCATCGAGCCGAGATGGACCGGGATGTGCGGCGCATTGGCAATCAGGGCCCCGTCCCGGTCGAAGATGGCGCAGGAGAAGTCGAGCCGCTCCTTGATATTCACCGAATAGGCCGTGGCCCGCAGGGCCTCGCCCATCTGTTCGGCCACGGCCATGAAGCGGCTATTGAACACCTCCAGCAGGATGGGGTCGACCGCCGTCCCGACCGCGGCCAGCGGGGCCAGGGGCATGACCCGCTCAAGGATCAGATTGGCCAGGGCGTCCGTGGTCGCGCGCCAGCCCGGCTCGATGACCGTGGTGCCGGTCTGTTCGAGCACGATGGCGGGGCCGTCGACGACCGCGCCTGGTATCAGCGTCTCACGTCGGACGATCGCCGTGACATGGTCGGCTCCGGCCATGCGGATCGTGGCGGGAGCAATGGTCGCCCCCGGGTCCGAAGACGAGGTCGCAATGGATCGGGTGGCCGCCTGCGATGTCGAACCGGCCCGGCCGGTGGCCTCGGCCTCGAGACTGTCGACCACCAGGGTCTTGTCGGCGGCGATGAAGCCGAAGCGTTGTCGATGCAACGCCTCAAACGCCGCGCGCATGGCCTCGGTCCCGGCGAAGGGCACATCGAGGGTTGTGTCGGTACCGGCGTATTTGATCCGGGCCCGGACCAGGGTTTCGACCGAGTCGAACACGATGTCCTGACCGGTCAGGTCGTCGCGGGCCGCTTGTTCCAGCCCGGCCGCCCGGTCAGCCAGCCGGGGTTCCTGATCCGTCGCCAGCGGGACCGCCACGGTCGCCTCGCGGATGGTCCGCACCGCCGCCAGTCCCATGCCATAGGCGGACAGAACTCCGGCCAGCGGATGCAGCATGACACGGGTCATGCCCAGGGCATCGGCGACCATACAGGCATGCTGTCCTCCGGCCCCGCCGAAGCTGTTCAGCACATAGCCGCTGACGTCGTGACCACGCTGGATCGAAATCGCCTTGATCGCCTCGGCCATGTCCTGAACGGCGATGGCGAGGAAGCCCTCGGCCAATTCGACCGGAGTCATGAGCCGGCCGGTCGCTGTCCCGACCTCGACCGCGAGCTCGGCGAACCGCTTACGCACCACATCGGCGTCCAGCGGCTGGTCGGCTCCGGGACCGAATACGGGGGGAAAGAACTCCGGCCGCAGCTTGCCCAGCATGACATTGCAGTCGGTCACCGTCAGCGGTCCGCCACGGCGATAGGCGGCCGGTCCCGGTACGGCCCCGGCCGATTCCGGCCCGACCCGAAGACGTGCGCCGTCGAAACGGCAGATCGAGCCGCCGCCCGCCGCCACTGTATGCACAGCCAGCATCGGGGCCCGAAGCCGCACTCCGGCGACGACGCTGTCAGAGCTGCGTTCGAACGCGCCGGCATAGTGGGAGACGTCGGTTGAGGTGCCGCCCATGTCGAAGCCGATGACCCGGTCGAAGCCCGCCTCTCCGGCGGTGCCGGCCATACCCACCACACCCCCGGCGGGGCCGGACAGGATGGCATCCTTGCCGCGGAAGGCGCGGGCTCCGGTCAGGCCGCCGTTCGACTGCATGAACAGCAGCGGCGTATCCTCGCCCAGTTCGGCCCCGACCCGATCGACGTATGCGCGCAGCACCGGCGACAGATAAGCGTCAGCCACCGTGGTGTCACCGCGTCCGATCAGTTTGATCAGGGCCCCGATCTCATGACTGACCGAGACCTGGTCGAAGCCGGTTTCGTGGGCGATTTCAGCCAGCCGTGTCTCGTCGGCAGTCCAGCGCCAGCCGTGCAGCAGGACGATGGCCACCGCCCGGTAGCCGGTCGCGTGGGCCGCTGCGAAATCGGCGCGGGCGCGGGCCTCGTCCAGCGGCTGCAGCACCGTGCCGTCGACCGCGACCCGGGCGTCGATCTCGATGACCCGGTCATGCAGCGGCGGGTTCAGCACAATCTGGCGGGCGAAGATGTCGGGCCGGCTCTGCCAGCCGATGGTCAGGGCGTCGCCGAACCCTTGTGTGATAGCCAGCACGGTCGGCTCGCCCTTGCGTTCCAGCAGGGCGTTGGTCGCCACGGTCGTGCCCATGCGGACAGTCTCGACCAGGCCGGACGGCAGCGGGCCCGGGCCGACTCCCAGCAGACGGCGCACGCCCTCAACCGCGGCGTCGGCATAGTGTTCGGGATTCTCGGACAACAGCTTGTCGGTCAGGATGCGCCCGTCCGGAGCCTGGGCGACGATGTCGGTGAAGGTGCCGCCACGGTCGATCCAGAAGCGCCAGCCCGGTTGCCGATTGTCAGCGTCCGTCATCGGGTCATCTCTTGCGGAAACGGGCGGCGTCTCCGGCCAGGGAGGCTCCCCAGGCGTCGGGCTGTTCGTCGTCGGGCTGGAACGGCAGTTCGCCGGCGACACCGCGGATGGCGAGCCACAGCTGGGTGCTAAAATGGTCGAGCATGCGCAGCGGCTTGCGGCGATCGTCGGTCACGTCCCAGCCCTCGGCCTCGAAGGCTTCGATCTGACGGGCCTGGGACTGCTGGTCGATTCCGTCCCAGCCGTCGGGACGCGGGATCGCCTCGGCCTCGTCGGCGGTCAGGCCGAAGGCGGCGCGTGAACAGGCGTCGATCTCGGGAAATTTGGCCCGGGCGTCGGGTTCGGCCCAGGCCCGTTTCAGCAGGGCCTGGTATTCGAGGTCGGCGATTCCGGGCAGGTCGATCAGGCGGCGCATTCGGGGGGACTGGGACATGATCCTGACTTACCGCCCGACCGCGCCCGGCGATAGGTGTTCGAAGGCGAACCTCTGGTCGTCCCGCCCCCGGAGGTTTACACTGGAGGTCCGAGCGGAAGGGTCCGATATGAGCGACGAGATCGTCTTCTACACCAACCCCATGTCCCGCGGGCGCATCGTGCGCTGGATGCTGGAGGAGGTCGGGCGACCCTATCGCACCGAGGTGCTGGACTACGGCACGACGATGAAGGCCCCGGCCTATCTGAGCATCAATCCGATGGGCAAGGTTCCGGCCGTGTCGTGGCGCGGGGTGGTGGTGACCGAATGCGCCGCCATCTGCGCCTGGCTGGCCGATGCCTGTCCCGAGGCCGGGCTGGCTCCGGCCTTCGATGATCCGGCGCGCGGCACCTGGCTGCGCTGGTTGTTCTTCGCCGCCGGACCGGTCGAGGCCGCGGTCACGGCCAAGTCGCTGGGCCTGCTGGCCCCCGCCGACAAGGCGAGGCAGGCCGGCTATGGCAGTTTCGAGGCCATGGTCGACACCCTGGAGTCGGCGGTGGACGACGGTCCCTATATTCTCGGCGACACATTCAGCGCCGCTGACGTCTATGTCGGCAGCCAGATCGGCTGGGGCCTGATGTTCAAGACCCTGCCCGAGCGACCGGCCTTCCGGGCCTATGTCGACCGGATTTCCACGCGCGAGGCGGCGGTTCGGGCCCGCGCCCTCGACGACGCCCTGATCGCCGCCGCCCAGTCGGCGGAGTGACGGATTCCCTTTCCCCACCGGCCCAGAAGGAGACTTGCCCATGCGTCCCTCCATCGCCCTGATCGCGCTTCTCGCCCTGAGTGGCTGCGCCACCGGAGTCGTCGGTGACTCCCCCTACCAGCGCGACCTCGCCACGCTGGAGAAGGGCTGCAGCGACCGCGGCGGCATCCTGACGCCGACCGGGGCCAACACCGGCCATCCGGAAACCGAGTTCGCCTGCCGCATCAGCGGCCCGGCCACCCGCATCGGGACCTGACCCGGGCCAAAGGCACGACATCGCCCCGGGATCCCGGGGCGGTGAAACCTTGCCTTTTGCACTGCAATATCGCATCAGCGGCGCGTCTTTCCGCCCCCTGAACAGGCGGATGACGGCCCCGGTGGCGCGCGAACCCGCGCCCGCCAGAACCCCGCGACCGACCGAGCCCCGATGACCCTGATCGCCAATGCGCGCCAGCAATGGCTGGCCAACCCCCGCAAGGACATGCTGGCGGGCACGGTCGTGGCCCTGGCCCTGATCCCCGAGGCGATCGCCTTCTCGATCATCGCCGGGGTCGATCCGGCGGTCGGCCTGTACGCCAGTTTCGTCATCGCCGTGACCATCGCCTTCGTCGGCGGCCGCCCGGCCATGATCAGCGCCGCCACCGGGGCCATGGCCCTGCTGATGGTCACCCTGGTGCGCGACCACGGGCTGGAATATCTGTTCGCCGCCTCGATCCTGACCGGGATCTTCCAGGTCGGAATCGGCCTGCTGCGGCTGGGGCGGTACATCAAATTCGTGTCGAAATCGGTGATGACCGGCTTCGTCAATTCGCTGGCGATCCTGATCTTCATGGCCCAGATGCCCGAGCTGATCGGGGCCAATTGGCAGACCTTCGCCATGGTCGCCGCCGGTCTGGTGATCATCTACGGCCTGCCGCGCATCACCAAGGCTGTGCCGTCGCCGCTGGTGGCCATCGTGGTGCTGAGCGGGTTTGCCGTGTGGATGGGGCTGGACGTGCGCACCGTCGGCGACATGGGCGAGATGCCCTCGACCCTGCCGGTCTTCCACCTTCCCGCTGTGCCGCTGACCTGGGCGACGTTCAGCATCATCGCCCCGGTGGCTGCGACCCTGGCCTTCGTCGGTCTGCTGGAGAGTCTGCTGACCGCCAATCTGATCGATGACATCACCGACACCCCGTCGGACAAGGACCGCGAGACGCGCGGCCAGGGCATCGCCAACATCCTGTCGCCGCTGTTCGGCGGCATGGCCGGCTGCGCGATGATCGGCCAGTCGATCATCAATGTGACCAGCGGCGCGCGCGGGCGGCTGTCGACGCTGTGGGCCGGTGTCTTCCTGCTGTTCCTGATCCTGGTGCTGCAGGACTGGGTCGCGGTCATTCCGATGGCGGCGCTGGTGGCGGTGATGATCATGGTCTCGGTCGGCACCTTCGACTGGGGCTCGATGCTGAAGCTGCGCGAGACGCCGATGCAGTCGTCGATCGTGATGCTGGCCACCACCGGCACCGTGGTCGCCACCCACGACCTGTCCAAGGGGGTGGTGCTGGGGGTGATCCTGTCGGCGGTGTTCTTCATGCGCAAGGTCGGCAAGACGGTGGTGGTGACCGAGGTCGACTCGCCCGAGGGCGAGCTGCGCTACGAGGTCAGCGGCCAGCTGTTCTTCGCCTCGGCCGATGTGTTCGCCGCCGCCTTCGAGCATCACGGCCACCCGACCCGGGTCGAGATCGACATGACCGAAGCCCATCTGTGGGACCTGACCGGGGCCGCCGCCGTCGACAAGGTGGTGTTCCGCTATCGCCGCCAGGGGGCCGAGGTGGTGCTGACCGGCATGAACGCCGCCAGCCAGACGCTGGTGACCCGCGTCGGCAAACACGAGCGACAGCATCTGCCCAAGGGCACCGGGGCGCACTGACGGCGGTCACAGGTTGACGAAGGCCCCGTTGCGGACGACGCGACGCCGGGGCCGGGGCCGTTCGCGCGCGTCGGCCTGCTGCAGCTCGTGGATGACCAGACCCAGCAGGATGTCGTTCTGCGTCATCGGGCGGCCGTCGGGCCGGGTCGGCCAGTCCGGCGGCGGGTAAAATTTGCGATCCTTGGGGCGGCACATCGGGGGCTCCTTTTGGGGAACAGGCACGGCCCACGCGCATGACAAGGGGCCGCGCCGGTCCGGCGGCGGTATGGAAGGGCAGGCGGAGCGCCGG
>TARA_R110002012_G_scaffold54633_2_pt1 | contig 16138 bp, 12 predicted proteins | sample TARA_R110002012 | Tara Oceans TARA_R110002012 (sample SAMEA4396515) | marine metagenome | biome: Westerlies Biome; feature: [DCM] deep chlorophyll maximum layer (ENVO:01000326); material: water (ENVO:00002006), including particulate matter (ENVO:01000060) such as... | depth 40 m
AAGCAGACCAGCACCTACACCCACCGCCGTAACCCCACTCGCACCGACGTCATAAATCTGTGTAAGCAACACGACACTAAAAATCACTACTGCGATCGCGGCCCACTTCAGCGGCGTGAGACTTTCGAGTCTTAGAGCGAAGGATACGAGATATACGAAGACTGGGGCGCTGTATATCAACGTAACCGCAACAGCAACGCTACCGTGCGCAATGCTTAAGAAATAGAACGAGAAGTTACCCGCTACGCCGACACCGGCGATGACAGACCAGAACCATAACCGGCATTTTGTCAGGCCACTACTTTGTGGACGCAGTATTAGCCAGATGAGGACGCACAGCAGTCCGATCACACCACGGTAGAAGGAAACCACGAACGCGTCCCAACCGTCGGCCATAAGGATTCCGCCGATCCCACCAGATAACCCCCAGAAAAGCGCCGCCAGCACCACAAAATAGTACTCGCCCCCATCCTGTAACCTCGCTTTTTCGTGTTGAACTAACATAGTTGACGGCGGATAGAGGCTTCATGGGATCCTGCTCCGAGCCGCTGAAAGCAGGGCGTCGGACACTGCCCGAGTATCAGGTAGGGTCGTCTGTACGCCAGCCAAGCCACTAGGCAGGAAAACCTTCATTTTCAGTTAATCCCCATAAGCCATCCTATCCAGCATCGAATCAGGAGTGCTGGAAATGCGAGCTATGAACAGGCCGATACAAGAGGCCATGTGCTTTAGGCTGGTGCAGTGGGTACTATTACTGGGGTTGGTAAGCGTTACGACAGTAGCCACTGCACAATCTTTTTTTGGCCAGCAGGAGAGCGTTCTTCCTCCAGAGCAAGTCTTCAAGCCAACACTTAGCCATGATGGCGAATCTCTTGAGATTGATTGGCAAATCGAGCCGGACTATTACCTTTACCGTCATCGTTTTTCTGCCGAAGCTGAAGGGCGTGAGCTATCACTGAATATCCCTGACGGTGAAACTATTGAGGACGAGTATTTTGGTCGCTCTGAGGTCTATCGTCATTCTTTGAGTATGACTACTCAGCCTGGCAACGCTGAGACGATCACTCTTCGCTGGCAGGGCTGCGCCGATGCGGGCCTTTGCTATCCACCTCAGGAACAGACCTTTGATTTAGCGTCTGCTGGCCAGGACATATCCAAAACGGACGAGCCACCAGAAGCCACGAACAAATCCCCATCTGAATCAAGCTCCACTTCAGACCCAGACAATACGATGGCAGAAGATCAGCAACTGGCGGCGCAACTGGCCGGAGGTAATTGGCTCTGGACGCTGGCGGCGTTCTTCGGCATGGGGCTGTTATTGACGTTCACGCCCTGTGTGTTGCCGATGATACCGATCCTGTCGAGCCTGATCGTGGGAGGACAAAAGGTAGGCGAAAGCCACCGAGCGGCAGGCTTTGTGATGTCTACAGCCTTCGTCCTGCCCATGGCTGCCACTTATGCACTACTTGGCGTGGTCGCTGCTATGGCAGGCGCCAATCTACAAATGCTATTTCAGAACGTTTGGTTTATCGGCCTGTTCTCGCTACTGTTTATCGCTCTCGCCCTAGCTATGTTCGGCTTGTTCGAATTAGAGCTACCGAGAGCGCTTCGACAGCGCCTTGATGCAGGCATGTCGCGTCAACGCGGCGGGCGTTTAAAAGGGGTTGCCATCATGGGCGTGCTCTCTGCACTGCTAGTAGGTCCCTGCATGACCGCGCCGCTAGCGGGAGCGCTACTGTTCATTGCCGATAGTGGCAACCCCTGGTTGGGCGGCGCAGCCCTGTTATCGCTTGGACTCGGAATGGGCCTACCACTCATCCTGATCGGCACCGTGGGTAGCCAGCTGCTACCTAAGCCGGGTGCCTGGATGATTCGCATCAGAGCGCTTTTCGGCTTTGTATTACTGGGGATGGCGATTTGGTTTGTGGCTCGCGTAATACCAGATGCCATCGTTCTCGGCCTTTGGGGCGCACTAGCACTTAGCTTTGCGATAGCCCTCATGGCGCTTGCTCGTAACAACGACCAGAGTGGCATCACGCCTCAAGTCTTGACCGCCAGTGCAGCGAGCATTGGTATATGGAGTGCGCTAATGCTAATCGGCGCTGCTGGCGGTGCATCTGATCCCTGGCGTCCGCTAGTAGTTTTTACACCTACTAACGGAGGCTCAAACACCGCAGAACCAGCGTCAAGCGCTGAACAATTGCTTACCTTTGATGAAGTCGACGATTTAGCCACGCTTGAGGCCCGTATTGACCAGGCCGGGGGTAGTGGGCAGATGACGCTCGTCGAATTTACGGCCGACTGGTGCATCTCCTGCGAGGTGATCGAACAGGAAGTTTTCGCTGACTCAATCGTCCAAGCCGAACTGCAGGATGTGCAACGATTGAGTATCGATGTGACCGACTACGACGCATCTGACAAGGAGATAATGGAGCACTTCGGCATCGTTGGCCCGCCGACACTGATGTGGTTCGGCCCTGACGGGCACGAGCGACGCAGTGCACGCATTATCGGTGAGCTAGACGCCGACGCGTTTCTGGAGCGCTTCGATCAAGCCAAACAAACCGGCACTAGTACCACTGGAGGTGGTTCATGAGTCCCCTGGATCGCAGCCTCGTCATCGGCCCGTTAGCTCTGAGCGTGGGGCAGCTTTTGCTGATGCTTTCGATAGTTGTAGCACTGATCATCGGAGGCTGGCTAGGCCGCCGACGAAAGGTCAACGTTGGCGATAGCATCTTCAATGCCGTGCTCTTGGGTGTGATCGGGGCGCGACTCGTTTTCATCGTCCAATATGGTGAAAGCTACGACATGTTCTGGTCGTGGCTCGACATACGCGATCGCGGCTTCGAGCCGCTAGCTGGCCTTGTCGTCGCCTTGGTTTATCTTGTCTGGCGGCTATGGCGCCAACCTCGCGAGCGTAGACCGCTCGGGATAGCCGTCATATCCGGGGCGCTGACCTGGTCACTGACGGCGGGGGCACTGGCACTCATGGTATCTCAAGGTGCTAGCATTCCTTCGACGCCGTTAACCACGCTTGAGCATGACGAAGTGACACTTCCCACTATGCTAAGCGAAGCTGATCGCCCCATGGTGGTCAATCTTTGGGCCAGCTGGTGCCCGCCGTGTCGACGCGAAATGCCTGTATTTGAGCAGGCTCAACAAGAGCGGGACGACGTGACGTTCGTGTTCGTCAATCAGGGCGAGAACCTCAGCACCGTTAACGCCTTTTTACAGCAAGAGTCACTCGCGCTCGATAATGTCTACCTTGATCGGAACAATGCGCTTGGCCACGCAGTGGGCGCGATGGCCATGCCCACAACGCTTTATTACAACGCCGATGGCACGCTTATAGATACTCACTTTGGTGAGCTCTCGCGCGCCACCCTCGACCGCAGTCTTGAGCGTTTCAGCCCCTAACTGACTCATTACGGAGATGACACACATGTTCGCTTTCTACCCCTGTATGACAACGCTACGCCTTACACTAACTCTTGGGGCTAGCATCGCTCTGGCAACAAGCCTGCATGCGACTGCGGATGAGTGGCCTGCCCCTATTCAAGAGCTCGAACAGCAAGGCCTTACGATTCATGGTGAATTCGATGCACCTGACGGACTTACTGGGTATGCCGGTAGTGCTCGTGGTCAGGCTGTCGCAGCATACCTCACCTCAGGAGGCGAACATGCTGTAATAGGTACGCTGATTAATGCCGAGGGTCAGGACGTTTCAGCTGAGCGGCTAGAGCAGCTCGTCAACGGCCCAAGAAACGCCGAGCTATGGCAAGAAATGGCTGGTCAAAACTGGGTGCGCGATGGCGATAAAGAGGCACCCCGCATCGTATATACCTTTAGTGACCCCAACTGTCCTTACTGCCGACAACTGTGGGACGACGCCCAACCCTGGGTTGAAAGTGGCGACGTTCAGGTTCGTCATTTGATGGTAGGTATTCTCAAAGCAGACAGCCCTGAAAAGGCAGCCGCGATACTCAATGCGGATAATCCTGGCGAAGCGCTGGCTGAGCATTACCGCAACGGTGCCATGCCCGAAAATCAAGGCGATGACCAAAGCGAGCAGTGGGTTAGTGAAAACACCCAGCTAATGCGCGATGGCCAACTCCACGCAACGCCAGCGACCTTTTATCAGGATGACAACGGTGACGTGCACAGTGTGATGGGTGCCCCCTCGCCAGATAAGCTTCGAGCCATTATGGGGAGTGATGCACCTTGATCTAAACGGTTCAACCCGAAGGCAACTGAAGCGTCACCTTTAGCCCAACACCATTGCCAGACGCGAACGTCACCCGGCCTCTTACACGGGTGACAATCGCCTCGACGATCGAAAGACCCAAGCCACTGCCTTTAGGATGACCTCCCCGGTGAAAGCGCTCCGTCAGTCGAGAAAGGTGTTCGGAAGCAATGGTATCACCTTGACTAATAATATCGATGACTGCCATTCCCTTTGATTCCTGTACGGAAATCTCTATCGGCGCACCAAGCTCGCCGTGACGCATCGCATTTTCGAGCAGGTTGCGTAGAACCGTCACTAGAAGCGACTCAGATAGGGCGACATGCGCTTGGTTAACGCCTTGGGGATAATGACAATGATCACGGCTACCGGTTTCTGTCATCGCAGTCACCAGTGCCCCCCCAAGAGGAGTAGGGTCAGGACGACGGCCACGTGTGATGTCCTCACTTTCCATTCGCGCCAATAGCAAAAGCTGACCAAGCGTCTTCGTTAGTCGATCTACCCCAGCTTCAGCTTGCTGCATCGCTTCGTACTGCTGATGACCGTCAACCAGACGTAAGCGCAGATTCATGAGGCTCTATCGCTGTTCTGTGTACCAAGTCGATAACCCATACCTCGCACGGTTTCGACCACGTCACGCCCCAGCTTGCGACGCAGTTGATAGATATGCACATTAAGCGCGTTGCTTTCGATCTCATCATCAATACCGTAAAGGCAGTCTTTCAGTTGATCGGCGCTAAGAATTCGCCCGCGAGCGCGAATCAGTGCTTCCAACAGCATTAACTCACGTCGCAACAGGACGACGTGTTCTCCATCAAGCGTAACGCTACGTGTAACGGGGTCTAATGCTAGGCTGCCGTGACGAATGGCATGATCCACTTGACCTGCGGAACGGCGTAAAAGCGATTGGAGTCGGGCCGTTAACTCGTCAAGATCAAACGGCTTGATCAAATAGTCGTCTGCGCCTCCCTGAAGGCCCTCTACGCGGCTCGCCACCGCATCTTGAGCCGTTAGCATCAATACTGGCGTTGCAACGCTCGAACGTCGCCACTGCTGCAATAACGTCAAGCCATCTCCATCGGGCAACCGACGGTCGAGAATAACAGCATCGTAGTTAATTGTGGCTAGCGCGCCTTTCGCAGCATCCAGGGTGGTGACGGTATCAACCACAAAGCCGCTCAGCACCATTCCTGTTTCGACGCCAGCCGCTACCGGGGCATCATCCTCGACCAATAATATCCGCATACTTACTCCTCAAAGGCATAGAAAGTGTGTTCTATCAACAGTATGCCATTCGGGGATGAAGTTAATATTAGGGAGCCTCCATTTTACAGCCGACAGATCGAAACTGTTCAAACCATCAACTAGACGGCATCACTCAACGCGAACAGCCGCCATTATCAGCGCTTCATTTACAGTTAATGTTCATCATGCCTAATGAGTTTTTAGTCGTATAGTGAGTAACGTTTCTTATGAGCTCTTGCTTTGTAAAAACTACATGGGGTGGTCGTCTGCTTCGCTGCGCATTCATGATGGCATTGTGGCTTGTTTCAGTTTCAGCTTTTGCCGAGCCATCACTGCTACTAGGACATTATCCGTTGCCTGGAACCGGCAACATCGTGGGCGAGACCTACACCGTCAGTGTAGAGGACGAAGAGGATACCCTGCTCGATATTGCTCACGCACACGGTGTCGGCTACGAAGAAATTCGACGGGCCAACCCCGATACTAGTCTTTGGGTTCCCGGGAAAGGAACGCAGGTACAGATTCCAGCGCAGCACATACTGCCGGATGTGGAGCGTAAGGGAGTGGTTATCAATATCGCGGAGCTGCGGCTTTACTACTATCCCGAGGTGCAAGAGGGAGAAACACCTCGCGTCGAGACCTATCCCATTGGCATCGGCCGCGATGGATTCGATACACCATTGGGGGTTACCAAAACCACCATGCGCCTTGAGAACCCCGCTTGGTATCCACCCGAATCTGTTCGCCAGGAAGCGGCTGAACGCGGCGACCCACCGCCCGACGTCGTTCCGCCAGGGCCCGACAACCCCCTCGGTCAGCACGCCATCTTATTGGATATTCCTGGCTATTTAATCCACGGCACGAACCAACCAGATGGCATTGGTATGCGCGCCAGCCGAGGTTGTATCCGTATGCCTCCCGACGATATTAAATCCGTATTTGAGCAAATACCCAACGGTACCCAGGTCAATATTATCGATGAGCCGATCAAGCTTGGCTGGGACGCCGACCACTTGCCGTACTTGCAGGCATTTACTTCGCTTAATGAACATGAAACGAGCATAAGCGACTTGCTGAATATCGTTAACAAAGCTGACGAACTGCCGGAACAAAAGCGCTCAAACATTGATTATGAAGTGATGCAGAAAGCGCTTAAAAGAGGTAGTGGACGTATAGAGCCGCTAATTTAGCCCACTTTTAGTAAATTTTAGTGGTTGTTATGGGTTCAATGTGGCCAAGTACTTTCATAAGTGATGCCGTCACGTCCGTCGCAGGGTTTACTGTATCCTGGGATTCCCCTGCCATCCATACAAGGCATCATTTACAGCGTTCTTCAGGAATAAATGGGGCATTGAAAGGGAATAAAGTATGGTGGTAAGCAGCGCGAAACTCTTTGCAGAATATTAGTTAAAATTAGGCTTTACGACAGATCATCGCGTGTAATTTCAACTTTGCTAAATGCATTAAGCACGGAGGCCTCACAAGGTACATTCTCATTGTTTGATTTAGGATGTTTGAAAGGATCGGCAAGCTCTAGGCTATGGCTAGTCAATTTTTGAACGACACCTTGGACGAGCCGAACGCTCCAAAGCCCTAGAGGAGTCACAGTAGCCAGCCCAGCACTGTAACCAGCTCGCTGACTATTCGTGCTGGCTGCTTATGGGAGTCTGGGCTGGATGAGCCGTGTACTTAAAGATGGTTCCCTATCTAGGGCATTTAGGCTCCACCACTTTTGGACCTTTGAACCTCGTCATCTGATGACACAAGATCATGCCTGTGGCTACGGCCTAATAGGCCAACAATTCCTCCGAGCACCCGCTCATGAATGAATTTAACGACCATATCGCCAGCAATTAGTAGATAAGTGACAGTTAAAATGTTGCGTTTCTAGCCAAGTTGATAAGTGTCCGAACCAGGCAGAGAAAAAATACTGAGTTAACTATAAACCGTTGGCCAGTTTTAATTGACCACTACAGCCTTAGCGGACACCCCTAGAAGCTCATAAGGGCGTCCTTGTTTTTTCATTCCAAATTTGCAAAGCTAGCTGTGTATATTCTATTGCTCTGCATTGGTTAGACTCGTCTAACTTTTACTGGTAAGCCTTGGCGCACGCTGGCCCCACTGATTGGCTCTAGCCAAGTGCCATCTACTTTCCGTGTGGGGTCTTGAAAGCCTAGGTCATTAATATTGATACCTGCACGCATCCAGGGCATATCCGGCTGGGATACCCCGTCGATGACATGTGGCGTGGCACCTAAATCCTTGTGGCCATAGCCGTGCTCAATGCCCAGGGCGCCAGGTATTACGCTTTCACTGACTAGTGCCAATCCCACAACGCTTCCGCCAGGGCTTTCTATGCGAATGGTATCACCGTGCTGGATACCAAAGCGCTCGGCGTCTTGGCGGTGCATTTGTATCGGGTTATAAGGCTTGATCATACGTAGCCGCTCACTCCCAATGGCGTAAGAGTTCATCAGATTGGATTTGAACGAGAAGGCTAGCAGCGGCCACTCCTGCTCGGAAAATATCTCGCGCATAGGTTGCTTGTTCGCCATCTGAGGCAGCTTATGGCAGGGGACGCCGCTATTGGGCAGGCCATTAGTGGTATCAATACTGGTGCCTACCGATTCGTTGTAAACACACAGCGTTTGCTTCCACTGGTATTTCAATTTTTCACCGATGAAGTGCTCGCTGGCATCTTCAAAGCGTCCACCCCGGGCATAGAGATAGGCAACTCTAGCGCGTTCATCAGATTTTAGCGTTCTTGCGATTTTAGGCAGCAGTGGGGCAATGCCTCCGTGAGCAATATCAGCGTCATCTGCTTCTGGCAGTGGCTCTTCTTGAAAAGCGATGTTGGCCGCGGCTCGCAGGTAGTAATCCTCAGCGCGATTGAGCGGGTGCAGATTTCCTTGGGCATCGGGAATTGCGTTGTCGCCAAAACCGGGTAGACCCAGGCGCTTGGCCACGGCGATAAAGAAGCTGTCCATTGACACCGGTTCGCCCTCGGCGGTTTTTTTCTGGCGTGGCTCAACTATGGGCCAGCAGGCGGTGGTTAGTTTGCCGAGGGTGCCTTTCCACGCGCCCGTAAAGCCCCACACCTCGTACATCACGGAATCAGGCACGATATAGTCGGCGTAGCGGTTGGTTTCATTGATAAAGCCATCCACGGCGACAAAGAGTCCTAGCCGTTTGGGGTCTTTCAGCTTATCCACAATGACGCCTTTCAGGCCGGCCTGACCATAAATCGGGTTGGCCATACAGCCAATTAACGCTTTGATGGGGTAAGGGTATCCATCCAGCGCAGAAGGTAGATGCTCGGTGAGCGTCGGCGGTGCCAACGAGCGCCACGGCGCTTTAGCCGGATAAGGATTTTCATCTGCGTCGACTTTGCGTTGGTACTCGGAAGACTTCTCGTACGGGAAGCGCGAGCGGGATAGAAATACTCCCTTGGGGCCGCGTTTACCAGGAAAGTTAGCTAAATCGTAGCGTGGGCCCTCGCCGGTACCGCTATAGGTGCCGCCGCCGACGGCGCTGCCGCCCTTCAGGTTGTAGTTGCCAGCTAGCAGATTCAGCATTTGCACGCTGAACGCGGCGTAGAAACCGTTACCCGACATCATGCCGCCGTGGCAGTTAACAGCGGCTTTTCTGCCATGGCTGGCATAGCGGCTGGCCAGTTCAATAATCTTCGCCTTAGGAATGCCACAATGTTCGGCATAGGTGTCTAGGTCGTACTCGTGAGCAGATTCGTTTAGCAACGTCAGGCTGCTTTTGACGGTCACGGTGGTGCCATCGGCAAGCTCAACCGGACGTTCGGCAAATAGCTCGGCGGTCATTACCTCTTCGCTTAGCGCGAGTTCATCATTAGCGACTACCACCGGGGTGTCAGCTCCGCTGCCCGCTTCCGCTAAGCCCAAGTCGCTGGCGCGAAGAAAATATCCCCTGCGGGGATGTTCATAGGTGTCAATCACCAAATGAGTGGCGTTGGAGTGGGTGGTTTCGCCCGCTGCATCGGCGGCGGCTTTTCCGGGCAGGGCTAGGAAGTCGCTAGCATAGCCCTGGTTGTCGAGTAGCCACTGAATGATGGCCATGGCAAAAGCGCTGTCGGTGCCGGGGCGAATAGGCACCCAGCAGTTGTTGTCGGCAGCGTGGGAGGTGGCGGCATTGAGCGCTGGGTCGACTACCACGTACTCCAACGTACCGGCTGCACGGGCTTGAGCAATCAAACGGCCTTGGCGCTTAAATGGATTGCCTGCTTGACTGGGCGCACAGCCGATATACATGATAAATCGTGCGTTTTGGATATCCGGTTTAACGTGGGCATTGGTGACAATATTGTTCATCACCGCACCAGATCCCATGCGGAAAGCCAAACCACAGTAAGCACCGTGGTGGCCGTAGTTGCGAGTGGCAAAGGCGTTGAGGGTAAAGCGCTTGAGTAGATCTGAGCGCCCGTAGTCGGTGGCTTCCATCACCATTAATTGGTTGGCCTTGGGGCCATATTCAGGGTTATTAGGGTCGATCAGGGTGTCGTGGTCACGAATATCGCGAAGTCCATCAACATGGCCTTCGCTAAACAAGTCGCCGCCTTCGCAGATTTCTTCAATTAGCTGCTCAAAGGAAATTTTCTGCCATTGACGGCTGCCACGTTCGCCTACTCGTTTTAGGCAGTGATCGACTCGGAAGGGGTTGGTAATTTGGCTCATCATGGCATTGCCGCGGGCGCAGGCGGTGGAGCGATTTATCTGACCCTGCTCACCGTAGGCGCTAACGCTGCGTAATGCATCGGCCACAGGTGTACGCATAGGTAAATGGTCGTCGGCGGACAGTGGATGGTAGGGGTTGCCTGATACTCGCAGTACTTCTCCGCGGGTGTCATCGACCCTGACTCGCACGCCGCACCGTGTGGTGCAGCCATAGCAAATAGTGAAGGCGACTCGCTGGTCGGGGGTTAGCGTAAGCTCGCCAGTGTCTAAATCGACGCGGTATTCTGGGGTTAACGAGTTGCCATGAATGTTGTGGTGGGGCTTTTCACCCGCGCTACCGGTAATGCCCTTGGCCATTTTGGCCAATGGGTCGGCATAGCCCACGGCAAAGGTGGCTGCACCACCAGCGGCGGCAGCGCCTTTTAGAAAACGGCGGCGTGACGGGTCTTGAGCAGACTTAGACATGACTAGACGCTCCTTTTTGCGCGGTGAGAGAGTGAGTAGAAGCATCTTGGGTAGCGTGAGTGGGCGTTGCTATAAAGCCGCCCTGTTGGGCCCGCCGCCAGGGAATAAACAGTTCGATCAGTAGAATGGCGGCGAGCCAGAGGCCGAAGGTACCCACAATGCCTAAAATGCCGGAAGAACCCGCGGGTATGCCGTAGTGATGAAAGCCCGCACTATTACGGGCCACATGCTGAACATCCATCAGCACTACCCAGCGAAACATCCAGCCCATATGAATGGCGACGAGGCCTAGCAGCCATGCCCAGGCAAACAGCGTTGGCTGATGAGCGATTGTGGCGCCGCTCGCTCCTGGCTGGCGCAGGGTGGGGCGAGTCAATAAAAACAATACGGCGGCAAACAGCGCGATGCCGGTAATGCTTCCCCAGAGAGCAGTGTTGCGCCACGAGGCGCTATGGCGCACGGATTCCAGCGCGGCGGCAACTGAGCCTACGTGGGCATTCACGCCATCCAAAAACCAGCTAATCGCGATTAAGCCTGCTAGCGCACAGGTCACTAGCAGCACATACAGCATTTGTCGTATAGCGGTTTGCGAACAAAGCCCACTAACTCGATTCAGCACTAACACCAACCCGGAGGCGGCGATAAAGCCGGTAGTCGCCAGCATAGGCGGTAGCCATACGGTGTTCCAAAGCGGGCGGGCCTTTACGATTGCCAGCTCCGCACCGGTGTAAAGCATAATGCCGCTGGAAAGACCCAGCGCAGCCAGACCTACCACGGCGATCAGCGCTCTGGGCGTTGCGCCACTGCCCATTGAAAGCCAAGTAGCTAGCATGCCGCTGAGCCCTGCTGTGCCTCGTTGTGCTTGCAGTGCGGGCCGCCATGCCAACCAAGCAAGGCCAATCACACTCACCAGATAAAGCGGCAGAATTATGCTGCCAATCGACATCCACGAATGGCTGTTGGCATAAGCGTAGAAGTGCCAAAACCGCAGCGGCTGGTGCAAATCTGCGAGTAGCGCAACGGGCGCTACCAGCGTAGTGCTAACGCAAGCGATTAGCGCCAGACGTGCGGTAGGCAGCCAAGCTTTTTTGCCGAAAATCAGTGCTGGGGCGGCTAGCCATAGACTGGCGTAGGAAACCGCAATCATAAAAAAGTACTGCACCGCCCACGGGTACCAGGCGATGTCATAGCGCGGTGCGAGTAGCTCAATGGTGGAATTCATAGCCCATCTCCTGACCTTGGGGATCGAGTACTTCCAGCGCGACAGGTTCCGCCTTAGGACGCGTGGTGAAGCGCTCATCCATGCCTAGGTAGAACACCTGCGGAAGGGTGTTTTTTTCGGGTTGCAGCACCATCAACGCATCGCGGTGTTTGTGAATCATGCGGCTGATCTGACTTTGCGGATCGCGCATATCCCCAATCACTCGGGCACCGCCCACGCAGCTCTCAACGCAAGCAGGTAGTAGCCCGGCTTCTAGGCGATGAGCACAGAAGGTGCACTTGTCGGCGGTTTGAGTGCGTTGGTTAATAAAGCGAGCATCATAGGGGCAGGCATTAACGCAATAGGCGCAGCCTACGCAGCGGTCGCTATCGACCACCACAATGCCATCCTGCTGCTGGTAGGTGGCTTCCACGGGGCAGACTGGCACGCAGGGTGGGTTTTCACAGTGGTTACATAGTCGCGGCAGCATAAAGGTGGCTAGCTCGCCGCTTTCCTGATGCTGTACTTCATACTGAGAAACCGTGGTGCGGAATTGGCCCAGCGGTGCAGCGTTTTCGATATGACACGACACCGTGCAGGCTTGGCAGCCGATGCACTGACGTAAATCGATAAGCATGCCGTAGCGCTTTGAGGGATTCCCCTCGCGGCGGGGTGGCTGCTGATTAATGCCTGCATGGGCAACGCTTGAAAACGGAATTAGCGCAGCGCCTGCGCTTAGACGGGCCAACTGGCCTAGTAGCGAGCGTCGTATGGCGTCCATAGCGTCTCCTTAGCGAATGAATCGGCATTCGCAGGACGAATGTCGGAATACGCTTAGATTACGCCTTTGATCAAAGTGGAAAGTTGATACTCATCAAAGGTTTAGCACGTTTTTCTTAATGCTCCCTTAATGTTAAATGGCTAAGTCGCTGTTCTGTATATGGAGTTTCATTTAGCATTGAAAAATTGATTTGCGACATGGGGATTTTTTAGCGCACATATGTAAAAAAAGCGCTTGCCCTAACAAAGATGGCAAGCGCTTTTTCTATGGTTTTGTTTACTTAATAGGCACTATTAACTTTTACATGTATTGATGCCTATTAATTTATAAGCTGGGAAGAAGTTAAGTAGCCCGGTGGCTAGCGACAATACTCCGACCCAGCCCCACCCCCCGATAGTGCCTGTAAGCATCATTACGATCAGTGCAATCCCAATCAGGATGCGCAAAATTTTATCGATACCACCGACGTGCGACTCATAATTGTCTCTTTAAGCTCAGTTTGGATGCTCAAAAACTGTGAATAGGAATTGGCGGATCGCGCATCATTCTACTATGGGTATAGGTGCCGTCACTCCCACATCTTTAAGAAGGTCGTCTTCTTCGTTTTCGTTGTTGGGCAGGAAAAATGGCGAACACATCCACAGTTGTGCCATTCTCTAAAAGCATAATAAACATGCCTTTCGTTTTGATCTGGCCCGCCGAGTTGCCCGTTGATGTGTTGATAGCTTCAGCACTTGCGTATCTGCGGGTGGCCAAATTACCAGCAGCATCACAAAAATAGTACATGTAGGTTAGTGCCTTGCTGCTGCATGGCGTTGGCTAGAATCATGGCAATGCTTTAGGTCTGTAGTCAGTCGCTAATAAGGATAACTAAGGCCGAATCTTAAGCTCCGTTGCCTTGTATAGATATCTTGTTAAAGCAGTATAAAACCAGCTTCGACCAATGTTCATCCATAAACATTGGTCGAGATAGGACAGTCTCACCGTTTGTTAGTGTCGGAACCTCTGTGCTGTGAGCTAGCGTCCTATCTTGCCCAACTTACTTGACCTCATATAACAATAGATCCCAGAGTTCCTCTTTAATTAATATGAAGGCTTGGCCTCGACACTAGGGATTGGTTGTGTTGGCCCAGGAAACTCGCCTTTCAAGGCATCAACGCCCATCTGCGGCTTTGCTAATGGCACTAAATCTTGCCGTGCTCTTCGTCTTTCTTCTGTATTGATGCCCATCCGTTGGTCACGTTCCTCAATTAGTCCTGGGTTAGCCTCACCATAACGATTGAAGGACCAAGCCAAAGATGGTTCTCCAAGGGGTAATGACGTATCACTGCTCTCTCCATGAGCTGTACCCCACGTATGCCATGTTTTACCGTAACTATTCACCTTACTTTTCATAAGTTCATGTTCGGCGGCTACTGGTAAATTTGGGGCTACCAACTGACCGGAAAGGATTTCTCCGTTGTGCGGATGCCAGTATTGCTTTTCTTCCTCTGGAAGTTGCTCAAAGAGTTTTTCAGAAATGATATATTCAATACCGGTTAGTTTTGCGTCATCAGTATTGCCGTCGTAAAGGGCGCATTGCAAAAAATCCTCATTTACCTGGTCACAGAAGTGATGGGCCTCAAGCTGATGCAATGGCTCTTTTTTTAACGGATGAAAACCTACAAGGTAAATATCAAGGCTAGATGGAGGAGTGTCTGTTTGTAACATACTCGCTCCTGCTTCTAATAGTTGGGATTCGGTACTCGTTGCTCTACCAGGAACATCGATGGATGAGTGTCTCTCTCCCATGCCAGTGCAACCAGCAAGAGTAAACATAGATGCAAGTAATGAACCATAATGTAAACGATTAATTTTTAGCATAAAACCACCTATTATTTAGCAATAACCATATTCCTATATGTTTAAGACTAGCTCGTTGGCAGTGATTTTCAATTAATGGTTAATTTTTGACTTTTTATAAGACGTGCCACTTCCGCTAAGCGATAACTGCTATCGATTGGCGTGAAATATCACCGGTATCTCTCTGGCGTAATGAGTAGCTAATAAAACCCGATTACGGAAATTGACTACTCAAGCTGTGCAGGCGATATAGAAAGCTATCGCCGCGTGGCTGAAGCATTGCATGGAGGGGCCACTTCATTAAGCATGAGTGTTTATATACTCCCATACCTCTCCAAGCAGCCACCCCCATTTTTATTGTTTAGGGTGACATACGTACCAATCTTCTGTCTTTTATCGTTGTCCTCTCGTCGCCACGCCTCGATGATGCCCTTGGCGTAATGCAGACTAGTAAACTGGTGCTCGTTCAGACATTTATCTCGATATGCCCGTTGAATGATTCGATATAGGCGTATTGAGTGGGACTTACAGGTTAAATAAAAAACGGTGCAGCACACGTTGATGAGCCCACTTAGCATATTTTGCCCACTGAATTCCTTTCAATCAGCTATACGAATATCGCTAGGTAGCCCACGCTGCATAGCTAGTTGATCGTTAAAGAAAGCCCAGCAATAGCATACTCGGACACGATGGCCACTACTTCATGAGTACCTTCATCAACAGCGATTAGGTTTTCTATCATTCGTCCTTCAGCGGTACGGTCAAATACGCAATTCATTGATTTGACCTGATTGACGGCACAAGAGAAACACGGAGCAGTCGACGCTCACTCAGTCCACGCGACATCATAAAACGCACCATGTCTCGGCGTACTCCTAACTTTCTCAACGCCTCGCGAGTGACCCACCATCTCCAATAGCGACTCAGCGTAAAGCTTCTTTAATATTGTCTTCGCGAATTGGAACTCGTTGAGTTGCTTGGAATCTGGCTTGCTCATTCCACCAAGTTTGCTGCGCCATAAGTAATAACTTGCTTCCGAGGAACCATGCCGACGGTATAGCTCGTTAATAGGCAGCCCCACTTCTGCTTTACCCAAGAGACCTATGATTTGTTCTGTGCTAACGCTCATGCATGTCCGTTTTCCTTGCTAGTAGGATCGGAATCTAAAGTGTAGCGCAACCCAATCAGAGGGGGAGATGTCACTTTTACTTGATGTTTGTATAAACATGTTTCATTGTTTTCTTGTTATTCCAATATGGTCTAGGCTTGTAACTAAAATGGAGAATGAGGAAGAATATGCGTAATTTCCGACACTCACCAGGCAGGCCGGACGTGGCCGGCTTTTACGATCAAAGAACCTCAAGCGTTCAATATATTATCAGTGACCCTGCGACACGGCGCTGTGCCATCCTTGACCCCGTCCTGGACTTTGATGAGAAGTCAGGGACCACTGCAACCCACCATGCTGATGAGTTACTAGATTACGTCGCACGGGAGGGGCTCATCGTTGACTGGATACTCGATACGCATCCACACGCCGACCATTTTTCGGCAGCACAGTATCTTAAGGAAAAGACAGGGGCACCAACGGCTATAGGAGCTTACGTTACGCAAGTGCAAGCGCTATGGAAGGATATATACAACTGGCCCGACTTTCC
>TARA_R110002012_G_scaffold112678_1_pt1 | contig 16108 bp, 10 predicted proteins | sample TARA_R110002012 | Tara Oceans TARA_R110002012 (sample SAMEA4396515) | marine metagenome | biome: Westerlies Biome; feature: [DCM] deep chlorophyll maximum layer (ENVO:01000326); material: water (ENVO:00002006), including particulate matter (ENVO:01000060) such as... | depth 40 m
AAACTACAGCTAGTGTACAATATGCTAGAGTAGGTCCTGGAGAATTTGCTTTCTTCGCTGTAAACGATAGTAATGGATTAGAAGCTAGAGCAGATACTGCTAGTTGTAATGTAGAGTATGCTTACTGGAAAAAAGGATAGTTAAATGAGTAAAATAAGTAACCATATAAGTTACAAAGAGGGTACTTATAGTAATACTGCTATTAGACGAGGTATAGATAATATTCCTAATGAAGAGCAATTAGCTAATATGCGTTTAATAGCTGATAAGGTATTTGAACCTTTACGAACTTATGTAAACGGACCTATTAAGATTAATAGTTTCTTTAGATCGTCAGAATTAAATACAGCTATTGGCGGGTCTAGTAAATCTCAGCATTGTCATGGACAAGCTATAGATTTAGATGATACATTTGGATATAAAACAAATGCTGAAATGTATCATTATATTAAAGAAAATTTAGACTTTGATCAAATAATATGGGAGTTTGGAGATGAGGATAATCCTAATTGGGTTCATGTAAGTTATGTATCTGAAGATGAAAATAGGAATAGATGTTTATTAGCATATAAAGAAGGGAGAAAAACAAAATATAAAATAATATAAATTGAAGTGGATTAGCCAACATATATGGGATTTTATATCTAGATTTCGTAGCGATGTTTACTTAGAAAACATATCTACAGGTACTATAGCGTCTGGTGGTAATCTAGGGCTAGATTCAGATAATAAAATAGTTAAACAGAGTGACACTGGAATTACCGATCTTCATGGTGCTGGAGTTGATGGATCTGATAATCAATTATTAACAGATGATGGTGATGGTACGATAACATCTGAGGCGTATTTAACATTTGTAAATAATAGTAATATTTCTACGTTAAGTTTATTATCCGATCAAGACACTGGTGATTACTTTACTATCGCAACAACAACACATGGAGCCACGACACTAACAACATTAGATGATGATGCTACCGCGGCTAATTTAGTATTAGATATAGATGGTACTATAGATTTAGATGCCGCAAGTATTGGTAAGATTGAATTTTCAAATGCTGGTACAACATATGCAGATTTTAGTGTTCATCATGATGCTTCGTATCTACGTATGTATGAAAATGGTGGGGCGTCAACAGAGGATTATTTTGATCTTAATGTTGCTGAACATGGAGTAACAGTAATGAGCACAATAGATAATTCCGCAACAGCAGCTCATATGTTTTTAGCTCCTGATGGAGATCTTCGTTTTAAACCTAAAACTGGAGCTTTTAGATTTATGGATTCTGATAATGCGGCTGATTATTTAGGATTAACTATTGATGCTCCTGGTGATATTCATTGGGCTACAAATGACGCTTCAGGTGGTAATGGCGCTCATTATGAGATAGAAGCTCAAGGAAATATAATATTAGACGCGGCTTTAGGAATACAATTAGAGCCAGGAGCTGGTAATAATATATTATTAGATGGTACAGTTACAGTAGATGGTGGTAGTGTTACTGGTATAACAACATTAGGAGTTGATAGTGTAAGTTTAACAGCTGTACAAACATCTGGAGAATCATTTGTTGATAACGATACTAGTATAATGACATCAGCGGCTATTGATGATAAAATTAATACTAAGTATTCTTATGTTTATATGACATGGAGTGCTAGTGGTACTTCATCAATGGATGGTAGTGATCCTGAATGGGTATTTCCAAATACGGCTAAAGGTATATATGAAGAGGATTGGACTAAAGATGAAAATATTAAAGCAACATCAGTTGGTACAACTACTTATACTACTTCTAGACATACAGCTATAAACTCTTTAGTAATTCCACATAGTGGTTATTGTGTTGGTTTTCATGCCCATGGAAGAAATGACGATAATGATAATGCAGGAGGATTTAAAGCTGGTTTATTTCATTATGAAGGATCTACAACTGGCACTACTAATAATGGAGGTATTGATTATGGAAATACTGGAGCTACTAGTGAATGTACATTAAGATGGATAGCAACAGCTGATGAAGCAGAAGCTTCTGGTGGAGCAGATGGTTCAGGTAGTCATAGTTTTAAAGGGCCGTGTAAACTAGTTTCTAATACAGATGCTTTAGCTGTAACAGCAGGTGATGCTTTATTACCTGCAATAATGGGTCCAGATGGTTCTGATGAAATATTTGTAACAATGACAATAATATTAAAAGTACCATTAACAGTATAAATAGATAATGGCATATAAATATACATATATAAATATAGCAGGAGATACTGCAACTACAATTCAAAGTAAGCTTTATATTCCTTATAAAGGGAATAAAGGTCGACCTGAGACAGATCTTGATATGGATACATATGATGCTATTAAGAGACAACCAATTAAGATAACAGCTATATCTTTATGTAATATACATGCTTCTGATTCTGTAAACGTAGATTTATATGCATATCATACACAAATAAATCAAAGTAATGATCCATCAATAGGGCAGGTAGATGAGAGTAATTCTTTAGATGTGGTAGCAGATACTTATTCGACTTATTATTTTTTAAAAAATGTAACAATTCCTAATGGAGTTACTTTACATTTAGATGAAAATGACGTATGTTATGATAATGCATATTATGATTTATATATAAAATTAAATGCAAGCGATAGTGCTGTAGATGTAATAATAAAATATTAGTAAAATATGAGTATATTAAGTAAAATTTTTTCAGGAGGGGCAGCTGACCTAGTAAAAGGAGTAGGAGGAGTAATAGATAATCTACATACCTCAAAGGAAGAAAAATTAGCAGCAGAACAAAAAATAAATGAGCTTGTTGCTCAATATGAAACAGAGATGGAAAAAAATATTACTGACCGTTGGAAAGCTGATATGAATTCAGATTCATGGTTAAGTAAGAATGTACGACCACTAGTATTAATATTTTTAGTTGTTAGTACTGTTTTAATGATATTTATAGACGCAGGTACAATAAATTTTAAAGTTGAACCTAAATGGACAGATCTTTTACAGTTAGTTTTAATTACTGTAATTGGAGCATATTTTGGAGGACGTTCATTTGAAAAAAGAAAAAAATAATGACATTAAACGAAATTGCATACAATTTATTAAATCTAGTTAGAGGTGGAAGATCTAATCAAGATGAACATATATCTTTAGATCAAATTAAATTTAACATTAGACACTATCGTGCGGTTTTTATTAGAAGAGATTATGCTAAAAATGGACTTAATAGTAGACACACAGAACAAGATTTAGGATGTGTAGACCTAGTTCCTGTCGATGCTAGTAAATGTTGTAATATAGATACTAAGTGTCCTGTATATAGAACAATTAAAAAAATTCCTAAAACTATACGATATAATTTTGAGGAAGCTATAACATATGTAGGAGATGTAAGTGGAATGAATACTATTCCAATGATTTCTTCAAATATGATTCAATGGCTTGCTTATGATAAGTACACATCTAATAAAATGAAATCTTATATGATTGGAGATTATTTATATATTTATAATGCTGAAGGATTAGAAAATATAAATATTAGAGGAGTATTTGAAAATCCTGAAGATGTTTCTAAATTTGATCGATGTTCTTCAGGAGGATGTTATGATGACTCTAAAGATGATTTTCCAATTGGTATGGATATGTTAAGTTTAATAAATAAAGGAATATTAGATGGAGAATTAAACTTACTTTCAACGAGTCTTACTGATACAACAAATGATAGATTGCAGGATAGAGCAGCGCCTAAAAGTACAAAAGATTAAAAATGAGTTTATACGAAAATATAAATAAAAGAAAAAAGGCAGGTACTAGCCGATCTAAAAGGAATAGTACAATAACTAAAAAAAATTATGATAACATGAAAAAAGGTTTTAAAAAGAAAGGAGGATTTCCTGATAATAATAAAGATGGAGAAATTACTCAAGCTGATATTTACTTACAAAAGAAAAAAACAGGTACTATAAAAAAGAAAGGTGGTGTTAAGAAAAAAATGTATGGAGGAAAAAAGAAAATGATGGGAGGAGGAATGAAAAAAATGATGTATAAAGGTGGGGGATTTTTAGAGCCTACAACTCCTAATTTAGACGATTTATAAAATGATACATACTTTTTCAGATATATATAATAGTTATATTAAAGAGCATGAGAACGTAGAAAAAGCTTTATTTACAAATGTATGCCATGAATTTAATATGATGATAATAGATTATATATTAGAAGGAAAAGAATTTAATATGGGGAATAATCTTTCAACCCTATCTATTATAAAGAAAGATAGAGATCCTAGATCTCCTAGATTAGATTGGGGAGAAAGTAATAAATATAAAAAACAACTCCTAGAAGAAGGTCAACTTTTATATAATGTAGAAACGGGTAAAGGAGTTAAGTGGCATATCTATCATACTGATGAGTTTTATTGTAGATACTATTGGAGGAAGGGTAAATGCAAAATAAAAAACAAATCAGTATATAGATTTGACGCTACACGAGGTATTAAAGGAAATAAAGAAAAGTTAATAAATCTATTAAAAACAGATGATTTAGCTTATTTAAAATTTAAAAATAATTAAGATGGCATTAAATAGTAAAACTGTATCAAGTAAAACAATTATAAGAAAGATTTTTAGAGATCTTAGACCAAAGAATGATAATTGGATAGATGACGCTATTGAATGGGTAGGAGAAGCTTTAGAGCATATTGGATCATCTTCTCAATTAATTCAAAAGCAATGTGTATTAACAGTTGCTAATCATAAAGTTTTATTGCCTACAGATTTATATTATATTAATCAAGTAGCTATAAATAATGCTGTATCTCCTACAACTTCTGAAGAATTAGACACATTAATTACTAAAGTAGGAGATCTTAAAACACAAATTAAATCTGCTCAAGACGATGGATTAGAATATTCAACTACAGCATCTGTACTACATGAAATTAATAGTAGAATTGTAATATTAGAAAATGTATATTTTAAAGAAGATTCTAGTATGCAACCTTTACAGTATGGTGCAAGTACATTTCATAGAAGCATGCATTGTGAAGGGTGTATTAATGAAAATGCTCAATATGAAGATACATATATAATAGATGATGGGTATATAAAAACATCTTTTGTAAGTGGTAATATATGTTTAAGTTATCAAGCTTTTCCTTTAGATGATAATTGTTACCCGTTAGTGCCAGATGATATTAGTTTTAGAGAGGCTATGTTTTGGTATGTGTACAGACAGATATTATTAGGGAATCCTGAATTTAAGAATAATGGAATAGATTATAATTTTGCTGATCAGAAATGGAAATATTATTGTACCCAAGCTAGAAATGCAGCAAATTTCCCAGATATAGATAAGTATGAGTCATTTATGAATCAATGGGTTAGAATGATCCCTAATATTAATAGACATGATTTATTATTTGAACAAATGAATACAAGAGAAAATTTAGATAGAAGTTAATGGCAGAAAAAAGATTAATAAAAGGATTATTTAAAGATACAGCTCCTATTGATCAACCAGAGGGAAGTTGGAGATATGCTCTTAATATGCTATTAAATAAAACTGATGGAGCAGCCTCTAATGAAGGAGGTACTGAGCTATCAGGATATTTAGGAGATTTACAATTTGATCCTATATTCACTGGTGTAGGAGACTGGAATGCAAAAGTAATAGGAAAGATAGAAGTAGATAATGATCAAATAATTTTATTTATATTAAATGAGGATGAACAAGAATCTGTAAGTGTGCCTGTACATAGTTGTGAAATAGGTCTTTGGAGAAATGGTCAATATACAACTTTATATAAACCACAGATACCTACTGCTACTTATAAATCAAATACAAATTTAAATTTTAATACTTCTAATCCAATAGAGGGTACTTATAAAATTAATCCTAAAGAAGATTTAATTGTATATTGGACAGATGATTTAAATCCTCCTAGAGCATTTAATATTTCTAGACAAGAGCGATGGATTGCTGAAAATACTATATCAAGTCCACAAGAATGGTTATATGGAATAGATCCTTCTACTTCACATGAGGATCATATAAATCTATTAAATTTATTCCCACATTCAGGACCAATTCCACGTATTAAAACTCATGAGGTTTATTGGGTAAATAGACCTTATCAAAAATCTATAAATACTGGAGGAGGATTATTAACAGCAGTTTATTATTTAGGAGTAGCTTATATTGATAATGATTTTGTTGCTACAAATTATTTAACTGTATCTAATCCAGTATCTATTGTAGAAGATTATGATCATACTAGGCCTAGGCATAAAAAAGATGGGGCTAAACATGGGACTCAAACTACTAAGGCTATTAAATGGAGAGTTGATAATCTTAATACAGATTACAAATATTTAAGTCCTGTTATTATTAGGAAAATGGGAGATGCTACAGAAGCCTTTAAACTAAATGTTGTTGAGGTAACTCCAGATACTTTGGGGAGAGTTGAAATAGTTTTTAGTGGATTAGAAGGATTTACACCTAGTTCTGTAAAAGATGTTATTATAGACACAATTTCTTATGAGACAGCAAAGACAATAAATCAGTTAGACAATGTATTATATCTTGGAAATTTAAAAGGTAAAAAAGATTTAGGGTATCAAAAATATGCTAATGCAATAGAGTTTCAATCTGAAACTAAAACATTTGATAAGTTTGATACTTTTTATGCTACTATAGATAATTTAACAACAGGTTTTGGAAAGTCAGAAGTAGACGTGTTTAATGGAGCTTTTCGAGATGTTGATGCTTCTCAATCTTATAGATACATTCCTAATTCTACTGAGTGGAAAGGTTATCAAAGAGATGAAGTATATGCTTTTTATATTGCATTTGTACTTAGAGATGGGAGTATGTCTTATGCATATCATATACCAGGAAGAGAAAGGCTTATTACCCAATTAGAAATAGATGGAGACGCTTCTACAGGAAATTATAGTGCAATTCGTGAAGATTCTTATTTAACTAATATTGGGGGATCTGCCGAAACAGCTGTTTCAGGAGGTTCTGCAGATTTAGGGGCTTTAAATGTAATATATAAAGACCTACAAAGATTAAGTCCAGCTTATGCAAAGAACTTTCATTTTTTTGATTTTAGTCAGCTTTCAACTGCTAAAAATATGAATTATTGGGAGAACGCTACTGAGACATACCCACATACAGATGAATATGAAATATGGGATGAAACTACTTTTATTGCTAATAATGGAGTAACACAAAATTTAGCAGGTAATCTACAGGGAGAAAATGTTAGACATCATCATTTCCCAACTAATGCACACTATAGTAGAGGAGTATTTAATTTGCTTACACCTCCTACTGGTTCCGGAGCACCACAAACTGGACATTTATGTGAGAGTGCTCCAACTGAAGGTCCTGTAAGTCCTAGACCTTGGAATGTTACATTTAAAGCATATATACATACTAGAGGTGCGCCATTCCATACTAATTCAGCTAACCAGATAATAGATTATAGTCCGGTAACATATTGTGGACCACATAATCCACAGGATATGGCAACTAATCCAGCATTTCATACAAGTACAGTTTCTAGACTTAAAGGTGATGGGAGTATTGTTACCATGACTGCTCATACACAAAATGGTGCAGATCCGGGTGGTACTTTTGATACGGATGGTATAGCAGATGTTATTGCATTTAAAGATAAATATCCTTTTGGAGATGATTCAATAGTAGATCATCAGAATATCATAGTTCCTGGAGGAGCAACTTTTCCTAGCGTAGTTTCTGCAGATCAGGCAGACGCATTTGATCAATTATGGACTGGTACTCATTTTAGAGCAGATCAATCTATGACTGTAAAGGTAAAAGTACTTATAAATACAACTAGTGAAAATGATGTCCCTGGAGTAACTTTTTATGCAAAAGTACTTAGAGCTAGTGGTAACTATACTTCGCATTTACTGTCCATCGGTAATAATAATCAGAGTTTTTGGTGTGGATGTAGAGTTAGCGTTGCAGATGATTCAGTTAATTATGCAAAATCTAGGGAACATTTTGTAACAGTAACTAACCAGATAACACTTAATCTAAATCAAGGAGATAAAGTTTATATTATGGGTCTAAGAAGAAATACGGGTATGGGTAGCAGTAGTGCCGATCCAATTTATATTCCTTATAGTAGTAAATGTGATTGGAGAAGAGCTACGGGTCATGCAGCTTTTGAAAGATGGGATGCTAGTCAATGGGCTTTTCAAAGTGAAGTACAGTTTGAAGTAGAATCAATAAAGGGGCCGCCCCTTGATGATATGTTAAGTGATGTAAGAATAAGACATAGTGTTGATGCTTTAGGATTTACTTTAAATAATATTAAAATACCTAAATCAATTGCAGATCAAACTCAAGGATTTAGAATATATTATGCAAAAAGAGGGCATTCAGATAAAACTGTTTTAGGTCAAGCTCCATCAATTCCTATGAGACCTGATAATGCTATTATAGGAATATGTTTAGAGGCTTTAGCTAATTCTGCTAATATGGACGATAGTCAGTGGGTTATGCAAACTGAATCAGAAATACCACAAAGTATTCTTAGAAAAGAGCCTTGGGCAAATGGTAATATATACTATCCTAAATACGATGAAATATATTATGGTGCAGAATCAAATCCTGGAAATTCTCCACCTGGAACTACTCAATATTATGGACATAAATATTTTAGTTATTATGATTTTAATTTATTAAGAACTAAAAATAGTTTAGCTGGAGCCACTCATATTAAACCCCAATATAGAGTTCAAAACTTTACTTGGCAAGGACCTACTACAAATCAACCTAAAAAGATGGTTTCTACAATAACCACAGATAATAATTATAGTCCTGGTGTAAAACGTATTGAAGAGGAGTGGGGATATGGTATTACATTTAATTGTTATGGGAAAAAAGTAAAAACAGCTTTATTTATAGGGGGTCATTATAATCCATTTCAATCAAAAAATTATTTAGGTTGGTCGTTTGATTTTAGACCTTTTAGTATTCCTAGAGTTTTAAATCAAAAGTCAATTAGTTATTTAAGAGGTGATAGTATTTTTAAGGCTGAAGCTTTAGGATTTGGAGGAACTGTAGTAAATGAAGGGGGAGATAGTACAATTATTTATGGTTTAAGGGATAATCACGAACTTAGTGCTTATGACAATAAACAAGGAAGTGGATGTAATGATTGGAGTTTTTGGGGATTATATAGCCAGGCTAATCCTTTTTTATTAACAGCTGATCCTGTAAATGGAATATTTGATCCTGTTGCTGGAGCAGGTTGTAATTTACAATCATATACGCATATAGATAATTTAAGTGCTTTTAAAACAGATGTTTATAAATCTATAGATGATCAAGAATTAATATGGACAGGATTTGAAGTATTAGGAAGAGATATAGATAATTTTATATTTTGGGATAAGGAAGCAATTGAGAGTTTACCTGATGGAACTTCTATACTTCCAAGCATGGGAGATCCTTTATCATTTAAATATAAAAATATGACTGGAGGCTATAATACACACCCAGTCTATACAAATGTAGATCTAATATATCAAGCAGATTATAGTATTTTTACTTTGCAAGATGAAATTCAAAGAGATGCAAATGGAACTCATATTCCTGAAGAGGATGGTAGACATCATATTTTTGGGGGAGATACTTTTATTTGTAGATATGGATTTGCTAATGGATATGCTCCTAGAGATAGTAGAGCTGAGACTGCACCTAAAAGAGGAGTTCATTACTATGTTGTAGAAAGTCCAGATAATATTAATTTTAGACATATAGAAAGTGATGAAAGTTTATACTTTCCAGGAACATCCGCAAAACAAATGCTTAACGAGTTTCATGGTCACGATTTTAATCATCAAGATAATATTAAATATAATAGTAATTATTCAGCTGTTAATGACATGAGGCCAGTTTTTCCATTACCTATTAGAGAAAGTAAACAAGATGAGTTTTCTACACGAACACATAGAAGTGTTACATCAGATCCAACAAGTGTAATTGATAATTATAGAATATTTAAAGCTAATCAATTTAAAGATTTACCTAAACATAGGGGTGATTTATGGAAATTATCTACATTTAATAATCTTCTTTATTTCCATATGGAAGAAAGTTTATATGCTGCTAAAGGTAAACAATCTATGCAAATGAAAGATGGTAGTGAAGCATTTGTTGGTAGTGGGGATATATTCCAACAAGAGCCAGATGAAATGATTCAGACAGATGGTGGTTATGGAGGTACTCAATCTCAATGGGCAGGAATAACTACTAGATTTGGATACTTTTTTGTAGACGCTAAATCTAATAAAGTATTTTTAATGAAAGATAAATTATTAGAAATAAGCGCTATTGGTATGGAAACTTGGTTTAAAGATAATTTATCTTTTGCATTAACTGAATATGGATATGCTAATTGTGCTACTGATAATCCAATACAAGGAATGGGTTTTCATTCTGTATATGATCCTAAACATAAAAGGATTATTTTAACTAAAAGAGAAATTACTCCTACACAAAAATTTATTGATGGTACTAATGCTACAAATCAGACACAACCATGTGATTCTAATCCTGATGGATATATAAGATTCTCTTCAGATAATTGTCAATTTGAATATTGGGGTATGCTGAAAGATGGTAGTTGTGGGTGGACAGGTATTCCAATGAACTGTACTGGTAAGAGTTCTGCTTATTTTAATTGTGCAGGATGGACTATATCATATTATCCGGAGTTAGGAGTATGGGGGAGTTTCCATAATTATATTCCTTATATATATTTTAATACGTCTACAGATTTTTATTCTTTAACAGATAAATATCCTAGACCTGTTTGGTGTACAAATGCAATGGTTACTGCGGGTGTATGTCAAGCTGTAAGTACTTCTGCAGATTATGTTGGAACTACATTTGGTAATGCAGGTATATGGAAACATAATAGCTCTAGAAGAGGTATTTTATATCAAGAAAATTTACTTGCTTTTACTACATCTTTATGGGAAAGGGAAGCAATATATTATCCATTTGAAATTGAAGTTATTCATAATGAAACAAAAAGTATAAATTCTATTACATCTTCATTTAATTATACATTAGAAACTTTTAATTCAAATAATATTAGTGTATTAGAACATGGATTTACAAAGTTTTATTTATACAATACATTTCAAATTTCAGCAGATACTCAAGATTCAACTACAAGCAGTGTAATATCAGGTACTAATTTAGAGTATTTAGTTAATATAAGAAGAGTAGGGAATAATTGGAAAGTACATAACTTTAGAGATATGGCAGCATTAACTATAGATTCAAGTCCGTACTATATGTCTACAAATACTAATATTATAGGAGGACTTAATACAGGAACTATAACAACTTCTGATACAAACTCAATGTTTATTATAGAAGGAATGAATGAAAATATTAACAGTTCTTATATAAATATAGGTAAAGAATGGCAAAATCAAAAGAAATTTATAGATAAATGGATAGGAATTCGTTTAATTTATGACAATATATCAAATAATTTATTAAATTTGTATTCTACAGATGTAGTTACAAGAAAAATACACAGATAAAATGAAAACAAAAAAAAGCAAAAAAATAAAAAAGAGTAGTTATAGAAGTAAATATATTTCAAGAAAATCTAAAAAGTATTATCAAGGTGGAGGTATGTACGCTGATAATACAGTTGCTTCTGCAGGCCAAGGTGTGCCAACCTCTACGTCTAGTATCGTATACAAAGAAAGTGATCCTAGACTTCAAGAACAAAGAGTTGCAAAATTAGAAGAAGAAACTTCAAGAGCACAACAAGAAGCAGCTCAAACAGCTGCAGAAGCAGAACAAACAATAGAGCAAGGTAAAATTAAAGCAGACACGGACGCTCTACGATCAGTTGAAGCATCAGCTAAAAAAGAAGCTCAAATAAAACAAGGATTAGGAGTAGCCAAAGAAGCGGCATTACAAGCAGGAATTGGAAAATCTCAACCAGGAGCACTATCAAGTGCAATGAATGCATATAGATTACAAAGAGCAGCCAATTTAGCAGCAAAAGCTACTAAATTAGGCGTTGAAGGAGCCGGAGCTGCCGCTTCAACAAAAGCCCTAGCTTTAGCTGCTAAAGCTGGTAAAACAGGAGCTGATGTAACTGGATTAGCGGCAGGAGCAAAGGGAGCAGGAAGCGCATTAGCTGCAGGTGCTAAAGGGTTTTTAACTTCTGGAGCTGGTATTGGATTAATAGGTGCTGGTTTAGGCTATGGAGTTAAATCACTTTGGGGAGATAAAGATCCTACAACAGCTACTACTGCAGATATTGCAGCTGGTGCATTAAGTGGTGCAGGTACAGGTGCAAGTTTTGGATCATTTTTAGGTCCTGTAGGAACTGCAGTAGGAGGCGTTCTAGGAGGTATCTATGGAGGTGCTAAAACTTTCTTTAGTGCTAGAAAAGCTAGAAAAGCTAAAGAAAAAGCAGAAAGAGAATATAAAGCAAAAGTTACTAAAGCGGTAAAGAAAGCAAATAAAGCTACAATGAAAGGTTTTGGTAGTCAATTGTCTGCCGTAAGAGCAGGAGAAACAGCGCAAAAAACTTATTCAGGGTATGACCTAGGTAGAAATGTAGTAGCTCAAATGGGTGGAATGAGATTAGGAATGCCTAGATATGGGGCTGCAGCTTAAAATTTAAAATTTATGATTAGAAATAAATTTATAAAAAAACTTAGAAAAAAATATCAGTTAGGAGGACTTCAAATGAATAGAGGTTATAGTAATCCATTAGTTGATCCTTACCTTACATTTGGAGCTAAAGATATTAAAACAGATTTTGGTAGTAGAGCAGGATTTGGAGGAAAGATAAGTGTACCGATTTTATCTTCTGGCCCATATTCAGATACATATACATCTCTAAGAGGAGAAGGAACAGGATTTGTTAGACCTGGTGGTCGAAGAGGTATATCTGCAATAGAAAGTCAATTAGGTCCTGAACATGTAAATAATCCTATGCCTCAATGGGCAGCTAGTGAACCAAAGGTTACAAATACTAGTATTGGTCTTAGAGGTACTTATAATACAATTTTAGATAGAAGAAATAATACTTTTTTAAAAAGTAATATTGGGGCTGGGCTTGGAACTGGAGAGTATGAAGGAGAATATATGAGATATAATCCTAATGAATTAGGAGATGTTGAATTGATGAGAGGTACTAATCCAGGTATGTCAGGACCTTCATATAGTCCTTATCTAGATGCTAATGTAAGTTTATTAAGAAGAGTTGGTAATAGAGCGGGGATACCGGGAGTAGCTGGATTAACAGCTTCATATGGTACTCAAAGTGCTCCAAATCCAGGCTTAAGATTAGGGGTAACTGGCAGTGCAGGTCCTATAACAGGTAATGTAGGATATGATGTTACAAATAAGGCTCTTAGAGCAGGAGTAGGATTAACTTTTCAAAAAGGAGGATTTTCAAATGAAGCACTAGGATTTCTTGGTAAAAAAGTAGCAACAGAAGGTATTAAGACAGGTTTAAGTAATATAGGTCTTAATACTATTAGTAAGGCTATAGCTCCAATTGGAATTATGTCATCATTATATGGTATGTATAAAAGTGGTCAAGCAGGTTCAGGGGGTAGATATGGATATACTAAAAATCCTAATTATGTAAAAGGGACTAATGTTCCTAGGCATGGAGGTATTGATAGTGGAGCTCAATTTATACCAAAGGGAGGAAAAGAGCATACAAGTTTTTGGGACAATGCTAAAAGTAATTATAAAGATACTGCTATAAAATCTGCTTCATCATTTAGTTGGGGGAAAAAGCAAACTGGGGGTATGTACGATATTCCTCAAAAGTATCAAGAAGGAGGAGCATGGACAGACGCAACTAAATGGGGACTAAAAGCAATTAAAGCTATACCAAAAGTAGCACGTTTTTCAGGATCTAAACTATTAGGTCTTCCAGCAATGATGTTAGGAGCTCATAAAGCTTATGGGGGACAGCCTACTCCAAGTCAAGGAGGATATACTAATATTCCTATTCCAATGCCTAGTGGTCGTACTAGATCTATTTCTACTCTTGGAGCTATAGAGCCAATGAGTTCAAACCAAATGAGTACTGTTAATCAACAATTAGCAGCAGCAATGGCTCCTAAAATAAAGCAGACTGGGGGTATGTATGATCAAGTGCAAGATAGAGGAGTAAGAAAATTTCATACAGGTGGTGTAAGTGATCCTATTTATGATCCTACGGGAATACAATTAGATCAAGCAGCAATGGCCGCTCATATGCAAGAAGAACATCATTTACCAGGTGGACATGCTCCTGATAATTGTCCTACAGGTGCTCCGTGTGAAGTAGAAGGACATTATAATTATGAAACAGGAATGGAGAATTTACCTCCAAATGATAATTTCTTTGGTGTTTATTATGGTATGAATCCTGAATGGAATCAAGGAGGTGCAAAAGGTTTTTTTGATGCAGCGAGGGGGGGCCATGGATTTGGTATATATGGATCAGGTTTTGAGAACTTGAAAGATAAATATACTGGAATGGCTAAAGATTGGGGACACAAAACATTTATAGAGCCATATGAAAGAATTGGGGAAAATATTAAAGAAAGTGTGCAAGATGTTCGTAGTACAATAATTGAAGAGAAACCTTGGGAAAAATGGTTTCAAAAAGGTGGAGTGAGAAAATATCATGAAGGTGGTGAGGTTGCCGATGCCAGTCATGCGAGTATGGAGCAAATGGGCACACTTGACGCACATAATGCTGAACAACATCCGCCAACTACTACTGATGATCCAACCGATTCTAATTCACCTACTTATATGCAAAATACTATGTTTGGAGATCTTAGTACAGGAACAGGTATAGTTGATAAAACAGAAATATTTCCAGGAGTACATGGAGTAACTCCTCTTGAGCAGCGGGTGGGTAATATTAGACATTATGGACTTTTAGATCAAGTATTACCTGAAGGCAAATTTAAAGATGCTAATAGACGCGTACATGCAATAGGTAGAAAGATATTAAATCCTATGGGCGGATTGATAGGAGATTGGGGTAGTAAAGCAGGTAAGGGTATAAAGAATTTTTTCGGATGGAGAAATGGTGGAGTAAGATACCAAACAGGAGGAATGTATGATCAACCAAGACAATTTCAAGGAGGTGGAGTAGCATTACCAGGAGGAAATATGAAACAAATACCGGGAAGTGATGCGGTAGAATTTAAAGGAGCTTCTCATGAAAGAGGTGGGATTATGTTAGATAATCAAACCGAAGTAGAAGGAGGCGAAACAATGGATAAAGTAACTATGGCAAAAAATGGAAATAATCGAGACTACTTTTTTTCTTCTCATTTAAAGAAAGGGGGTAAGTCTTTTGCAGAAATGCATAAAGATATATTACGAAAAGGAGGTAATCAAGACGAAATTAATTATTTAGCTACAATGCAAGAAAAAGCTGCTGGACGAAATCCAAAAAAAGTAGCTAGTCTTGGAGGAGTAGTTACATATAAACGTGGAGGTTTTAATCAATATGAAACAGGTGGAGTAGCAGAAGATAGATATAATGAACATAATGCTAACAAACCTATTTTTGATTTAACTCCCCCTAAACCACCAAGAAAATTAAAAGTAAATCCTAATAAAATAGAAGAAATGCAACATAGAGCAAAAGTTGCAGAATATGAAAAAGAATTAGAAAAATTTAATAATGCTAAAGCAGAGCATGAAGTAGCATTAGCAAAGTGGGAATCTACAGAATCAGAGTTATCTGATGCAGTATATGAAGAAGAGATGGAACAAGAGTTAGATGCGAGACTAAAACAAGAAGAGCTAGATCAAAAAGCTATTGATGCTGGGTATGAGTCTAATGAGCAAATGATACAAGCTCAAGAAGAGGAAGCTGTTAAAAAAGCTGAAGAAAAGAAAGCAGAAAATGATGCGTTAATACAAAGAGCTAGAGATCTTGGAATAGACCTTCCTAAAAGTATAAAACCATCTGAATTAAAAAAACTAATTACTAAAGCAGAAGTAACATTTGAAAAACAAAAAGGTGAAGAAGGAGTTCCTAAAGGTCAAAAAAT
>TARA_R110002012_G_scaffold220217_2_pt1 | contig 16082 bp, 24 predicted proteins | sample TARA_R110002012 | Tara Oceans TARA_R110002012 (sample SAMEA4396515) | marine metagenome | biome: Westerlies Biome; feature: [DCM] deep chlorophyll maximum layer (ENVO:01000326); material: water (ENVO:00002006), including particulate matter (ENVO:01000060) such as... | depth 40 m
GAAAGTCTAGTGGTATGTGCAAAAATAGCAACAACCACAATAAAAAAAATTTATAAAAAAAGTGGATTACGTAGCTAGAATCTCCCTCTTACTAGAGTTCTAGCCACGCCGTGATTACACAAGCAGACAAGCAGACAGCTTAATCTTTTTTATACTTTATGAATGCCACCACGCATCATCCAACATCCACAGCATAAAACTAAAAATCTTGTAATTATTATAATTTATAGGCATAAAAAAAGCAAGTAACATTGCTCTTATCTAGAATCTAGACTAACAATGTTACTTGCTTAGGTCGTTTAAATTTGGAGATAAAAACGAAAAACAAAAAGAAAATCAATTTATTATTGTTGTAATTAATTATAAACAAGATTCAATAGATTAGCAATAGTAACTTTTAACTATTTTACTGTGCATTTTTTCAGCTTTGCCAGTGACTAGCACTAACTTAGCATTCTTAGATTTATCTATAAAATCATAGAATAGATGCTGTGCTAATTGCCACTTATTTAGCCAGTCGTTCGTCTGGAATCCTTTAACCTCTACCCATTCTACAGCATCTCTAGTATCTACTACAAAATCTATCTTATAATCTTTGAAGTGTAACAGCTCTTGTGAAGCGTTGTAGACTATTAAATTAATGGCTTTTTGCTGGGTGTATGTGATTATGTTACCCTTGTCTATTTCATCGTCTAAATAAGCTTTGTAGGCTTTCTCAAAATTAGAGAGCATTTAATTCTTGTATTTGTTTTTCACACTTAGCAATAAATTGTTCTGCTAATTCTAAACGTCTGTCATCGTTATATGTTGTTGTCTCTTTACATTCAATCGCATCTCTTGCTTCCTCACCATAACTAATAGCCTCATAAAGCAAATAGATAAGTTTTTTATTTTTCATAATGCATAATATTAAACTCTATTTTTTCTTGACCTTTTTTGACAATGTGCTTAAAAACTTCAATATGATAGATATGCTTATCATCAAACTTATATTTCTTTTGTAAGCAGTCATTAAACTGCTTTAAAAAGTTATCTATATCACTAGCCCTGCTAGAGTAGTAAACATGGTATATAACGCTGTACGGTGGCTCTGGGAGCTTTATTTGTGGCAATAGTATATTAAGCTCTTGTGCATATCGTTTATATGCTGGAGTTTTAAACCTACGACCTTGCCACGCCTCGTTAACAGATAAGGGCTTTATGTTAACTGTGTGCATTATTTGCACCAGTCGTGATACCCCTGTTGCTCTACACGTGCATAACCACGCACCAGCATTACATTATTAATATTTATATCATCTACATATAATACGGCTAAGTAACGCCCTAGGCTGTCTAGCTTGTTGTTGTTATTAATGTCTATAATAATACTATTAGCTTTCTTTAGCGTGTAGTTTAGAAAATCTCTTGCCTTTTTTGCTAGCCTTTTTTCCTGCAAACATTTACCACGTATCTCTGGCGTATCTATGCCTGCAAGCCTAATTCTTACATCATCTGCAAAAAAATTAGGCACTATATAGCCCTCTGTGATGTTTTTAATAAAATTTATTCTGCATGTATCACCATCGTAACAACTGCGGTATTTAACAGTGAATTTATCAGCGTGTGCTACTGTGCTAAACGTCATTGCACACAGTGTAATTATTAGTTTATGCATGTTTGTCGTAATATTCATTAAATGCTTGCTGTTCATGGCTTGTAAGTTGTACCGCTTCAAGCTCCATGTTTAGCTCATCTACAGCAAACTCTTGAGTTTTAGTAATTATATCTATTGCCTCTTGCTTTGTCGCATCTGCAAAGCTACGAGGTATAAATGTATCTAGCCGCAATTCTCCAAATTGAATAGCATGTTTAACAATAAATTTAACATGCTCTACAGACCACATTTTATTTTGAAAATTATGCTCATTTAGATAGTCTGCAATAACTCCAAGTATCCGATGCCACCCCCTGCACTGGCTATAAGTCTTCGGCAATTTCTTTTGTGTAAATTTAACTTGCCAAGTTGCATTAAATTCTTGCATTGTAACTAACACACCACGTTTGTAGTAAATGCCGATATTTTTTATCTCTTGCGGATTATCTGCCGATAAATAAAAAATTCTATTATCCATGAATTGCTCTTACAATTTTAAACAGTACATGAGATGGCAAGAGGCACATTGTAATCATGCTAACCAGAATTAGCTGTACAAAACTTAATGTCATTGTATCAAAATAAGGCAATACAGTATAAAATATTAAGATAAATATAGCAGTGAATTTATCCATAGCTTTTAGTGATTTTTAAATCTTTAGACACCTTAATTAGTGAAGGTATGTTGTTTTTAACATCTAGGTCTATAAAGCTAATAGAGCCGTCTAAGAAACTGCAACAACCAGCATTTGCATAAAAACTGCCAGTTATAAGTTTGTTATTTGCAGTGTTTACATGGTGAATAACACGCTCAATGCGTGGGTTGTGTGTGTGTCCGCAAATTAGATTAATGCCTAATTCTTGCTGTGCCTGCCATAAATTATTGCAGTGCTTTCTACTTATATCGTTTGCAGTACGTGGTAAATCTCTCACACCTAAATAATTTTTATTTTGAAACCATCCAAGCAACTTAACAAATTGACGTGCAAAGGGTATTTCAATCTCTCCTTTATGTCCATGCGTTATTAAAATATTATTACATTTTATAGACTGATAGATATTTTTAGTTAAAATAGTTTGAGCAATATCACACTTTAATATCTTTTTATCGTGATTACCTGCTATAATATAATAATTTAAGTAATTATTTTTAATGTAAGTAAAAATATAATTATAAGCTTTAACTATTTCATATATGCTGTCTTGCTCCCAAAGCTCGAAACAATCGCCCAAAATTATAAGCTCATATCCCTTATTTGCGTATATTTTGAGAGCATGAAGCAATGCAGCCTCACATTGATGGAACTGGTCTGCTCCATCTTTTAGCCCTAGATGTAAATCAGATATGATAATAACTTTATCTGCTAGCTTAATCTCTGGAGCGTTCCTAAGCTCTTTTTTTAATGCTCTTTTAATAAGTGGGTATATTGATATAGCCACGATTAAAATAGCTCTTTATATTTGCCTAGAGGCTTATCAAACTGCAAACTTAAAGCATTAGATGCACTGCGTAATTGTTTATAATCTTCGTCTAAATTGTTGTACCATGGAATCACATCCATAGCACTGCCGATATTTATATCTTTTGCATCTGCTAGCTCATCTTTATAGCCAAAGGATATCATCTGATAATGATATCGGCTATGTAGCATCTCGTCACCTGCAATTCCATAATTTCTTTGCTCAATAGCAGCAATCATGTTTTTAAATTTAAGCACACCTGCAACACCTATGTTGTATGCTAAATCAAGAATTATAGCTTGTTGAAACTCGCTCAAGTCTTCAGCAAACCACCTTTGAGCATTTAAAGCTTCGTTACAATTAATAATATCACGTTGCAATAATTCTACTGCCAAAGTTTCTTTATCTTTGCAATTATTAATTGTAACGATTATGTTATCTAATGATACTTCTAAGTTAGTGCCAAATCCAAAAGTCTTATTTCCAGCAGGGCAGGTGTACACTTCTAACCTTAAACCCTCATTTAGCTTAATTATCTTAGTTGCTATTTCTATAGTTTTACTCATTTTCCAACGCCATTAATTTAATTTCTAATTTTCGTGCGAAGTATGCTAGCACTAGCGAGTATTTAGCGTTTAAATATTCATTGCTGCAAACTGTGCATATATAATATTCTACAGCTTTTAATGCTCGCTCTAAAGCGTAAATATTGTTAGAATTGATAGCAACACTTGCTAAGTGTATAGATTGAGTTAGGCTTATATTCATAATTATCTCCATTTATGTTGTCGTTGGAGATTATTATAATATAAATATTTTAGATTTACAATACTTTTAGTGTGTTTATTTATGTATGTAAGAATCTTAACCAGCTTGGTTTACCACGTGCGATTGCTTGTTTGTTACATGTGTCTCTATGATGATCTTTACCACATTTTTTTAATTGTATACGCCTTAAAACTTTGCGTATAGTGTATAACGTAAATAAATTTGCAACTACAAAAACAAAGTGATTGTATACAAACACAACATTATACATTACTTCTGTTACTAACATAAAAGCAAGAATATATGCGTTACCCATTAAAAGCACGTTCAGCCAAAAATTGACACCTCTTTGCTTATTATGCCACTGCAAACTGATGGTGTCGCTATTCAAATAAATCCAAAACAGACAGCAACAAGCCATTAAGCAGTAATGTAACTCTATCATTTAATTTGCAATATTTTTTTAATCTTTTGTAAGATTGCTTCTTCTATTATCAAGCCTACTTTTTTGATAATACTTGAATTTACAAGATAAACAAGCATAAATGGTGTTATAAATGCGATAAATAGACTTGTAAAGAAAGCTGTTGTTGTTGCTACATATTTTGAAATATGCGTGTATGTTGGCAAAAAGGCAAACATAGCTACTATTAAGCCTACGCTCGCAATAAGTGTAGATTGTCTGTTATGGTAATAGATTATAGCAAAGATTAATCCTAATATAGTACTAATTCCAACAACTAAAAAAGCTGCTTCACTGTTAAGATTGTCATGCAACCAAGCAGTCAGACTGCTGGCTGATAATGCTGCTACAGTTGCTGTCTTAACTTCCATTACTTTTTAATAGCACTTAAGACATGTGTGCCATAGTAAAAAATAATTATGCTTGTGAAGGGTATTGTAAGAGCTTCTAAAGTAACATTTACACTACTTAAATCTGCAGCATTTATAATTCCAAAGGCACTAGCAAATTCTACCAAACATTTAATAACAACTATTACTATGTAGGGTATAGTTACCATTAAAGCTATGTATCTGCGAGTTAAAGCACGTGGTAAACATTGCTTGTTTACTTCTTTCTCTAGCTCTAAATATAACTCTTGTTTTTTCTGGTTATATTTAACACGCTCCTCATCCGTCAAAATAAGAGCATCTATACCTGTAGCTACTTTATCTAATAAATCTGATTTTCCTGCTAGCTTGCTTAACCATCCTAACATAATTATTTTAATAAAAATTTTATAATATCCTCTTTAGTATCAATAATTCTTGTGTTTGTCAAATTTTGACGTGAATCGTGATATTGTTTTCTGCAAGTACCAAAAAATATACGCCATGGAGCATTGCTGTGATTTTCTTTAAAAAAAGATATTTGCGTGGTGTATAAAAAATCTTTTATATCCTTTTTAAAAACTTTTTCAAAAAGCCTAATAACTATATCACTACATAGCGTGTGGCGGTCTAGCTTCCTATTTTTAAAAACCATAGGGAATAATTTCCGTACAGGTCGCCATGCTAAAAAAGCCAAGTAAATATTATACTTAACTTTTTTTTGATAAATATTTATCCATTTTAAAAGCATCTCTTTGCTCTCTTGCGTATATTCTGCATCAAAATGTATAGAAGCGTATATCTGGGCTTTCGTATTTGCCAAATAATCGCTTAAAAGCAATACATGTACATTGTTAGTTGTGTTTGCTTGAAATACCCTATATACGCCATTTTCGCAATAAACTAATGCAGTATGATTTACGTTGTATTGTTTAGCCTCTTTAAATGCTTTTTTTATACCTGCAATTTTTAAACGCTCGCTAATAATTTGTAACCAAGAGCCAAACTGGATAAAGCGTGGTATGATTGCTTTATCTGTACGTTTAACATGTAACAGTATTAAGCAATTTTTTAGCATCGCTATTGTTAGCTGTCGTCTGCTAACTCTTGCAGTGTTTTAACGAGATGAATTTCACCAGTTGTAGGGTCTTTAGCTATATTAATAGCTGCTTTTGCAAGGTCGCTAACAGTATGGTCTGCAAGCATCTTATTAGCTTTGGCGTTTACATCTATAACTATGCCTTTCTGATTTAAAAACGACCATTTAACAGCGTCTAATTCTGTTTGTGTTGTTGCTTTATTAATTTTTTCTAGAGCTAACTCATAAACTGTTGTTTTATTGTGCACTCTTACATTTACTTTTGTTTTTTGTGGATTACTCAAAGTCGCAATAAATAAATCTTTAAAAATATACGCTGCGATTTCTGGAAGTATACGCAAAGCTAATTTGCCAACATCAGTTTGTTGTTCGTATATAAATGCAGTACCTTCAGTTGAACCTAAATTGCTAACATCTTCAATCATTTTTAAAAATATATCACGCTCTGGCGTGTTGTAAGCAATCACCAAAGTTGCTCCGTTCTGAATCGTAATTTTTTTTGATTTATTAAAATCTATTTCAAGCTGTGCAAATTTAACTTTTTTACTTTCATTTAAAGACTTTAATCTTTCAGCTTCAAGTAAATCGCTCCCTTTAAAAGTATACTCCCAAGTTTCCGCTGCATCGTTAAAAGCCTGTGTAGTGGAATCATTATACTTTTGCAACGGCTCTATTTGCGTGTATAAATCAACATCTTTTTTTACTATTTCTGCAAATTCGGTAGCATCAGTTTTTAAATAAAAAACGCCTGATTCTTTCAGGTCTTCCAAAGTCCACGCATCATTAATAAATTTAGGTATTTCTAAAGCTGAAATGTAATCATGAATGGTTGTTGTTGTGGCATTTATTAAAGTGGGATATTTACAACTTAATTCATCTAAATTTTGCTGTACTGTTTTTAAAAAATAACCCTGAGAGTTATATGTGTAAACTGTTCTCATTTTTTTAGTTTTTAAAAATAGATAAATAAATTCTGTCCTATAAATACTGTTTTTTGAACAATATTATGAGCTTGACCTGAGCCTGCACTTTCAGTAGTGTGGCTGACTGAGTTAGCCCCTCTATCAGTTAAAAGTGTATTAGCAGATTGATCGCTATTGCTAGTGTTCCTGCCAAAGGCTGCTGCAAAACCTTCATCAGGCACATAACCAGCAAAATTTTGTGAACCTTCATCCCTGCGTAACTTTAAATTATGCGTATGTGCTGCGATTTCTAAACTTATTAAAGAATGAGTATCTGAACCAACTAAATCAAATAATGTGCGACCACCGCCTGCTATACCTAAAACACGCCCTTCTGGGTCAGGCAAGTAAAAGTTATTTGCATCAACATCAAAAGCTGTGCCTACAATATTATTTAATACTGTGTATAAATTGGAATAGATTGATTTAGAATAACTGCTTATGCCATCAAATTTTAAAGCTCCTGACATTGAGCTTGCAATAGACATTACTATTGAGCCAGTGGGTATTTTACCCACCAGTGCAGAATTTATACCTGCAAGTTTGTTTTGTTCTGCATCAGTAAAAACATTTGTGTCTGCATTGGTCTCGTAAGCCGTTTTGATTTCTGCATCAGTTTGGTCAGCCGTTGCATTTGCCTGTATACCATCTAACTTGGTTTTATCAGCAGAAGTAAATACACCTGCATTGCTGCTAGTTGCTGCTGGTATAGTAGCATCATTACCAGTGTCTGAATTTATAGATACTGTTGTGCCTGTGGTTGTTGTAGATAAATTAGTGCCTGAACCACCGCCTGCAGCTGGCTTAAATACAGCATTACCTGTTGTTGTGTCCTTTGTTAGTACATACTCATTTGTAGCACTTGCAACATCTATTATGTTATTTAAAGCAGTTTGTCTATTTGCTACATCTGATAAATTACTAGCTTTGGCAAGTTTAGCATCTAAAGCAGTTTGTTGAGCTGTAGATATTGGCTTGTCGGCATCACTTGTGTTATTTACATTGCCAAGTCCTACATCTGCCTTTGATAAATTTGCAAGTTTGGTTTTTTCTGCATCAGTAAAAGCGTTGGTATTGACATTACTTTCATAAGCACTTTTAATCTCTAAATCGCTTTGATCAGCCGTGGCATTTGCTTCTATTCCTGTCAGTTTGTTTTTTTCTGCATCAGTAAATGCATTTGTATCAGCATTACTTTCATAAGCAGTTTTGATTTCTGCTGCTGTTTGGTCGGCTGTTGCATCTGCCTCTACTCCTGCGAGTTTATCAATATCTGATTGAGTTGTGAACTTTGCAACGCCTTCGGTAATATTATCAGTTGTGTCAGTAGTCTTCTTGAAATAATCGCTTAAATCAACATCAATGCTTTCTGACTCGTAAACTTTTTCCCAGTCGGTATTTGCTAAACCGCTTTTTAAAATATAACCAGCACTGCCACTACTGACAGTTGTGTCAGCCGTCGCATTCAAAACATGTACACGCAAGCCTTCAAATCTGTCAGCATTAGCAATAACTTCTCTTGTAGCTATATCTGCTACAACTTTGGAGCTTTTAGCGTTTGCAGGTAATTGAGATAATGGTACTTGAGCATTGCCATCAAGACTTGCGTATCCATTCGCCACACTTTTATTTATTGCAACTTCTTTAGCATCTAAAGCTGTTTGCAAGCCTGTGACGGTGTTTATAGGTTGATGACCCGTATGGTTTATTCTAGCTCGGTCGTTAATAGATGTAGCTGTTAAAGCATTATCAATTTCTGTTTTCGTGTAAGTGGCTGCTTTTAAATATGAAGCATCACCAGCGGCAACGTCTGTAGCAGTTGTGCCAAAGTTTTTATTGTAAGCTGTGTTTTTAGTGGCTGTAATAAGCTTGCCTGTAGCATCAGTTTCTACGGTTTGTGAATTGCCTAGAGTAGCCCCATTTTCTTGCACATTACCTATAGCAGTGCCTACATCTTTAAGTGCAGCAGTGCCAAGCGTGGCTAGTGTAGCCTCTGCTGCTTTTAATTTATCTGCAATTTCTTGCAATGTGTTATAGTCTGCATCATCTACAGCTAAAGTATCTTGCATGGATTCTATAGCATCTGTGATTTTTTGAAAGTCATCAAAGCTAGCGTTGTCTGTTGTTAATATTGTGTTGATAGCATCTATTGCAGTTTTAACAACAGCAGACTGTGGGGCTTTGATTGTGCTAGCAGTTAAACTATTATCTAATAAAAAATCTCTTAATACTGCAGCGTTTAACCTGTAATCGCCAATATCTCGACTAACTCGAATTTGGTCATTAGCTTGTATGTTATTTGTGACATTCAATAAGTCATAAATTCGTTTATCTGCCATTTTTATTGTTTTTTGTCTTCCAAAAGTGTAACTCCTAAACCATCCGCATCTAAATGCAAGGCATTATATAAACCATCCGCATCTAACAATAACTCATTAATTGTGTCTATATCAGGCGTTGAATCACTTGTAGATGTGCTTATGTCAATGCTAGTAATTTTAGATGTTGCAACGCTAGATGCTGTAACAGACATTTAATTTAATGATATGTAAATTAGCACATCTGTATTTAAATCACCATTTAATATATAAGCTCTTAGCCAGCCGTCGCCAGCTAATCCAAATTGCCCTAACCCTGAGGAGGGTGTAGTAATTTCTATATCTTGTGGTTGCTCCCAAGATACTATAATAGGTGCATAATGATGTGCATTGTAGTTTGCAACTGGGTCGTTCTTATCAATAAATGGGTACACTCTATCGAATTTAACACTAGCACCGTTTAACGTGCTAGATTCTAAAACAGCAATTTCTATATGGTTGCTATTAAAGCCTGCTTTCATCGGTAAATAAATTACTGGGGAAGCTTGTGTAAGTGTGTGATATTTACTCATAATATTATCATTATAAATTTATTACTTGATTTTGCAAAAAGTTTTTCTTGTAATCGTAATCTAGCGTTACATTATTCGTTTTAATGTAAGCCGTTTCTTCTAAGAAATTGTTATAGTTAGGCTGTGTAATCTCTTGCTCTACTGCATACAATAAATGCTCTAAATTTTCAATAGTTAAAATCACCGCAACGCCATTTACTAGCCATGTAAAAATATTTTCTGGTTTATTTAACTTGTCTGCAATCTTTAAACTACTAATTTTAGTATGAAGCAAGTTACGCCACTTGCTGTCAAATTTGTGTGTTATAGTTTTATCGCCAATAGTTATATTAATATTTTTACAATCTTGGTAATAGACTTCTAAATCTGCTAATAACTTATTTTTAATAAATTCTTGTGTCGGCTCTGTTTGCTCTTGCAAGTCTTCTGAATGAGAAATATATAGCCACTTATACTCGTTGTATATGTTGTGTATATCTCTTGGAAGCTCCCAATCCTTGCTTTGATTTGCTTTGTACAGCACATCGTTTACTTCTTTTTTCTCTTGCTTATGTGGCAATACATACGCATAAGTAATTAAGCTATCAGCAATTAAGCGTATGTAGTAGTTGTAATCACTCATTATGTTATAACTCAGAGGTTACTAAAATATAACTATTCGCTGCCTGCCCCTGCAATGAACAACCCTCACCAAGAGCTGCTGTAAATATACCATTGAAGTTTACTTCAAGAGTACACCTGTCTTTTTTGCGTTGTATTGCAGTAATTGCAGAAGATGGTATATCGATGTCTCTATACTCCAATTGCCACGTCCCGTTTATAGCAATTGTAGGTGTTCTACTCATAAAAGAAAAATAATAGCCCAACTGGGCATCAGTTGTGCTGTTTGTGTGACCTGAAGCATATAAACCACCCCCACTACGCACTTCTAAAACATTTTTACAATTTAATAACTCATTAGCGTAAGTACGAGCTTTCCAAGTTGTAGATATACTAGACTGCTCTAATTTAATTTTAGTAACTCGCCACTCGTAACCATTAGCCATTTCCTCATCAGTCCATATTACAATAGCTAAATTATTAGTATTTGCGGTATCTATATTAACTCCATTTATAGTAAATCTATTCCATGATGGAGCAAGAGCTGTTAATGCTGTTGTAGTATTTTCTATTGTAAAATCTGTAGCAAATACTAAATCGTTTGCAGTTTGCCAAGTGGTAACTGGATAAAACGGCATAGTATCTGCTGTGCCTTGCCAGCTCAATATTGCAGCTCTAAAATTTTTAGTGCTTGCATCTGAATTGTATATTTCAAAAGATAAAGATACATCTTTATTTAATAAAGTGCGTGTAGTATCAGCATCATAATACTGTGCAATATATGCTTGTTTATCTGCCTGCTGATGTAGCAAACTCATAGCTGCTCTAGCACCATCTGGTAAATCTGCTGGGTCAGTTATTTGTGATACATCTACAACTCCTGTAGTGCCTGCTGAATTGCCAACTTTCCATCGATCAAGAGTATAATTGGCATCACCATTTGTAAAAGTTGTAGCAGAAGTAATAGAAGTCCCACGTTGAGCTATTACACAGTCTCCATTATCTGCTAAATTGTCATTTACCAAACCATTCGCTAAATCACCACACAATAACCAGCTAGTGCTAGTTAAAGCATTGCCTATATTATTATCTACAAGTGATTTATAAATAAAACTTGTGCTATCTCCTTTTACAATATCACCTATAAAATATGTAGTGCTAGCATCATATTCTGGTATGCCAGATTGGTATAAATATGCCAAGTGATAACTGGTTTCATAAAATACACCGTTGAGGTCTTTTCTTGGTACTAGCTTTTTACTAGAAACTTCGGCAGCACTAATTCCAGTTTCATAACCTGTACTTTGTATAACGTCAGGGTCAGTAGAAGTAGTAGTATTGAGAGAACCCCACACGCCAATATCGGCTGGAGAGTTTATACTAAAAATCTTTTTTAGTTTTCGTGTAAGTTTAGCCATATTATTTTTTCTCTATTGCTATGTTTACAGAATTAATTTGTATAGCAGCGGTATCTGTACTTAAATCTGATTCAATAATATCTAAACGCACACCATCATTAACGTATGGGTCTGATTCGCCGCTAACAAAAGTAAATGCAAAGTATCTAGTAAATTCTAAAACTGAGTTAGCATCAAAATCAGTTAATGTTATATCTACTTTATCAACTATTTTTTCATTATTTGCATTAAAATCTCCTCGCAATAGCCTTAACATAATAAATGCATTGTTACCGCCTAAACTACCTAATGTTTCCAAAGCTACTCGCACTCTGATACTAAAAGTAGTGTAAACGTTATTGTAAGTGTTTGCGTTTGAAGGGAATAAATACTTATTTAAATTTGAGTTAGATTGGTTAGGGTTTGTTGTCGCATCTTCTTGCAAGTATGTAGTTTGAGTGCTATTACTAATATTTTTGTATATTAAATTTGAAGCACCAGCCCTGTTTTCATTAGTTGCTAAAAAAGGCGTTAGCAAGTTATAACCATGCACGAAATTACCTGTGCCGTCAGCAATAGAATCTCCAGTTGGTATAGTAACCGCAACTGTAGCGGTATTGTTAAACACACCATACGGCAATATACGCACATCTTCCGCAATATCATCTGCTGTAATTGCTTTAGTAGAGTTTTTGTTAAAATATTCTGTCGTTGTCGCTAATTCTAAAAATTTAGTTAAATCACCTAACTGCTGCCAATTTGTTATATCTGTGACAGCATTATTTAAATTGTTATTTGTTAATGATTGGTACAGAATACTTGTACCAACGCCTCGTTGTATATCACCAACACTATAAGTGGTTTCTAAGTTCCATTCAGTAAATCCTTTTTGCAACAAGTAGTTAAGATGATAATTAAGTATGTAAAATAAAGAGTTAATTTCTTTTAATTCTAAATCCTTGCTAGAGTTATTTTTAATATTTAACAACCCTTGCTTATACGCATTGTTAGCTTGTAATACCTCTGGGTCTTCGCTTAAAACTGGAGAACCTGCTGCATCTGAGCCTACAACCTGCAAATCTGTGGCGGTTACATCACCAGCATATTCGTTTAGCTTTTTTCTTGTAAAAGTTGTCATAATAAAACTATATCATCTATGCCTAACAATTCACCTGCCTCTTGTAAATTGCCATCATACAATCCACCTACCAGTATATCATTGTCGTTAGTGCCGTCAAATAATCCAAATAAGGGCGTTTCAGTATCAATTTTTACAATACCGACAATATTTACCCCCATCGGACGTGGTAGCAAATCTTTACTAGCACCTTTAATAGCAATGTCAAATATACTAGATTCAGCAAAATAAACAATATTCATTATGCCATAGCTGGCAATTAAAGCACTATCAAAAAATTGTTGTATAGAATCATCCATACTTTTAAAACTATTATTAGAGTAATTGCGTATAATTTTTAGTTTCAATAAAAATCTAAACTCATCATCGCTTAACTTTACGGCTGTGCCGCCTGCTGCTCTGTTAGTTAAAGTAATTTTGGTATTATCAGTCGGTATGCCTGTGGCTGATTCGTTAAGCGGTATGTAAAATTTAGTTGTATCTAAAATTGTGTTTGTAATATAGCGTGAAGTACCGACGATTTTGCCAACAATATCTAATTGATTGCCTACGGCTGTATTAATATCAAAACCACCTTGTATAGCTGCTATAATCTCATTATCAATTAATTTATCAGCAGTAAGTTTAATAGTATCAACTGCTTTAGTTTTACTGGCATATTGTGCTATTAATAAATCAGCATAATATTGTGTAACTTGAGTGGTCATTACAATATAGTAATACTAATATTATTCACATCAGGGTTAAACCTTTTTTGCGGAGTAGTAGTTATTAAATACTCGCTATAATTAATATTGTCAGTAGATAATAATAAATCTACTGGTTTGCCTGTTGAGCTTTGAGCATTTAATCCATCTACAACTACAGCTATTGCATCGCTAGAATATGCACTTTGTGCAATATCAAATGTTAGATTATTAGCTATGTAAGTTTTTAAAGCTGTTTCATTAATGCCTGTAGCATCACGTATATTAAATTGAATGTATAAATCTTGCGGTTCTGGTCTGTCAAAGCTGGCAACAAATATTGAGCCTTGAGAAGTTGCAACATTTACACTTTGTGTGCCTTTCATGCCATTTCCTCCAATCTTAGCATATATAGCTTGTCCTATATCTGCATCTACACCACCTGACACAATCACCCATATGCTATGAGCTGGTATGCCGTTAGAATCTTGGCTAGACGTTGTATTTTCAAGCACTAACACACTTTCTACATTAGTGATATTTCTAAGTGTACCAATTAAGCCCTCTAAATATCTAACACTAGTATTAGCAACTGATTGCGTACGCCTTAATCTAAAAGCTACATTAGATTCTTCATCTGTGCCTAATACAGTGGCATCTAAAGGATTGTTTACACTTACCACGCCCAAAATATTAGTAACTGTTGTAGTTATAGTATTAGGTGTGGTAATAAGTTTGCCAATGTTAGCAGCTTCAAAAGTTGCAGATTGTGTACCTGCACCTGTGAATACTGCATCAGATACTAGTATAAATTCATTACCTGCACCGTCTGCAACTGTATAGCTTCCACCTTGCAAAGTTAAAGCTCTATCTACTGTAAAATCTACTAGCGTTTGTGTTTTTGTGCCAACTTGCCTTTGTATGTTGTTAATAGCATATAAGGTGTCTTGTTGCGTACCCACTGCATTATCTGGGTCTCTGGAATTATAAAGTTGTAAAATACGCTCTTGATTATCTCTAATAATTTGTGCAATACTATTTAACCATTGCCCATCTTGTGTGTCAGAATCAGTATTAATATCAGCTCCATAAATCTCTTTGAAGCCTTTAACATTAATAACTGCACCGCTAGCATCTGTATAGCTATAGCCATCTAGTAAATCTGTTAGAATCTCATCTATAGATTGGATGGTTAAGCCGTTTGCATCTAATACGCTAGGCAATTTGCACCTCGTCAGTTATAGTATCATTATAAATTGTTGTCACAGTATAGCTAACTGTTAAAACCCTATTGTCTATTGTATCAAAAGCTACATCAATAGTTAATACTCCTGTTACCTGAGCTATTACACGCTTTATATCTGCTATTGCTAACTGCTTGATTTTTGAGCCTAGAATATTACTCCAATCTACGCCAGCGGTTAAGTCAAAGTAACAATCGCCACGCCATGATTGTAATTTAGTTTTAATAGATTGAGCTACAGCATTATTATCACGCTTGAATAATGACTTGCCAAACGTCCAATCGTTATTGTTATCTAATGCTCTTATTTTCATTATTTCAGCAGTTTATTAATTTCATCACTTATAGCTTGAATATCAGCATCAGTTAAAACAGCAGACATAGGAGAAGCAGCTACAGCAGTATTAGGTGCAACTGGCAAATCTGTATATCCTTTAATTTTAGTGATTGCATCTATAATAGTTTGGAATACTGCTTTCATGTTGCTTTGCTCGTTTTTAATATCAACCAAATCATCAAGCGTAATACTTGTTTCTTGATAGTTTAGCTTAGTTCTGGTTGTAGAGTAATCAGTAATTACATTGCTTAGAGATTTTACACCTACTAAAGCTATACCATCGTTTATATTATGCAATCTAGTCGTGCTGGGTAATGTGTCTGTTTCTCCAGTTGTAAACCACGTATCTATATCATTGTCATTAAATAATACTAGGCAGGTATCACCTGCATTCATAGGGATTTGTAAACCTCCAGCATCACTTACTGGCATATGTAAAGGGCAATTAACAAGCAAAGGGTGGGTAACTGTATTTGCGTCTTGTTCTACTTTATAAACTAGCTTAATAGTCGCTGTCATTTGTGCAGCGTTTACTTTCTCTATTATACCTAGCTTGTGAGAATTAAAATTATAAAAGATAGATTCTTTTAATGATGCTAACACATCATCCATCTTTGCTTTATAAATTAGCTCTTTTTTCATTTAACAATAAATCGGACAACTCTTATAAATTGACGATTATAGCATGATATATCTTTTTTGTATATTGTGTGGCACTATCCTTCGCATACTCATTAATTTACTCTATTATTAATTTATAAGTGGTTGGAGTTTTGCCAGAATCACCTTTATTTTGAAAATCACACACAATTAACTTGTCGCCTTTCTTTACTTTCTGGTGCAACCAGTAGGTGAAAGTTTTATACGGTAATTCCTCAACTAAATCAGAAGGTAATAAAGAGTATATCTGCATTGAGCTAGCAACTTTTAATTTTTGCAAAACCACAACAGTTGCCCTGTAACGATAAGCAATATCATTGCTTTTTTTTGTTATTGTTGTTTTGATTTTCCCAGCGTAGCCTGCAATCTTTGCT
>TARA_R110002012_G_scaffold3681_2_pt1 | contig 16082 bp, 32 predicted proteins | sample TARA_R110002012 | Tara Oceans TARA_R110002012 (sample SAMEA4396515) | marine metagenome | biome: Westerlies Biome; feature: [DCM] deep chlorophyll maximum layer (ENVO:01000326); material: water (ENVO:00002006), including particulate matter (ENVO:01000060) such as... | depth 40 m
ACTACAAACACATGATGGTGTAATCTTTACTATTTATGACTGGAAGAAAGGCAACTTTGCTGAAGATCAAGAGATAAAATGGCACATTGGTGGATTCAATGCACTTGGTACACACAAAGCAAAAAACCTAATCGAGTTTGAAATAATAAACCTCTTTGCTGAAGAGTTTTTAAATAATGCAGAATAAACACGAACAATAAAATATAATATAATAATGAAAATAAAAACTAAACTAAATAATCTTTTAGAGCACTATGATTGGTATGCTTTTATGAGCGATGATACTTCAGTAGATAAAAATGCAAGAGATCAATACAGAGTAATAATTAACCTTATGAAAGAATTTCCTAACAGAGAAGACGCCTACAGCCTTTATATGCGACATTGTCCTAAAGAATTAGCATCTTCTTCGGTAATAAGAAAAGCAATCGGATTAAACTAAAATTAAAATTAATGAAATATAATATGTCACAATCAGAAATTAAGTCTTTGGCAATAGAAATTGCTTCAAAGCATAGTATACATATAACACGATCAAATAAATATAAAAACTTACCTAATATGCTACAAGGTAAAATAAGGAAAGAAGCGTATAGACACTTGTTAAATGCAAGCATAATTTAATGCTATACACATGAATATATTTTACCTACACAGAGACCCTATAACTGCGGCAGGCTATATGTACAATAAACATGTCGTCAAAATGATCTTAGAGTCTGCTCAAATGCTTTGTACAGCTCACCATGTTCTTGGTAGCGGAGACAAAGTACCTTATAAACCAGCGCACATTAATCATCCATCAACTATATGGACGCGCACAAGTAATTTACAATATGATTGGCTATATACTCATATGTTGGCTCTTGGTGATTTGTATCAAACAAAGTACGGAAGAGAACATCTAACTATTACAAAATGCAGAGAACCTTTATTCTTAGCACCATTAAATATACCATGCGTAGGTTTTCAACAACCTCCACAATGTATGCCTGATGAATACAAAACAAAAAGTAGTATTGATGCATACTGGAATTATTATATTGGTGAAAAACATACTGTTGCACATAATTCAGAAACTATTTATACTAAAAACCCAAACACAAATGAAAAATCTATTCATCATACCACTAGTGTGTTTATGCCTGTCGGCTAAAACGCAGCAGGCTTGGATATACGTAACACCTAAAAAAGACACAATATTTTTACAACAAGACTCAAAAATAGCGGCTCAAACATTTGACATTTGGGCACAAGACACAGCCTGGAATGGTTATAATCCTGTTATTATACGAGCTCCAAGGGCATACATATCTTATCGTAGACAAACTAACCCAATTAGATTAAACAATAAAAAAGTATATTACTATGAGTAAAATGAGCGAGCTGTATATAAAAATGATGGAAGAATTTTATAATAACCATCCTGAAGAGTTTACAGCATATGCAGAATATTTAAAATCAACAAATGAAGAACCCAATGGAAAAGATATTAAAGGAAATAAATGAAAAGCAAAAAGAAATAACAACACTTTATAAAAGTTTAAGGAAGTTATTAAGAAATTATGGTCAAGAAAAAAATAAATTGCTTATAGTACAGAAAATGCAAAGGGCTGTAAATGATCTTGAACATGTATGCGAAGCGCTAAGTGTAACTACTGAACGCGTATGCTCACCGGAAAGATCAACAGATGTTTTAATAATAAGACAATCTTTAGCTTATATATTTAATAAAAGATATGGCTTAAGCTTAGTCTCTATTGGAAAAATATTTAATAGAGATCATACCACTATTATAAATAATATAAAAAGAGTTGACGAAGCAATCTGGCTTTATGAAAATAAATCTATTGATAGTGGTATTACCGTGAGAAGTTTAAACACTATATGTGAAATCGTCGGAGTTGATAAAGTGCAGACGAAAAACGTTGTGTAATATATATATTCATGAGACTATTTAAAAGAAGAAACAAAGTATGTAACATAGAACTTTATTTAAATGTATTATTAGAAATGTCTAAAAGCAATAACATTTCTTATTATAAAAAAATGGAGTACGTTAAAATGCTAAATAATATAATTAAAAACTTAAGCTGATGTACTACATAGAAATTTATGGATCCTTTAAAGATTTGTTATATAAAATAATGATACCAAATGAAGAATTTGGAGTTGAGTACGGCTTTTTTGAATATTGGGATGAAGAAACCGATGGTTATAATAATTATAAAGATGGAGAATTAATATTCGAAGACGGCGAACTATTTGACTATAATGGTATAAGCTCATTACCTAGTTTTATAATTAAAGAAATAGCTAAATACCGGAAAGTTAATTTATGAATAAATGTAACATTTGTAATAAAAAAATACCTACCTTATTAAAAATCAATAACATATGTTTAAAATGTTTAACAAAAAAACTAAAGAAATATTATTTTATACTTTAGCTGTTCCATTATTAATCGTAATAATGTTTGCAACATGCTATGCTTTTGCATTCGCCGGGACTTGGCTTATACAAGCGGTTTAATTATAAAATACAAAATAGATGACTGATAAAGAACGGGATGATTTAGAAATTTTCCAAAAAATAATGGCAATATCAGGTGACAGCTATGAAGGGTTTTTATCTGATAAAGACATAGACTACTTCGGTTATCTTATACTTAAAGATGAACTTAGAAAAACAAATGAAATAATAAAAGAATTTGAAAAGATAGAAAACTACGAAGGAGCTCAAGATCTACTTGAAAATGCAAAGGCTATACAAAAAAATATAGATGAAATAAATTCTGATTATAATTTTTAAAAAAAATGAAAATATTAATATCATTAATGGTATTTGTTACCGCAACAATATATCATGCCGACCCCCGCCAATGCAATAAAGACTATCTTACTACAGCATCGATGAAAAAAATAAATGCGTCAAACCCACAAGGACATCGGTGGATTGCTGTTTCACGCGATCTAGAGCCTTTAGGTTTTACATTTGGTACAGAAGTCGCGATTGAATGTTGTTGCCCTTTAGATGGCGTATGGACAGTTCAAGATCGAATGAATAAAAGATGGACGAAACGCATAGACTTTCTTGTAAACAAAGATGTTACTACAGGAAAGTGGCACAATGTAGAAATAACTAAATTAAATTAAAAAATGCCTGAAGAAAAAATCTTTGCAAAAGACGCAGCAGCATTAATGAGGTTAATGTTTAATGTAAACAAAGCTTCTAATGAGATACACAATGACCAGGAGTTCGGTTATAAGGTAAGAAAAATGCTTAAACAATTCAATGAACAATGAAAAAGCTTGATATATATAAATTAATTTCACGATGGATTATGCGGATAATTGTTTTATGCGATCAATCTATTATAAATGAAAGTCGTTTATCTAAACGTTTAAATATTAAAAAACCAAAAATAAAAAGAAAAAAAAATAGTTAAATTGTAATTAAAAATGGGACATTAGCTGCTTAATGTAATATTAATAGTAGGCTATTGTCTTATATTTTTGTGCTTCATGTCAGATAAAAAAAATTTAGCTTGGTTAAATAATAAGCGCATATGTTATGTACAATATCCAGATACGGATCTGCCTACAGAAACATATACATGGGGCTGGTATTACAAATGTGGTACTTACCAATGCTATGAATTGTTTAGATCTAAAGCTAAGATTAATTCACTAAGATCTTTTAAATGGCATTTATACGTTCTTTTATATATTAATAATAATATATCTTTTAAATTATTTAAAGAGCTGGCTTACTTTTTATCGCAAAAAGAAAATAATTTTGTTAGTATAAATATATCTATATCTTTACTTGATAAATTAGTTAATGAAATGTATGGTCATGATTTTAAGTTAGCACCTAAAAATAAACTTAGAAAAGTTATATTTAAAATAGGGTGCGGGCTTGAAGCACATGAAAAGCTTTCTATTTCGGGGCAGCTTTCTGGCAGATCAAAAAAAATATCTGGAAAAGATATTTATGGGTCTATGCTAGATATCAATGCTGCAGACAAAAAAATAACCGTAGCGTTGTTGGCTAAGCTATTATGTTGCTCTACAAAAACGGTGCATAGAAATTTAACTAATGAATTAAAAAAAGAAAAAAATATATTAAACAAAAGTTTGTCATGAAAAATTACCATATTAAAAATTATATACGGTATAAAGATGATTTAAATAAATCAATGCCTGATGGTAAATTTTGGAATGAATACAATAGAAACGAATTAATAATAAAGTTTTTGCCTTTAGTGGAAAAAATTGCGCGTAGCTTTTCAACAGATGACAAAGCGTCAGGTATATCTAATATATGTGACATGATACAGGAAGGCAGCATAGGATTAATTAAAGCGGTAGATAAAATAGACATTAATTTTTCTTTATCTAAAATTGAACCAGAAAAATCTATAAAATCTTTTTTGTCTAAAAGAATAAAAGGTGCTATAAGAAGAGCGGTAGATATAAATAGAGGGTCAATGCGTATACCTGAGCATCGCATATTAGATATACGTAATGATGATCAGAACATGGAAAAAGTTGCCATGTTTTTTAATTCTATATTTAAAAGTATAGATGAATATAATTATAATGAAAACAATCCTTATTATAATATACCTGATTTAAACAAAGAGTACAGAGTAGAAATGTTGAATACCCTGCTGGTTAATATTATAGATAAAAATTTAAAAGAAAAAGAAGCATTTATATTAAAGGCTAGCTACGGATTAAAAGGTTCAAAAATGTTAGCTAATGATATAGCTAAAGAATTAGGCATAAGCGGCAGTAGTGCGCATGTTAGAATATCCCAATTAAAAAAACAAGCAATAGATAAACTAATACATTTTGTAAATATTTCACAAATAATTGATTTTCTTTAATCTAAAAACGTTATATTCGAATAACAAATAATTATAAATACCAATAAACCATGAAAACCTTAAATGACAAGTTGGCTTATATGCAAGCTAACTTTAAATCCAAGAAGAGTAGATTCAACTCTTTTGGTAAATACAACTTTCGATCAGCTGAAGACATACTCGAGGCAATCAAGCCTTATCTTACAGAGCTTAATGTTTCTGTTAGAATAGAAGAAAACTATATAGAAGGATCTGTTCCTATGTTAAAGTCAGTTGCCATATTTACTGACGGCACAGATGCTATACACGCTACAGCAATTGTAGGTGTAGATCTTAATCAAAAAGGTATGCAAGTACCTCAACAATTTGGTAGTGCGTCTTCGTACGGTAAAAAATATGCTCTCGGTAATCTGCTTCTCATAGACGATACACAAGACAGCGATGCTACTAATACACACGGTAAGTCCAGCTCTAAGCAAAAACTTAGTGGTGTAGCTCTTGAAAAAGCTAAAGAATATATTAAAGGTGGAGGATCTATTGATGCTATCAAATCTAAATACGATGTTTCTTCAGCGGTAGAAAAGCAACTGCAAACGCTATGAATAAAAAGGAAATAATAAACCGGTTAAAAAACGACGAAGACTATTATGGTAGCTTTGGTAAACAGTATTTGAGTAATTCAGATATTCAAACATTGTTATCTAATCCTCTAGCTTTACATAAAGATAGGAGTATGTCATCTGCGTTTTTAGTCGGTGGATATTTCCATACAGCAATTTTAGAACCGGATAAGCTTAAAAAATATAAAATAATTAAATCAAGTAGTAGAAATACTAAAATATATAAAGAACTGTCTGGTGGTGAGATGTGTTTATTGCAGGATGAGGTTGACCGTATTGAGTTAATGTTAGATAAAGTTAACAGCAACAGAATATGTGTTGATCTTATTCGCAATGCTAACGTCGAATATGAAACACCAGGTATTACCGAGTTATTTGGTAATAAATGGAAAGGTAAAGCTGATATTATAAATCATGATGATAAAGTAATAATTGACCTTAAAACAACTAACGATCTTGACTCATTTAGATTTTCAGCTAAAAAATATAACTATGACTCACAAGCATACATATACAGCCATTTATTTGGTTATGAATTTATGTTTATTGTTGTAGATAAAAACACACATCAAATTGGTTTATTCGATTGTTCAACCGAGTTTTTGGAGCGAGGTCAATACAAAGTAGAAAAAGCCAGTGAAGTGTATGACTTATTTTATAAGTCAAAAGACTTTGATCCAAATCAATATTTTATTAATCAAACTTTATAAAAATGGCAGGAATAGTAAAAGCAAGTATTAACTTAAATGCAATACCTAAGGATAAAATTATTCAGGGTAAGAAAGGTAAGTATTTACCTATCACAATTACAATCAATGACGAAATCGATAACTTTGGTAACCAAGGGCCGGTAGTTGTTGAACAGTCTAAAGAAGAAAGAGAAGCAAAAGAAGCAAAAACATATCTTGGTAATGTTCGAGTATTATGGACAAACGGTGAATTTCCTTCACCACCGCCTAGAGAAAACAGTCCACAGCAAGCACAGCCGCAAAAACAAGCAGCTCCTGCAATGCCGGACGACCTTCCATTTTAGTTGTAGTTTATATTTATTTGTTTATTTGTTAAGCCCTCGCTGCGGTGGGGGCTTTTTAATGCGATAGACTTTTTTTAAATACTTATGAATAAAGAAGAAATAAACGGTTTTAAAATAGATGTTTACAATCAGTATGATTTAAAAGACAATGCTAAACAGGGCATATGTCCTTTATGCTCTGAAGATCGTAAGCCCTCGAATAAAAAGGCACAGTGTGCTAGTTACGATTGGGAAAAGGGATTAGGTACATGTCACAACTGCAGCACTACCTTTCAATTGCATACATACCAGCGTAAAGGCGTTAGTGAAAAAGCTTATGTTAAACCAAACGCTGATATTGCTATAAGCCGAAGTACTAAAGTTGAAGACTGGTTTGCATCACGAGGTATATCTAAACAAACTTTGACTGACTTAAAAGTTAGTGAAGGTATGGAGTGGATGCCTCAAACATCTAAATCTGAAAACACTATTCACTTTAATTATTATATGGGTCATGACTTGATCAATATAAAATATAGAGATGGCAGAAAAAACTTTAAGCTATTCAAAGGGGCTGAAAAGATTTTTTATAATATTAATTCTATAGTTGGGTATGACTCTTGTGTAATAGTTGAAGGCGAAATGGATGTGCTCGCAATGCATGAGGCTGGCATTAAGAATGTTATATCTGTACCTAATGGAGCAACGCTTACATCTAATAATTTAGAATATCTAGATAACTGTATTGACTACTTAGACAATAAAAAAATAATATTAGCTTTAGACGAAGACGAGCCCGGGCAAGCGCTTAAACAAGAATTTATAAGAAGGCTTGGAGCTGAGTCTTGTTTTTTAATTGATCTTGAAGGATGTAAAGATGCGAATGAATGTTTGTTAAAATGCGGATCTGAAAAGCTTAAATCTATTGTTGACAAAGCTAAGCCAGTGCCTTTAGAAGGTGTTTCAACACTTAAAGATATTGAGGATGAGCTAGTTGACTTTGTTAAGAACGGTTTTAAACCAGGTTTCCAAATAGGTTTAGAAAACTTTGATAAAATATTTTCTACTTATACAGGACAATTTATAACAGTAACAGGTATACCTAGCTCAGGTAAATCAGATTTTGTAGATCAAATGTGTGTAGGTTACAATAAAAACTACCAATGGAAAACAGCTTTTGCATCACCGGAAAACCAGCCAACATATTTGCATGCTCACAAGCTAATGCGTAAAGTATGGATGGACATGCCTAATGCTTCTGACATATATAGTGAAAAGTGGAATCAAGTTGCGGATCACGTAAATGACAATTTCTTTTTTATTGACATGGATAAGTATACTTTAGACGCTGTTCTTCGTAAAGGGGCTGAGCTTGTAAAAAGAAAAGGTATTAAGTGCTTAGTTATAGATCCATTTAATAAAGTAAGAGATATCAACGGTAATGAGTCGGGTGATGTTAATGTCTACACATTGGAATATTTAAGTAAGATAGAAATATTCGCAAAGAAATATGATGTGCTAGTTATTGTAGTTGCTCATCCTACTAAAATGTATAAGGGTACAGATGGTAAGATTGAAGAACCGACTATGTATAATATAAAAGGTGGTGGCGAATGGTATGACGCTAGCTACCACGGCTTACTTGTTCACAGAGATTACGAAGCTCAAACTGTTAAAGCTAAAGTGTTAAAGGTTAAGTTCCAAAACCTTGGAGAAAACGGGGCTGAAGCACACTTTAGTTGGGAGCGCAGATCAGGTAGTTTTGTTCCACTTGCTGACATAAATAACGACGATCCAATGCCTTGGGAAGATGTTTAAAAAAAGCAAACCAATTAAAATGGGTTATTATTTAGCCACTAATCGCGAGTTTGATGCCGCTGAGTGGTGTTTAAAAAATAAAATATATATAAACCCATTACAAGTTAAATATGGAATACCATTGTGGTATATTCAAATAGAAATAAACGATAAAAAAACAAAAAGTAAAGAACAATTTAAACCAGTAGAAGTTTGGCAAAAGCAATATGAATATTGTTTATACTACTATAATAAATATAAAAAATGATGGATATACAAGAACAATACCATAATTTAATGTTTGATGTATTAAATAGAGGTAATAAAAAAGATGACCGAACGGGTACAGGCACATTAAGTGTGTTTGGTAAAACTTTAACTCATAAAATGAGTAATGGGTTTCCTATTCTTACAACTAAAAAAATGTTTTTTAATGGAGCTTTATCTGAACTGCTTTGGATATTACAGGGTAGAACAGATTTAAAATACCTTCATGACCACAACGTAAAATGGTGGGATCCGGATTATAAACGCTCTGGAAGAACTGATATGAGTTTAGGCCCTATATATGGAAAGCAATGGCGTGATTTTAACGGCGTAGATCAGCTTAAAAATATTTTAGTAGACATACAGTCTAATCCTAATTCTAGAAGTCTTATAGTTAGCGCATGGAATCCATGTGAAATAGAAGATATGGTATTGCCTCCGTGTCATTATGGCTTTCAAGTTTACATTAACAACGGGGTTGTCGATTTACTATGGACGCAACGGTCGGTAGATATATTTTTAGGATTGCCTTATGATATAGCTATGTACGGTTTACTTTTAGAGTTTATAGCTAAAGGTAATAATTTAAAAGCTGGAAAGCTTATTGGTCAATTAGGTGATTGTCATTTATATAATAATCATTTAGATCAATCAGAACAACAATTAAAAAGAAAACCTTATGCTTTACCGACATTAAAACTGGATAAAGGTTTATATATTGATAATGAAGCTGTTATAATACCTGGTCATGAATCAGTATCTTTAATAAACTATAAATCTCATCCCGCTATTAAAGCTGCTTTATCGGTAGGCAAAAACTTAAATAATTAAAATGTATTATATTTACCACATACCAGATAAAAAAATAGGTGTAACCTGTGATTTATATAACCGGGTTACTTTGCAGCAAGGATATTCTAAAGCTGAATATGAAGTATTAGATTCATCTGAAGATATTGAATATATATCTGCAAAAGAATTATATTTACAAAAACAATACGGCTATCCAGTTGATATTGTTCCATATAAAGATCTTAAGCCAAAACAAATTAAATTAAATAAAATGAATATTAATGTAACAGAACAAACCACAACATTTCCTGTTCCGGTTAGAAAACTAAAAGGCCGATTAATGGATAATATAGGTATGAAGTGGAGAACAGAGCATGGTGCATTTGAAATAACATTACCTAATATAGAATGGATAATGTCTAATGCGCATACATCGCAGTTTAGTCAAGACAGGTGCTATGTATACAATAAAGCTTTTTCAGAAGCTGCAGATAAAAATAACTTACACAACGATGACACTCCATTTAACTTGATAAGAAACTGGGCAAAAGATCGAGGCATATATGATAAAGGTGATGACCGTACCCAGTATGTTAAGTTAATGGAAGAAGCCGGTGAGCTTGCACAAGCATTACTTAAAAACGATAAGCCTGAAATTAAAGATGCTATTGGTGATATGGTAGTTGTATTAACCAACTTATCACATATGAAAGGTTTTGATATTGAAGATTGCATTCAATCTGCATATAATGTAATATCGAAAAGAACAGGTAAAATGCAGAATGGTACTTTTGTAAAAGATACACTATGAATAAAAAAGAAATAACATTTAGAGACCCTGTGGTAGAACGTGTTGTTGATTCGTTTATTGATAGATCAAATGTTGGCTTTAAAAAATACGGCAAAACATTACATGACGAACGTACACAAGATGCTAAAGGCTTATTTAAGTATGTTAACGATGTACAAGAAGAACTTATGGATGCAATACTATATCTGCAAGCTGTAAAAGAAGAAATACAAGACTTGAAAGAAGAAGCATTAATAAGAAAAATGAATAACACTAATACTGATTTTCCTATTTTTTAACAATTTTAAAAATGATTCGTAAAAAGCGAAGCAAAAAAAGAGGGCCAGTAAGAGCAAAAAAAGTTGTATATAATGGTATACAATTTGCATCAGGTCTTGAAAAATATATGTACATTGCTTTACGCAAACACAAGATCAAAGCTGTTTATGAAGGGGAAACATACACACTGGTAGACGGCTTTAATTTTCAGAGCTCATGTTATGAGCGTCAAGCCAACGGTAAAAAGGATATGATAAACAGAGGGAATAAAAAAATTCTCCCAATAAGATATACCCCAGACTTTATAGGCGATGATTTTATAATAGAAACAAAGGGTAGAGCTAATGAAAGCTTTCCTATTAGATGGAAGCTGTTTAAAAAATATGTCAACGAAAATTTAACTGGTATCACATTGTATAAACCACAAAACCAAAAAGAGTGTGATGCTGTAGTAGAACTAATAAAACAAAAAAAAGATGAACTGGGAGCTTAGTATTGGATTATATCCGGGAGTGTTAATAGGATTTAGAACTTATGCTGAAGAGGCATACTCAACGCATGTATTGTATATTCCGTTTTTTGATGTTGCACTTACAATATTTAATGACTAATGGGATTATTTGATCATAGAGTGGAATATAAGCCTTTTGAATACCCTGAGTATTACACAGAAGGTTGGTTGAAACAAGCACAGGCTTTTTGGCTTCACACAGAAATACCAATGTCTGGTGATGTCAAAGACTGGAATGAAAAACTAACACTGTCAGAAAAAAACTTAGTAGGTAATATCTTATTAGGCTTTGCACAAACTGAATGTGCTGTATCTGATTATTGGACGCAAAAAGTTGTATCTTGGTTTCCTAAGCACGAAATCCAGCAAATGGCTATGATGTTTGGGTCTCAAGAAACCATCCACGCTGTAGCTTACTCATACTTAAACGAAACACTAGGACTCAATGATTTTAAAGGATTTTTGCACGAAAGTGCTACTGCTAACCGCTTTAACAACCTCATGGATGTAGATAGCACTAGTCGTACTGACGTGGCTAAATCACTCGCAATATTTAGTGCCTTTGCCGAGGGCGTTAGCTTATACTCTGCTTTTGCCGTTCTATATAGTTTTCAGTTACGAAATCTACTTAAGGGTATCGGACAACAAATGAAATGGAGTGTGCGAGATGAATCGTTGCATAGTCGCATGGGTTGTAGACTGTTTAACCAAATGTGTTCTGAAGATCCAACGCTACGATCAAAAGTTATGGACGACGTAATACTTGCAGCCGAAACGATGATAGAGCTCGAACATAAATACATTGATAAAATGTTTGAGATGGGAGATCTTGAAAACTTAAAAGCTGAAGATCTTAAAAACTTTATTATTAAGCGAACAAATGAAAAGTTGCATGAACTTAATTATGATTACGGTTTTGATTACGATGCTGATTCCGCACGCAACCTTGACTGGTTCTACCATTTAACCGGTGGACATACACACACAGACTTTTTTGCTATAAGACCCACTGACTATAGTAAGGCTGGTGAAGGAGAAGATTTTGAAGACATCTGGTAAATAAAAATTTAATAAAATGAAAGGACAAAAACAAAGTAGAGTCGACGGCTTAGAAAAAAAAGTTGAAGCATTAATAAGAGTTGTACAAAAGCTTATACATGAAAACGAAAACTTAAAGCAATTAGCTTTTGGTACTTTAGAAACAGTAAAGCTTATGCCAGATTATGATAAAGCTTTAGAAGATTTAAAAAAGAAAACGTTAGAACAAGCAAAAGAAAAAGACAAAGATGAAGAAATGGATTAAGGGCGAAGACTACCCGAGCTGGGCTGAATCTGATACTTATAAAAAAACAATTAATGGTGGTTATCTTTTAAATGGTGAAACACCACGGGATGCTTATATGCGTGTAGCAAGAACCGTTGCGATGCATTTAGAGCGCCCTGAGCTAGCGGAAAAGTTTTTTGAATATATCTGGAAAGGCTGGTTATGTTTAGCGTCCCCTGTACTGTCTAATATGGGTACAACACGAGGTTTGCCAATTAGTTGTTTTGGAATTGATGTTGCGGATTCTATATCAGATATTGGAGGCAAAAACTTAGAAATGATGTTGCTTGCAAAGCACGGCGGCGGAGTGGGTATTGGCATTAATCAAATAAGACCAGCGGGCACATCAATAAAAGGTAATGGTACGTCTGATGGAGTTGTGCCTTTTTGTAAAATATATGATTCTTCTATATTAGCAACAAGCCAAGGATCAGTGCGTCGTGGCGCTGCAAGTGTAAACCTTAATATAGAACATAAAGACTTTGAAGATTGGTTAGAAATTAGAGAACCTAAAGGCGATATTAATCGTCAATCTCTTAACTTGCATCAATGTGCTATTGTCGGGGATAAGTTTATGCGTAAGCTTCTTGACGGAGATAAAGTTGCAAGAAGAAAATGGAGTAAGTTGTTACAGAAACGTAAAGCAACCGGCGAGCCGTATATTATGTACAAGGGTAATGTCAATAAGCAAAACCCTGAGATGTATAAAAACAATGGCTTAAAGGTGCATATGACAAACATATGTTCTGAAATCGTCCTTCATACGGATGAAAACCATAGCTTTGTGTGTTGTTTATCTTCTTTAAACTTAGCTAAGTATGATGAGTGGAAAGGCACAAACCTTATTTATGATTCTATTTGGTTCTTAGATGGAGTGCTAGAAGAGTTTATACAAAAAGCAAAAGGTAAAATAGGATTTGAAAACTCAATAAGATCAGCAGAGAAAGGAAGAGCATTAGGCCTTGGCGTTCTTGGCTGGCACACATATTTACAAAATAAAGGTATACCCTTTGAAGGATTATTATCACAATATGAAACTAGAAAAATATTTTCTCAAATTAAAATTGAAACTGAAAGAGCGTCTATGGCGCTTGCTGAGAGCTTTGGGGAGCCACTTTGGTGTACTGGATCAGGCTTTAGAAATACTCATCTACGGGCCATTGCTCCTACTGTTAGTAATAGCAAACTTAGCGGTAACATCAGTCCTGGTATTGAGCCTTGGGCTGCTAATATATTTACGGAACAAAGTGCAAAAGGTACGTTCATTCGTAAAAATCCTTCGTTAAAGCAGGTATTAATAAATAATAAATTAGATACAGATGAAATTTGGAATAAAATTTTGGAAGACGGTGGTTCAATACAACTTATCGATGAACTTACTGATGTTCTTTATGGACCGCATAATATACCGATTAAAGAAATTTTTAAAACATTTAAAGAAATAAACCAACTTGAAATTATTAATCAAGCTGGTATACGCCAACAGTATATTGACCAGAGTGTTTCGTTGAACTTAGCTTTCCCGGCAGATACTGACCCTAAGTTTATAAACAAGGTTCATTTAGATGCTTGGAAAAAAGGTATAAAAACTCTATATTATGTTAGAACTGAATCTGTTCTTCGTGGAGATATTGCTAAAAAAGTAACGGACGAGAATTGTTTAAGTTGTGATGGTTAATTAATGTTTAGAGTAATAGACGATGGTAATTTTGCGGTCGTCTTCTCTAACATGCTTAACCACTTTTCCGTTGTAATCTCTGTACACAGTTACTTTACCACCGAGCGGGTCAACACCCTTATGAGTAGTAAGACAACTTGTAAGAAATATTGTGAGTATAAAAAGTAAAAAGCGCATAATGTATAATTTTAATTCAAAGATACTAAAACGTTAACTAAACGTTAAGTATCTAATTAAATAGTTACACGCCTAAATATGCTCTTACATTATCTTTTTTTAGAAGATTTTTTCTTACGGCTGGCGCCACAAGGCTCTCCGGTTGCTACATTGATCCAATCTTTTTTAAACCAATCTCGGAGGGTATCTCCCGGACTACTTGTTCCGCTTACATAACTTTTTTTAGATCTTTTGTATTTCCCAGCCTTGCCTGCGGATTTTTTGGCTCTAATAACAGCCTCGCGCTCAGCTTTGCTCATTGATCTTACTTTAGCTGCTGGTAAACAAGCCTTAGTGGTACCCCCTCCTTTTATCTTGCTCTTAGCCATTTAGTTTAGACTTTTTTTACACTTAGCCTTACGATTTATTTTTTTCTTTAATTCTTTTGATAAATCTTTATAGTGAAATAATTCTACACTATCATCACTCATTGTTTTTCCGGTCATCATAGTTCCATCGCTGTGCTTATGTAACCGTCCGCAATAAAGTGATCCGTCTTTTTTGTAATGTGGTACTCCTTTCATTATTTTTTCTTTTTATTCATTTTACTTGGGCCACCCGCTTTAGTACATTTAACTCCAAATGCTGAAGCATAAGCGCTCGGCCATACTTTAAATTTCTTTTTAGCTAGCGCTGTACATGCTGGTGATATTTTTACACTTTTCATTTTAGGTCCTCCCCTAAGTATTTCAAAGTCTTCTGGTGTTATTTTGCCGTCTTTGTTGGCGTCTATTTCACTTTGTTTTCCTTTTAATGCCATTATTTATATTTTTTAGGAAATAATATATTCATTGCTTCTTGACGACCTTCACAGCCACAGGGTATGTTTAAGCCTTTTGACATAGTGTCAACCATTTTTTTAATACCTGTTTTTTTAGTAAAGTTAGCTATATCGTCTCCTAGTCCTCTTGATTTCATATCTAATAATTTATGCTATACACATTAATAATTACTTGCTTTTTAAATACTTAGTTAAAGCTTTATCATAATCTTCCTGCGTAAAAGGCTTTTTAGTTTCGTCTATACCAAGTTGCCATGCTTCCCAGCCAGCCAATTGTGCTACGCGTTGCCAAGCTTCTAAGTCATCGCCCATTGCACCTTCTATATTTTTATACTTAATGTATACTCTATCTAATGGTATATTAAGAACAGCGCTAAATACTTTAGCTGTGGGCAATAAATACTTACTTTCTGGTACGTATCCTTCGTCAAATAAATCCTCATAAGCTCCTCTATCCGCGGCAAATAAAGCGCCACGTATTTTGCTTACTTTTGAATCTAATGGAGGGGCAATATTAAGTACCTCAAATACAGCTTTAGAATATTCGCCTCGTTCGCCTCTTTCTTTTTTACGGTATTCTTTGTAGATTTTTAAAGCAACATCTTTAACCATTGCTCCAGTTGCGCCATATATACCTAGTCCTCTAAGTATACTATTAGCCATTCCATTCGCTATATTTATGTTTGCATCAAAGATTTTTTCATCGTCTTCATCTTCATCAGTTCCAAACATTAAAGCCCATACGGCGCTCTGTATTGTATTAAATATTAAGTTTTGTACAAAAGTGTAGTAAAGTATTTTAGATGTATTGGTTTTCCAATCGCCTCTATTATTTAATAAATCAAGTGCGGCTTTTTTAGATATTCTAGCATACTGCATTGGTGTATTAGCAAAGTTTAATATAACTCGCCCAACAGTATCAGCTTGTTGCATACTTATTTTATCCGGTCTACTTGACTGCTGACTTTCTTCTGATATGTCTCTAAAGTCATTAAATGCTTTTTCTTCTGCTTCTTTTTCAGATAAGCCTTGCTTTATATAAGTTTCTAATCTATTTCTATAAAATGTTGCGCCTCCTGATGCTATAGCTAAGCTATCTGCAAATTGAGTTGGAGCATATCCGCTTCTAAGTAATTTATTTA
>TARA_R110002012_G_C11674922_1_pt1 | contig 16050 bp, 10 predicted proteins | sample TARA_R110002012 | Tara Oceans TARA_R110002012 (sample SAMEA4396515) | marine metagenome | biome: Westerlies Biome; feature: [DCM] deep chlorophyll maximum layer (ENVO:01000326); material: water (ENVO:00002006), including particulate matter (ENVO:01000060) such as... | depth 40 m
AAACTTTTGTTTAACACAGAAGTTGCGTTTATTACATGAATCTAGCGAATGAAGAGTTCTTCATCTTCTAAATTGAAGTAAGAAAAATTTATAGGACTTCCGTCTACCGTTAAGCATTTAACATCATCAACAAAAATATCGCCTTTTTTTATGTTCACTTTTTGTGCATAAATTCCAAAGGTACTTAGCATTAAAAATGCTACGGCTAGTGTGTTTTTTATATTCATTTTTTATGTTTTATTTTTTAAGTAGTCCTGCGCGTTTTAGCAAAGCATCTGGTTGTGGTTCTTTACCTCTAAAGCGTTTATATAAAACCATTGGGTCGTCTGTTCCTCCTTGCGAAAGGACGTTGTCTTTGAATTTTTTAGCAACTTCTGGATTAAAAATGCCTTGTTCTTGGAAATATTCAAATGCATCGGCATCCAAAACTTCTGCCCATTTGTAGCTGTAATATCCTGAACTATAACCACCTTGAAAAATATGCGAGAAGGATGTGCTCATACAATTTTCTGCTATATCTGGATATAAACGTGTGCTTGTAAAAACTTTTGATTCATGCTCTTTTACTGAATTAATTGTCTCTGGCGACTCGCCAGCATGCCAGCTCATATCTAATAATCCAAAACTTATTTGACGCATAGTTTGCATACCTTCATGGAAGGTTGCTGATGCCTTAATTTTCTGAATTAAATCCATAGGAATGACTTCACCAGTTTCATAATGCGTGGCAAAAATTTCCAGAGCTTCTTGCTCATAACACCAGTTTTCTAAAACCTGACTTGGTAATTCTACAAAATCCCAAAACACACTTGTTCCAGATAAACTTGGATAGGTTGTGTTGGCAAGCATGCCGTGAAGCGCGTGACCAAATTCGTGAAATAAGGTGGTGACTTCGTTAAACGTTAATAAGGATGGTTTTGTTTTTGTTGGCTTGGTGAAATTACAAACTATGGAAATGTGTGGTCTGCTATTTTTGCCAGTTTTAATGTATTGTGGTTTATAAACTGTCATCCAAGCACCATTTCTCTTGCCTGATCTTGGAAAAAAGTCGGCATAAAAAATGGATACTAATTCACCATTAGTATCGGTAACTTTATAGGTAAGAACGTCGTCATGGTATTTATCAATGTTATTAATTTCTTCAAACTGTAAGCCAAATAATTTTTCGGCAATGGTAAAAGCACCGCGAATAACGTTTTCTAATTTGAAATAAGGTTTTAATTTCTCGTCATCTAAATCAAATAAATTCTGTTTCAGTTTTTCACCATAATACGCACCATCCCATTTTTGTAGTTGGTCAATTCCATCTAAATCTTTAGCAAATTTTTCTAAATTTTTAAATTCGTCTATGGCTGCTGGTTTTGCTTTTTCTAGAAGGTCAATCAAAAATGTTTCAACTGTCTCTGGGTTTTTAGCCATGCGTTCTTCTAAAACAAAATGCGCATGGGTTTTATAGCCTAATAAGTTAGCCCGCTTAAAACGTAGTTTTGCTATTTGTAATACGTTGTCTTGGTTGTTAAATTTATTATTCTGAAATGCTTTTGCTCCAGATGCAATGGCGAGTTTTTTTCGAAGTTCCCGATTATCTGCATAGGTCATAAATGGAATATAACTTGGATAATCTAAAGTGATTAGCCAACCAGTTTTTCCTTTGCTTTCGGCTAAATTACTAGCAGCTTCTTTAGCACCTTCTGGTAAACCAGCTAAATCAGCTTCGTTTGTTATATGCAATTCAAAATTATTGGTTTCGGCTAACACATTCTCACCAAACGTTAATTTTAGTTTGCTTAAATTTTTGTCAATTTCGCGGAGTTCCTGCTTTTTATCTTCTGGAAGATTTGCACCATTTCTGGAGAATCCCTTATATTTTTTATCGAGTAAGGTGTCTTGCTCTTTTGTTAAATCTAAATTTGATTTATTATTGTAAACACTTTTAACGCGTTCAAATAATGCCTGGTTTAAGGTAATGTCATTACTGAATTCAGATAATAATGGCGAAACGTCTTGGGCTATTTTTTGAATAGTGTCATTGGTTTCAGCGGAATTCATATTAAAAAATATACTGGATAATCTATCGAGTTCTTCCCCTGAAAAATCTAAAGCCGCTATGGTGTTTTCAAATGTAGGCGCTTCCGTGTTTTTGGTAATCGCATCAATTTCAGCTTTGGCTTTATTAATAGCTATTTTAAAAGCAGGTAAATAATCGGCATCATGAATTTTTGAAAATGGTGCTGTGTTATAGGGCGTTTCAAATGGTTTATTAAGTATATTCATGTGTTAATTCTTTCTTTTTTGGTAAATATTATGAGTTGAAAAATGATGTTATTTTCAAATTATTAAATGACACCTTTTTCTAGATTATAAAGGTTGAATATGTATTTAATTTTTAGTGTTCTATAAAATATAAATCATTGTGGTGTTTTTCTTACGACATCAATGTTTACGGGATTATTAACTAAAATTTAAGATAAAAAAGGGTACATAATCTCCTTTTAAATATTACTTTTGTACCAGATTTTTCATGAGAGTTTCATACTCACTTAAAAATTATTGATTAATAGCGTTAAACCTCGGCTTCTTGTCGAGGTTTATTTGTTTTACGACTTTTTTAAATCTTTCGCGGAATCAATCACTTTTGCTTTTAATCCTTCTTTGTAGGTCATAATTTTATCTTGAATATCAGAATCTGTACTGCCTAAAATTTGAGCAGCTAAAATACCTGCATTTTTTGCGCCATTTAAAGCAACCGTAGCAACTGGAACACCACCTGGCATTTGCAAAATAGATAAAATAGAATCCCAACCATCTATAGAATTACTACTTTTTACAGGAACACCAATAATTGGCAAAGGCGATAACGAAGCTACCATACCTGGTAAATGTGCAGCACCACCAGCTCCAGCAATAATGACATTTATGCCACGTGTATGTGCATATTTACTGTAGTCAAAAAGTTTTTCGGGTGTTCGGTGTGCCGAAACAATATCTACTTCTATGTCAATTCCAAATTCGGTTAAAATATCAATAGCATCTTGCATGACTGGCAAATCGCTCTTGCTTCCCATAATAATTCCTACTTTACTCATAATTTTTAATATCTAGTTAGGTTTTTAGCCTACAAATTTGTCTTGTTTAAAGTCAACTTATAATAATATTTTATATTCAGGTTTTGTTCTGTATTGCGATTCTTTTAACAACTCAATAACAATTTTTAGGTTTAAATTATTCACTAATAACGTGTATCGTTTTCTTAACATTTTCAGCGATTTTTCTTGCTTCTGCAATGGATTCATCCACAATGGTAACATGTCCCATTTTTCTGAATGGACGTGTTTGCTTTTTTCCATAAATATGAGGAGTTACACCATTCATGGCCATAATGGTTTCTATATTTTTATAAACAACATTTCCTGTATGTCCTTCGGCTCCAACCAAATTAACCATTACACCAGCAGCTTTATTTTCTGTTTTACCTAAAGGTAAGTTTAAAATAGCACGAAGATGTTGCTCAAATTGCGATGTATAACTGGCTTCAATGGTTTGATGCCCAGAATTATGAGGTCTTGGAGCGACTTCATTAACCAAAATACTATCATCTTGTGTTTGAAACATTTCAACAGCCAAAAGACCTACATGGTTAAATGCTTTGGAAACTTGTAAAGCAATATCGGTGGCTTTTTGTGCAACTTTCGGATCTATTCTTGCCGGACAAATTACATATTCTACTTGGTTAGCTTCCGGATGAAATTCCATTTCAACAACTGGATACGTTGCCACATCACCATTTGGGTTTCTTGCAACAATTACTGCCAATTCATTTTTAAACGGAATCATGGCTTCTGCAATACATTCAACGTTGGGAAGTCCGTCTAGATCTTCCAATTTCCTAATTACTTTTACGCCATTTCCATCATAACCAAATTGGGCACTTTTCCAAACAAAGGGTAGCATTAAACCACCATTATCAAGTGCATCTTCAATTTCTGTAGTGTATGCAAAACGAGAAAAATTGGCTGTTGGAATATGATGATCTCGGTAAAATAATTTTTGAGTAGCCTTATTTTGAATGGTTCGTAATGTTTTAGAGGATGGATATACTTTTACACCTTCATTTTCTAGAGCTGCTAGCGCATTTGTATTTACATTTTCAATTTCAAAGGTTAGAACGTCTACTTGTTTGCCAAAAGAATAAACAGCATCATAATCCATTAAGTCTCCTAAATGAAATTCGTTGCAAGCAATTTTGCAAGGTGCCTCTGGACTTGAATCCATGACGCTGGTGTAAATATCAAATTTTCGCGTATCATTTAAAAGCATTTTACCTAATTGGCCACCACCTAGAATGCCTAATTTAAAGTTGGAAGAAAAGTAATTCATGGTATTTTTTGCATTTAAGCCAAATTTCGACTTGAAAGTTATTTCCCAACAAAAATACAAATCCTAGGTTTGACAAAAAACTTATTTCCCAACAATATATATTAGAATTCGCAAAACGTTAATCAAATGATTATCTTTGCATTTCTAAAATTAAGAACTAGTGATAAAGCTTCACGATTTATATTTTAAACCATTTATTTCTGAAAAAGAAATTGCTGCTACTGTATCGCGTATGGTTAAAGAAATTGCTGATAAATTAGGTGATGAAATACCCGTGTTTATTGGTGTTTTGAATGGTTCATTTATGTTTGTAAGTGATTTTGTAAAAAAATACCCAAAACCTTGCGAAGTTACTTTTATAAAACTAGCATCTTATGAAGGTGTAAAATCTACTGAAGATATTCAGCGCCTTATTGGATTAACGCAAGATTTAACAGGTAGAACAGTTGTTATTTTAGAAGATATTATAGATTCAGGAAATACGCTTTCTGAAGTTCATAGGATTTTTAAGAATGAAAATGTCAAGGAACTCATAATCGCTACCTTGTTTTACAAGCCTGAAGCCTATAAAAAAGATTATAAATTACATTATGTAGGTATTGAAATTCCTAATAAATTTATTGTAGGCTACGGTTTAGATTATGATGGATTGGGACGAGATTTACCTGAAATATACCAACTAAAAACAACACAGCACATGACTAATTTAGTCCTATTTGGACCTCCAGGAGCAGGCAAAGGCACACAAGCAGAATTTTTAAAAGAAAAGTATAGTTTAGTTCACATCTCTACAGGTGATGTGTTCCGATTTAATATTAAAAACGAAACCGCTTTAGGTATGTTAGCTAAATCGTACATGGACAAAGGCGAATTAGTGCCAGATGCTGTAACTATTGATATGTTGAACGCAGAAGTTGAAAAAAATGCCGATGCTAAAGGTTTTATTTTTGATGGATTTCCACGTACAAATGCACAAGCAGATGCGCTGGATAAGTTAATGGAGCAAAAGGATTCTCAAATAAATGCCATGATTGCTTTAGAGGTTGATGATGAGGTGTTAGTGAAACGTTTGTTGGAACGTGGAAAAACAAGTGGTAGACCAGATGATGCTGATGAAACCATTATTAGAAATCGTATTACAGAATACTATAATAAAACAGCTATATTAAAAGATTACTATTCGGCTCAAAACAAATATTTTGGTGTGGATGGTGTTGGAAGTATTGAAGATATTACCAAACGCTTAAGTCAGGTAATTGACACTTTGAAATAGCTTTTTCTGTTGCTGAAATCTTTTTAAGTAAATAAGTAAAAACAGAAATAGTAATTAATTAGAATAATGTCCCATTTTGGGAAAAGAAGTAACATGCAATTTAAAGATAAAAAGCAAAACTTAAAGCTGTTATCATTAAATTTAAGTGTATAAATTATAGGATAATTATGACTGAAGGAAATTTCGTGGATTACGTAAAATTGTATGTGTCTTCCGGAAATGGTGGAAAAGGTTCTGCGCATTTACATAGAGAAAAGTATATTGAAAAAGGTGGTCCAGATGGTGGAGATGGAGGTCGTGGTGGTCATGTAATAATTCGTGGAAATCAGAATCTTTGGACCTTATATATCTACAAATTCAAAAGACATTTTAAAGCAGAACATGGCTCTCATGGTAGTAAAAGTAGAAGCACGGGAGCTGATGGTTCTGATGTTTACATGGATGTGCCTTTAGGAACTGTTGTTCGTGATAAAGAAACCAATGATATTCTTTTTGAAATTACCGATCATGGTGAAGAAAAAATAATAGCCAAAGGTGGTATGGGTGGTCGTGGAAACTGGCATTTTAAAACGTCTACAAATCAAACACCACGTTATGCACAACCTGGAATTCCGGGTGAAGAAATTGAAATTGTTTTAGAATTAAAAGTATTAGCTGACGTTGGATTAGTTGGTTTTCCAAATGCAGGAAAGTCTACTTTGTTATCTGTAGTTACTGCTGCAAAACCTAAAATTGCCGATTACGAGTTTACCACATTAAAGCCTAATTTAGGTATTGTGGAACATCGCGATCACCAATCATTTGTAATTGCAGATATTCCAGGAATTATTGAAGGTGCTGCTGAAGGTCGCGGACTTGGGCATTATTTTCTTCGACATATAGAACGTAACTCCGTTTTGCTATTTTTAATTCCTGCTGATGCAGACGATATTAGAAAGCAATATGATATTCTATTAGATGAATTGAAACGATACAATCCTGAAATTTTAGATAAAGAACGCATTGTAGCTATCTCTAAAAGTGATATGTTGGATGATGAGCTTAAAGCAGAACTAAAAGAGATTTTAGATGGTGAGCTTCCAGTAGATTATTTGTTTATATCCTCTGTAGCACAACAAGGTCTTCAAGAATTGAAAGATAAATTGTGGAACATGTTGAATGATTAAATACTTATGAAGCAGCGTATTAAAAATATTGTAGAATTCAATGACAATACGTCAAGTCGGATTTTCGCTATTTTTATTCAAGTGCTTATCTTAATTTCTATTGTAACGTTTACGGTTGAAACCATTCCTAATTTAAAACCAAAAACAAAACTAATTCTAAATATTGTTGAGGTTTTTAGCGTTGTTATTTTTACAGCTGAATATCTGCTACGTATTTATGTAGCCGACAGCAAGCCTAAATTTATTTTTAGCTTTTTTGGTGTAATTGATTTCTTGGCTATTTTGCCTTTTTACTTGTCATTTGGTGTCGATTTAAGATCCTTACGAGCCTTACGATTTTTAAGGCTTTTCCGAATTTTAAAGCTGGTGCGTTACAATCGTGCTATGAACCATTTTACAGCTGCTATTAAATCTGCAAAAGAAGAAATTTTACTATTTCTGTTTATCACATTAATCCTTATTTACTTTGCAGCTGTAGGTATTTACTATTTTGAAAATGCCGCGCAACCAGAACATTTCTCTTCAATATTTGATAGTTTGTGGTGGGCAATTGTAACCTTAACAACCGTTGGTTATGGAGATGTATATCCCATTACCGTAGGCGGAAAAGTATTTACCTTCTTTATTTTAATTATTGGTTTAGGAATTGTTGCTATTCCAACCGGTATTATTTCTTCAGCTTTAACAAAGTCTGTAGATAACAAAACTGAATAATTTTGTATATTTAAAATAAAAATGAAAAGATTTCAAGCCCTAATTTTAGCCTTGTTTATCACTTCTTGTGGTGTTACTGTAAATTATGATTATGAAAAAGGCACAGACTTTACTCAATACAAAACCTACAATTATTTTGATGATATGCAAACGGGTTTAAGTCAACTGGACGCAAAACGTTTTTTTAATTTACTAGATTCTCAACTTCAAAAGAAAGGATTTGTACTTTCAGAAACACCAGATTTTATTATTGATGTTAAAAGTGAAACCTACCAATCTGCTCAAACAAGTTCCGTTGGAATGGGTGTTGGAAGTGGTGGTGGAGGCATGTCTGTTGGTATTCCTATTGGTCAAGGTTCAATTTCCAGACAAATTGTTTTAGATTTTGTTGATGGAAAAACACAACAATTATTTTGGCAAGGTGTTAGTAGTGAGCCTGCCGCTCCAGAAAACACACCTGAAGCGCGAGAAGCGCAGTTTCAAAAAGTGGTAATAAAATTATTAGAGAAATATCCGCCCAAAAAATAAACTTACTTTTTAATAACTTTTTTACGAGCTAATAAAACAGAGTCACTATAAAAGTTAGCTAGGTAAAGGCCTGCAGCTTGTTGGTCTAAATTTACAGCGTTTGTTATTCCAGGTTCTAAATGGGTTGATAAAACCTGTTTGCCATTCATACTTGTTAATTCTAAACGTAAATCTGACGTATTGAAACTGTCAAACTTCACATAAAAAGCATTGTTTGTTGGGTTTGGGTAGAGTGAAATAGAAAATCGATTTTCTTCCGCGGTAATATCGGTAATACCTAATGTGGCATTGTCAATACTCCAAGTAACAGTTGAAACATGAATAGTTTCATGACTATCAATACGCTGTAAACTTGTGTTGTCTGTAACGGTAACCGAAAGACTATTTATACCATCATTCACATCTGCTTCCAATATAGAAACCATATTGACATCTGTAGTAAATGTAGAACTATTTAATGTCCAAGTAGTTTCTAAAGAACTCGTAGTTGGATTAATAAGCGAAACATTGAAAGTAACGGGAAAGGTTGCCGTTTCAATGGATAAACTAGTTGGAGAAAAGCTATCAATTGGTGACACTAAATCGTGTATTTTCTCAATAATTCCTTCTTTACAAACAGCACAAAAAGGAAATCCTAAATAGCGCATTTTGCAAGTTTGATGCGGTCTGTACCAGTCGGAGCAAGATCCAGTTGCGCAATATTGAAAGACACCAATACCATTAGATCCAACCCAATTAGTCCATCTTACAAGACTAGGATCTGTTTCTTCGGTCATATTTATACCTTCTTCAGCTAACAAATCGCCTGGGTAATATTCATCTTTTAAGTCAACTAAAGAATGTCCAATTTCATGAATAGCAATTTCATCAGCGCTTGCTCCAGTAGATGCTACTGGAAATTCACCACCACTTCCACCATAATAAGGTGAGTTTACTAAAATAAGCGCTTGGTCGTATTCAGGAAAATTAGCAGCTAAAACAGAGGTGATTAAAATATAATTTGGAGCATATAATAAGCGATGAGAGCCAAAACCATCATAAGTGCTGCCAAAATAATTGTCGACCGCAGAAACTGGGACGCTGTAACTAGCTTCATCAGTTGCCGTGCCAGGATGTGTTGCACCACTTTCGTTTGAAATAACTTTTATAATATGTACATTAAAATAATCTGAATACTCTGAAAAAGGCGATTGCCCAAAAATAGCGCTCACAAAATTTAATGCATCATCTCGGAAATCTGGAAGCTCGACTTCCGTATAACCATCACCAAGAATAACAATATTAATGCGTTTATCATTATCACCAGCATTTTTAATGGTTTCTACATCAAAAGTCTGTGAATACGAACTTGCTAAAACAAGAAAATATAATAAAGTTAGTAAAGGTTTTATCATAATAATTAAAGCTTGGTTATTATGTAATTGGTAGTATCTGAATTGGTAATAACATATATGCGTGCATATTTTACCGATTTATTATAAGGCATTCTAAATGCGAAATCGGTTCTATCCAATGAGATTAAGCGTTTTTCTAAATTGCCTGAATCATTTACAAATTCAATAATTTTTTCCATCGGATTTTTAATGTAGCGTGTTTCAATTACCTGTAATTCCTCGTCCAATAATTCACAAGTTAAATTACCTGTTTTCATAAGTTCCTTTTCTTCATGAAACCCTTTAATCCGACCTTTAGCTAAAACCGTTTTTACATGATTGATTTCAAAAAAAGTATCACCTGATTTTTTAATATGATAGGTTAAAAAAATCATGCTATCTGTTACTTTATTAGCTTGCTGATTTAAGGAATTGTTTTGTGCAAAAACACTTGTGCTAATTGTAAATACAGCTAGTAATAAGAGAAAAATATGTTTCATAAATAAAAACAGAATCTATTGGTTTGTAAAGTTAGTCATTTAGTAACGAAGTCATTATGGATTTTTGTTTTTTCACATTAATTTATTCTACTACAATACGCACGCCTTCGCTATGGCTTGAAAATTCTGGTGCATACATACTTTGAATAGTTGTTATGCCATTACTCATATTTCCAGCATTATTCACACGTAAATCGTATTCAAATACATAAACTCCTTTTGGTAGAAAGTCGAAAAAGAAATTAGTACTGGCATCTTTCGTGCTTTCATAATAACCCAAACCATCTTGCCATTTATAGGATGATAATACATTAATAGGTTCCAATCCTGCAGCACGCATATCTTTCATGTGAATGAATTCCATATCACGATCGCTACGTAATTCAATACGTACACGAACTAAATCGCCAACTTGCAATTTGCTTTCAGAAGTGATTTCGGAAATCACTTCACCCGAATCCGTATTGGTTTTTTCGAAGAGTTTTTTCTTTAATTGCAAAGGTGTTTTGGCTGTCGAAATTTTATCTAAATCTTCAAAATATTGCCAGTATAAGCTTCCCCAAGCAACACCTTTTCCCGTTTTTGTTAAGGTAACATCTGCCATTTCTGGTTTTATTTCTGATGCGTTCCAAGATGTTTTATAATAACCTGTTCCGGCTTCCACTTTTATAGCTTCCAATTTTGAAGGGTCAATTTTTTTGTTGCCAACTAATACGGTAGCGGCTTCGGTAACCGATAACCAGTTGCTTCCCTGTAATAATAAAGCATAAACCGCATCACTTGTCGCTTTGGTACTTTCCCACTTATTGGTTTGCTTGTTTTTTAATAACCACATTTTGAGGTTATCAATAGTATTCAGATTCTTCGTTTCATTCTGAATGACAGAACCAGCTTCCTGAAACACTTCAATCATTAACGCTTGGGTTTCAATTGGTGCTTGATACCAATGCCAAGAGGCTTGATTTTCTTTCCAATACATGCCTAATTCGTCATTGGTGATGCTCGTTTCTTCCAGAGATTTTAAAATTTTTGAAGCCGTTTTAGTCGCTTGATTTCTATGCGAAATTAGCGTCATTAAACCCTTGGCATATAGAGATCGTGATAACCAGTATTTTTCAATTTGAGTTCCGTAATAAACTGAAATGTCTTTAACTTCTTGACTTTGTTTAATGTCTGGGAAAAAGCTTCGCATGTATAAATAATGAAGTTGGGTATAACTTAAATGATCTTTGCTTAAATCCGCATTCTTATTGTGTTTGGTAATGTTTTTATATTCTGTGATGAATTCATTATCCAAATAAGAAATAGCGTTTGAAATCATAGATTCTTCGCTAGCGCTCTGAATGACATTCAATTTATCTAAATGTCCGAATCCTGTAATAATATGTTGTGTAATAAAACGGTTTTCGCCTCCACCTTTGAACCATGGCCAAGCACCAGAATCCATTTGGTTTTGCTCTAATTTACCCAAGGCATTTTCTAATTCGATAGTCATTTTGTTGAGGTCGAGTAACAAAGCAATTCGTTTTTTCTGTTCCGTTTCGCTTTGAGCATCTCGTAACCAAGGCGTTTCTTGAATTAATATGTTTTTTAATTCTTGGTTTTTCTCCAAATTAGAAACCAAGGCTTCCGAATTTCGCCATTGATTAAAAACCTCTTGAATCCGTGGATTACTATTACTTATGTGACTTGCCAAGGCATTTGCGTAATAGCGACTAAAGGTTTGCTCATTACAGTCATACGGATATTCCATTAAATAGGGAAGAGCCTGAACCGCATACCAAGCTGGATTGGAGGTCATTTCCAAAGTCAGTTTATGATGTTTTAAACTGGATGAGGTATTCGTTTTTAGTTTATGCATCATAAAAGTTCGGGTTTCGTTGCTCTTAATCCACATAGGTAAAGTTTCTATTACCAATAGGCGATTTGATAAAACAGGCATGGCATTTTGTTCGCCATCACTAAAAGTGCCTGCTTTGGCAATCACTTTGTATTGAATGGCATCTATGGTTTCTGGAATGGACAATTGCCAAGATACTTGGGTGTTGCCTTTGGCATCGACTTCAAAAAGCCTCTCTGGCTTCGCCATCTCTCCAGAGGAGAGAACCAATAATTGTGCAGATATATCTTCATCAGTTATAGCATCTGTTAGTTGTAGTTGTGCTTGTCCTGATAAATTTTTATCTGATAAATTTGCAATTTTTGTACTGATGGTAATAGCATCACCATGGCGCAAAAATCGTGGCGCGTTGGGAATAACCATCAATTCTTTCTGTGTAACCGTTTCTAAACTCGTTGTTTGACTTTCCAAAGTTTTAGTATGTGCTAAAAGCTGTAATTTCCATTTAGTTAAAGCTTCTGGTGTGGTAAAGCTGAAACTCACGTAGCCTTCAGAATCCGTTTGTAATTGTGGAAAGAAAAAAGCGGTTTCTTGGAGGTTTTTGCGAACATGAACTTGTGATAAACCTTCTTTTTTTGTGGTGATAATTATGACTCCGTTTGAACCTTCAGAACCATATAGTGCAGATCCCGAAGCGCCTTTTAAAACATTAGTGGACTCAATACTTTCTGGAGGCATATTTGCTAAAGTTTCCGCAGTAGAAATAATGCCATCAATCACAATTAATGCCTGATTAGATCCAGAAATTGAACGATTCCCTCTTAAAACGATTCTTGTTGATTTATCCGAATTAAGAGCTAATCCTGAAACTTTACCTTGTAGTTCTTCAACAACCACTTCGCTAGACTCCATGACTAATTCATCCTCATAAAAATAATTATCATCCCCAAAATAAAATCCAAACCAATTCAATTGATCATAGGCTTGATGTGGAAAACCTATATTTAAACGTGGTGCATTTTGTGTTCTAAAGTTTTGAATTCCAAAACTATAATGGGCTTGTCTTGAAGCATTAGAATTATACAACGGTTTATCTAACGGATTGAATGTCCAATTATGTGGTTTAAATTGATCTAACGAGGCATCATACATACTGGCTAAAATTTCAGCAGATACTTTTTCGCCTTTTGGACCTTTAATTTTAAATGCCCAAGTTTCATCAGTTCCTGGTTGTAGTTTATCTCGGAATGTGGTGGTTTCTATTTCTAAATCGGTTTTAGGATAAGGCACTGAAATAATTTCATTTCCCGATTGAAAACTGTTTGCAAACGCAAAACTGTAATTTATAGCAAATCCGCCAAAATCTGCTTCTGTAACTGGAATTTCAATTGTTTTTTTATTATTGTTTAGGTTTAAAATATAACTTGAAATCGTTTTTTTGTCTTTCTCAATATCAATCGTAACCATTAGGTTTTCGGCTGCTGAACCCATGGTTAGCAAAACAGTATCATCTGGTTGATAACTACTTTTGTTTGTCGAAATACTAAATAATTGATTGTCAGAAACTGTTTTGTCTTTGTCACTATACAAATTTGTTTTGGCTTCTGCTGTAACCGTTTGACCAAATTTATCGGTACTTTCTAAGACAATGACATACAAACCGGAATCCCATTTTTTGATGTTTCCTAATGTGATGGTTTTCGATTTTTCAGTATTAAAATCGGTTTCAAAAACCATGTTGCCTTTCTTCCAATTGTTGCTGTTATCTTCATTATCATAAGCATCATGTGGAAATTTCGCTTTAAATTCAGCTTCTGAAAGCATTTTGTAGTCTGGTGCTTCCCAAGGTTTGTTGCGTAATACCTGTTCTGGTGCTTGCAATTTATATATTTTAAGCGTTCCGGTTGCTGCTGTAAATTCACCATTTAAATTTCTGGTATCAATTTCGATACTATGATTTTTAGTGGTTTTGTCTAACGTACTTTCAACAGAAATAGAAGCCGTCATGGCATGATAACCAACATTTACAATAACAGAACTACTGCGTGTTTCACCATTAATATCGGTGACATCGGCTGTGACTTCATAGTTAAAAATCGGTAAGGTGTTTTTATCGACATTGCTATCTGGAATGGCTTTGAAGGTGATTTCAAACTTACCTTTATCGTTGGTGGTACTTTCACCATAAGTGATTTCTTGTGGTTCTGAAAAAGACGCTGGACGATACCAATAATACCAATCTGGATATTGGACTTTTCTATGAACGCGATACACCACTTTGGCATTGGTAATATTGCTTCCAGCGAAAGCCATAGCAGTTCCTTTTACCGTTATGGAATCGTTAATTTTAAAAGTTTCTGTAATCGGGTTGAATGTGGTTTCAAACTTTGGACGTTTGTATTCTTCTACAGAAAAATAAGTTTCTATATCAAAATCGCTATTATCACCATAAAAGTTGATATAATATTGACCATTTAATCCAGAATTTGGTAAAATAAATTCACCAGAAACGGAACCAAATTCATTCGATATTAATTCTATTTCAGCAATTTCATCATCATTAGTATCATAAACATCAATATAAAAAAGTTCATTAGGAATAACTACTGATTTACCAGCTTCAGTTTTTATAGCAATCCCTTTAAAATAAACGGTTTGTCCAGGTCTGTAAATACTTCGGTCTGTAAATAAAAACCCTTTATAGCTAACCCGATCTTTGTTTTGCTTGTATTCCGGATTCACATAATAATCACCAAAATAAGCTTTGTCTGTTTTTGAAGTTGCTATAATTTTTACTTGTGTCCTGCGACTTTGGGTTTTTATAATTTCTATGTTTCCTTCGGAATCGGATGTAGCCGTTTTGTATTTGTAATCGCCATTATAATTTTCCTTGTATGATATGCTTACAGATAGATTTGGAATAGGCTGCCCATTATTTCTATCAATAAATTGGTAAGTCTGCTTGTCGTTCTCCGTTTTATCAACCAAGGCGATATTGGTGATTTGAAGAATCTGAACTGCAAAAGTATTTTCTGCATTGCCAGTTGAAGCTATAATAATATACCGACCATTATTCATAGCAGGAATTAAAATTTCCGTTTGGTGTTGTTGGAAATCGCCTTCATTTTTAAGTGTTGCTTGCCAAGATTTTGCAACTTGTAATTTTTTTATAAACGCTAATTGTTCATCATCTCTATAAATTTTGCCGAATGCTTCAAATTCATTTTCGTTGAGTTTATAGGCTTTTAGATCTAACGATTTTAAGTTTTTGTAAGTCACCAACATTCTATCATCTTGTTGAATGGGTAGATGTCTTTCGGTTTTTATTTGTAAGTTTAGGAGTTCTATTTGTTTTTGTAAAACAGCACATTTTTTAGCTGCTATACTTTTCGGAAAGTTCTTGATTACGGTTTTGCAAAGGTCATAAGCGTCTTTAATTTTCCATTGCAATTCTGCGTCAGTTTTTGGTTCATAACGTTCGCCTTGCGCAAACAATAATTGGGCAATTTCAAAAGCATATAAACCAGATTCTTCTGAAGTATAACTAGCACGAGATTCTTTTAAGGTTTGTAAATAAACATCTTCTTTATTGCTGAAACTCGCTTTTTCATATACAAATTTTAAACGAGCAATATCAATATCTACCAAAGCTTTAGAATCCGAATCTTTCAAGTGAAACTGAATTAAATCTTGAAAGGTTTTCAAGGCTTGTAGTTGTAATGATGTACTATCTTTTGAAGCGATTTGAGCTTGCGTAAATTCTTCAGTAGGACATAAAAATTTAGGGTCATCAATTTCAAATTTATAAGCTGGTTGGCTGATGCTGTTTTCATCCGTTTTATAAAAATCTAAAACTGAATTGGCTAATAAATCGTAAAGGGTTGGTCTGAATTCTTTGGAATTTGGGATAGCATAAATAATAGCTTCAAAATTGGAAATAGGTGTTAGTTGAAGCATCAACTCGTTTTCTAAAGACAAGCTGAATCGTGTTTGAATTTCCGCAAACAGCGTTTCTAAATCCCAAGTTCTGAAATCCGCTTCATCAACCTTTTCTGCCGTTTTTGTTCGGTTATAAAATTGCCATCTGTTTTGCTGAAAATATTGCCAATACATAGTGGCTAACATATTTTGAAAAATATTTTTTGTAGGTGATTTGCTTTGTGTTATTTCATGATTAAAATCGGCAATAATTTGTAATTGCGCATCTTCTTCTAGAATTAGTACATATTTACTTCTTGAATTCAACCAATAAAGGCAACTTTTAGCGAATAATGATATA
>TARA_R110002012_G_scaffold289700_1_pt1 | contig 16050 bp, 11 predicted proteins | sample TARA_R110002012 | Tara Oceans TARA_R110002012 (sample SAMEA4396515) | marine metagenome | biome: Westerlies Biome; feature: [DCM] deep chlorophyll maximum layer (ENVO:01000326); material: water (ENVO:00002006), including particulate matter (ENVO:01000060) such as... | depth 40 m
CCGCCGTAAACTTCGGCGCAAACACGGGTCAATGCAGCTGTAAGCGTAGTTTTACCATGGTCAACGTGACCGATGGTACCTACGTTCAGGTGCGGTTTACTACGTTCAAATTTTTCTTTTGCCACGGTTGATAACCTCTTTAATTAGCTTAGGTTCAAGTTAGCCTTGCTTCTTGATGATTGCTTCGGCGATGTTCGTGGGTGCCTCGGCGTATTTCGAAAACTCCATGGAGTAGCTCGCACGTCCCTGGGACATGGAGCGTACATCCGTGGCGTAACCGAACATCTCACCAAGCGGAACCTCAGCGCGGATCACTTTACCGGAAGGAGAGTCTTCCATACCTTGTACCAGACCGCGACGACGGTTCAAGTCGCCCATTACGTCACCCATATAATCCTCAGGGGTGACCACTTCGACTTTCATCATCGGCTCAAGCAATACGGCGCCACCCTTCTGGGCCAACTGCTTGGTAGCCATCGAAGCAGCGATCTTGAATGCCATCTCGTTCGAGTCGACATCATGATAGGAACCGTCATAAACGGTTGCCTTAAGGCCAAGCAGCGGATAGCCGGCGAGAACGCCGTTCTGCATCTGCTCCTCGATACCCTTCTGGATAGCCGGGATGTATTCACGCGGAACCACACCACCGACGATTTCGTTAACAAACACCAGCTTCTCTTCAGACCGATCACAGGGCTCAAAGCGCACCCATACGTGACCGTACTGACCTCGGCCGCCAGACTGACGAACGAATTTCCCTTCGATTTCGCACTTATTGCGGATCGCTTCTCGATAAGCAACTTGCGGCTTACCGATGTTGGCTTCGACGCTAAACTCGCGTTTCATGCGATCAACAAGAATATCCAGGTGCAACTCACCCATACCCGAGATAATCGTTTGACCCGACTCTTCATCAGTACGCACACGGAAGGATGGATCCTCCTGCGCAAGCTTACCTAGAGCCACGCCCATCTTCTCTTGGTCAGCCTTGGTCTTGGGCTCGACAGCAACCGAGATAACCGGCTCAGGGAACTCCATGCGCTCGAGAATGATCGGCTTGTCCTGGGAGCACAGCGTATCTCCCGTAGTGACATCTTTCATGCCGATCAATGCAGCGATATCGCCAGCACGAACTTCCTTGATCTCTTCACGGGCGTTGGCATGCATCTGAACCATGCGACCAACTCGCTCCTTCTTGCCCTTGACCGAGTTAAGCACCGCATCACCAGACGTCAAAACACCTGAGTAGACCCGAGCGAAAGTCAAAGTACCAACAAAGGGATCAGTTGCAATCTTGAAAGCCAAGGCAGCAAAGGGCTCATCATCATCCGCATGACGCTCATCGACTTTCTCTTCATCGTCAGGATGAACACCCTTGATGGCCACCACCTGATCGGGCGCTGGCAGATAGTCAATAACTGCGTCCAGAACCAGGGGAACACCCTTGTTCTTGAACGATGAACCGCAGACCGCTGGCACAATTTCGCATGCCAGCGTGCGCTGACGCAGACCCGCCTTGATCTCTTCGGGCGTTAACTCAACCCCCTCAAGATACTTATTCATAAGCTCTTCGTTAGCCTCGGCAGCAGCCTCGACCATTTGCTCACGATAAGCCGCAGCCTGCTCGACCAGCTCGGCAGGAATCTCCTCCTCACGGAAGGTCATTCCACTGTCATCAGCATTCCAGTAAATCGCCTTCATGCGCAGCAGATCTACCTGACCCTCAAACTCTTCTTCCGCCCCAATCGCCAGCTGAATCGGCACCGGAGTGTGACCCAACCGCCTCTTGATCTGCTCAACCACACGCAGGAAGTTGGCACCCTGGCGATCCATCTTGTTCACGTAAACAATACGCGGAACACCGTATTTATTGGCTTGACGCCACACGGTTTCAGACTGAGGTTCGACACCAGAGGTACCACAGAAAACGACGACAGCACCATCAAGCACGCGCAAAGAGCGCTCTACTTCGATAGTGAAGTCAACGTGACCAGGGGTATCAATAATATTGACACGATGCTTGTCGTACTGCTTTTCGGAGCCCTGCCAGAAGGCAGTAGTAGCAGCGGAGGTAATCGTAATCCCCCGCTCCTGCTCCTGGGCCATCCAGTCCATGGTGGCAGCGCCATCATGGACTTCGCCCATCTTGTGGTTCACACCGGTATAAAACAAAATCCGTTCCGTGGTCGTGGTCTTGCCCGCATCGACGTGCGCACAGATACCAATATTCCGGTACAGATTAATCGGAGTTGTACGAGCCACAATAATCTCCTGAGCCGTTTAGAAACGGTAGTGAGAGAACGCCTTGTTGGCTTCAGCCATGCGGTGCACGTCTTCACGCTTCTTAACAGCGGCACCCTTGCCTTCGGAAGCATCAACCAGCTCACCAGCCAAGCGCAGAGCCATTGACTTCTCGCCACGCTTACGGGCAGCGTCTACCAACCAGCGCATTGCCAATGCATTGCGACGGGAGGGACGCACTTCAACCGGAACCTGATAGGTGGCACCACCTACACGGCGAGATTTTACTTCCACGAGCGGAGCAATGGCATCCAGCGCCTTCTCGAACAGCTCAACGGGCTCCTCGGTCTTGGTGCGCTCTTTTACCTTGTCCAGCGCGCCGTACACGATGCGCTCTGCGGTGGATTTTTTGCCACTTTCCATTACGTGGTTCATGAATTTCGCGAGAATCTGACTGCCATACTTAGGTTCTGGCAGAATCTCACGTTTTGCTGCTACGCGACGTCTTGGCATGATAAGCCCTCAAACGGTCTTCAGGTTAGCCCAGGATCATAACCATTCGGTTACGCCTGACCTTACTCTTATCGACTCAGGTAAATGAATTCAGTATTACTTAGGACGCTTGGCGCCATATTTAGAACGACCCTGCCGACGATCTTTAACACCTGAGGTGTCCAAAGAACCGCGAACAGTGTGGTAACGCACACCTGGCAAATCTTTTACACGACCGCCGCGAATCAGAACGACGCTGTGCTCTTGCAGGTTGTGACCTTCACCACCGATATAGGATGAAACTTCGTAGCCATTGGTCAAACGAACACGGCAGACTTTACGCAGAGCCGAGTTCGGCTTCTTTGGCGTAGTGGTATACACGCGAGTGCAAACACCACGACGCTGCGGGCAGTTCTGCAGCGCCGGCACGTCGCTCTTCTCAGCGACACGCTTACGCGGCTTACGAACCAGCTGGTTAATTGTTGCCATCTAGCAAAACTCCACTGATGTCTTAGGACATAGTTAATAAAAAATGGTAGGACTTGTCGCCCCGCCAATTTTAGGGGTACGGAATTCTATAGACACCGACCCCGATCGTCAAGGAGCCCAACCCCGAAGGGCCGGGCGACCTGTCAGTTTCCGCTCGAATTAAGCGCGTCGGACAGAGCCTGCTCTACTTCGCTGGCACTGACCTTGACCGGCTTGTCGGCCATCTTCTGACGCTTGCGCTCAGCGTGATAAGCCAAACCGGTACCCGCAGGAATCAAACGACCTACGACGACGTTCTCTTTCAGGCCGCGCAAGTGATCGCGCTTACCGGTAACGGCAGCCTCGGTCAGTACCCGCGTGGTTTCCTGGAAGGACGCAGCCGATATAAACGATTCGGTCGACAGCGATGCCTTGGTGATACCCAACAATACGCGCTCGTACTTGGCCGGGAACTTGTCCTGACCTGCCAACTCCGAGTTCGCATCAAGCACGTGAGTCAATTCGACCTGATCGCCTTTGATAAAGTTGGAGTCGCCAGACTCGCTAATCTCAACCTTACGCAACATCTGACGAAGCGTCGTTTCGATGTGCTTGTCGTTGATCTTCACGCCCTGCAGGCGATAAACGTCCTGAATTTCGTTAACGATATACTTGGCCAGCGCACTGACGCCCAGCAGACGCAAGATGTCATGCGGGTTGCTCGGACCATCGGAAATAACCTCACCCTTGGTAACCTGCTCACCTTCAAACACGTTCAGGTGGCGCCACTTCGGAATCAGCTCTTCGTAAGGATCGCTGCCATCGGTCGGTGTAATAACCAGACGACGCTTACCTTTGGTCTCCTTGCCGAAGGAAATCGTACCGCTGATTTCCGCCAGGATGGACGGCTCTTTCGGACGACGCGCTTCAAACAAGTCAGCAACACGTGGCAGACCACCGGTAATATCACGGGTCTTCGACGTTTCCTGCGGGATACGTGCAACAACGTCACCCACGTTCACCTTGGCACCATCGGTCAGATTGACCAGTGCGTTGGCTGGCAGGAAATACTGAGCAGGTACATCAGTACCCGGCAGCATCAGCTCCTTGCCATTGTCATCAACCAACTTCACCGCCGGACGGATGTCTTTACCCGATGCCGGGCGATCCTTCGCATCCAGAACTTCAATATTGGTCAAACCGGTCAACTCATCAGCCTGACGCTTGATGGTGATACCTTCGTCCATACCAAAGAAGGCCACGGTACCGGTAATTTCGGTAACGATGGGGTGAGTGTGCGGATCCCACTTGGCAACCACGCGACCGGCATCAACCTTGTCGCCTTCCTTGATGGAAATAACGGCACCATAGGGGAGCTTGTAGCGCTCACGCTCACGGCCAAACTCGTCGGCAACAGCCAACTCACCGGAACGAGATACCGCCACCAGGGCTCCGTCTGCGCGCTCAACATGCTTCAGGTTGTGCAGGCGAATAGTACCGCCATTCTTCACTTGAACGCTGTCAGCAGCAGAGGTCCGGCTAGCCGCACCACCGATGTGGAAGGTACGCATGGTCAGCTGGGTACCCGGCTCACCAATCGACTGAGCAGCGATAACACCCACCGCCTCACCGATGTTGATCAAGTGACCACGTGCCAGGTCGCGACCGTAGCAAGTGGCACAAACACCGTAATGCGTGTCACAAGTGATCGGCGAACGCACGATGACTTCGTCAACACTGTTCTTCTCGAGGAACTCAACCCACTGCTCGTCGATCAGAGTGCCAGCGGCAACAATGGTCTCTTCGGTGCCAGGCTTGACTACGTCACGGGCAACAACACGACCCAGAACTCGCTCACCCAGAGGCTCAACGATATCACCGCCTTCAATGTGCGGAGACATCAACAAGCCGTTGTCGGTACCGCAATCAGGCTCGGTAATAACCAGATCCTGCGCAACGTCAACCAGACGACGAGTCAGATAACCGGAGTTCGCGGTCTTCAGTGCGGTATCAGCCAGACCCTTACGAGCACCGTGAGTAGAGATGAAGTACTGGAGTACGTTCAAACCTTCACGGAAGTTCGCAGTAATAGGCGTTTCGATGATCGAGCCATCCGGCTTGGCCATCAAACCACGCATACCAGCCAGCTGACGAATCTGTGCAGCGGAACCCCGAGCACCGGAGTCAGCCATCATATACATGGAGTTAAAGGACTCCTGATCGACTTCCTTGCCATCGCGGTCAAGCACGCGAGTTGACTTGAGGTTATCCATCATCGCCTTGGAAATCTCATCGTTGGCCTTGGACCACAAGTCGATAACCTTGTTGTACTTCTCGCCCTGGGTTACCAGGCCGGAAGCGTACTGATCTTCAATTTCTTTAACTTCTTCAGTCGCCTCATCAATGATGCGCGCCTTCTCGTCAGGAATGACGAAGTCGTTCACACCAATGGACGCGCCCGAGATAGTCGAGTAGGCGAAACCTGTGTACATCAACTGGTCAGCGAAGATAACGGTTTCTTTCAAACCGACCACGCGATAGCACTGGTTGATCAGCTTGGAAATCGCCTTTTTCTTCAGCGGCTGATCGACCATTTCGTAGGGCAAGCCCTTCGGCAGGATCTGGAACAACAACGCACGACCAACGGTGGTATCAACGATACGCGTTTCGGTGGTCCAGCTTTCGTCTTTGTGCTTGACGGTCTCGGTGATACGCACCTTGACCAGCGCATGCAGTTCGACCTGGCCGCTGCGATAAGCCATCTCGACTTCATTGACACCGCTGAAACGCATACCTTCGCCTTTGGCGTTGATGCGTGTGCGAGTCATGTAATACAAGCCCAATACCACGTCCTGCGACGGCACAATAATTGGCTCGCCAGAGGCCGGAGACAGGATGTTGTTGGTCGACATCATCAGTGCGCGCGCTTCCAACTGAGCCTCAAGGGTCAGTGGAACGTGCACAGCCATTTGGTCACCGTCAAAGTCGGCGTTATAGGCGGCACAGACCAACGGGTGCAGCTGAATCGCTTTACCTTCAATCAGAACCGGCTCAAACGCCTGAATGCCAAGACGGTGCAGGGTTGGTGCACGGTTCAGCAGCACGGGGTGCTCGCGGATAACTTCAGCGAGGATGTCCCATACTTCTGGCAGTTCGCGCTCGACCATTTTCTTGGCGGCTTTGATAGTGGTAGCCAGACCACGGTGCTCCAGTTTGCCAAAGATGAAAGGCTTGAACAGCTCAAGCGCCATCTTCTTAGGCAGACCGCACTGGTGCAGACGCAGGGTAGGACCGACCACGATCACAGAACGACCGGAGTAGTCTACGCGCTTACCCAGCAGGTTCTGACGGAAGCGACCCTGCTTACCTTTAATCATGTCTGCCAGAGACTTCAGCGGACGCTTGTTGGTACCCGTAATGGCACGACCACGACGACCGTTGTCCAGCAGCGCGTCAACCGACTCCTGCAGCATACGCTTCTCGTTCCGCACGATAATATCGGGCGCAGACAAGTCCAGCAGACGCTTCAGACGGTTGTTACGGTTGATAACACGGCGATACAGATCGTTCAGATCCGAGGTCGCGAAGCGGCCACCGTCCAGCGGTACCAGCGGACGCAGATCCGGCGGCAAAACTGGCAATACGGTCATGACCATCCACTCTGGCTTGTTGCCGGAGCCATCAAAGGCTTCCATCAACTTCAGACGCTTGGACAGCTTCTTGATTTTGGTCTCGGAGGTGGTCTGCGGAATTTCTTCGCGCAGCTTGCCAATCTCGTGAGCGAGATCCATCGCGGTCAGCAGTTCATAAACAGCCTCGGCGCCCATGCGAGCGTCGAAATCATCACCGAACTCTTCCAGCGCTTCGAAATACTGCTCATCGTTCAGCAACTGCCCCTTGTCCAGGGTAGTCATGCCCGGCTCGATAACCACGTAGCTCTCGAAATAAAGCACGCGCTCGATATCACGCAGGGTCATATCCAGCAGCAGGCCGATACGTGACGGCAGCGATTTCAGGAACCAGATGTGCGCCACAGGTGAGGCCAGTTCAATGTGCCCCATGCGCTCACGACGAACCTTGGCCAGTGCGACTTCAACGCCACACTTTTCACAGATCACACCGCGATGCTTAAGACGCTTGTACTTGCCGCACAGGCATTCGTAGTCTTTAACTGGGCCAAAAATCTTGGCACAGAACAGACCGTCCCGCTCCGGTTTAAAGGTGCGGTAATTGATGGTTTCCGGCTTTTTAACTTCGCCGTAGGACCAGGACCGGATCATTTCCGGAGACGCCAAGCCGATTCGAATGGAATCGAACTCTTCAATCTGTCCCTGGGACTTAAGCAGGTTCAATAAGTCTTTCAAGGCCTATACTCCTCGCAGTGTCTCAAGGGCGGCGACGTTACGCCGCCCGAGACGTGGGCAGTTGGTGGTTAATCAGATTCCAGTTCGATATCGATACCGAGCGAACGAATTTCCTTGACCAATACGTTGAAGGATTCAGGCATGCCCGCCTCCATACGATGATCGCCATCCACGATGTTTTTATACATCTTGGTACGGCCGTTCACGTCGTCCGACTTCACGGTCAGCATTTCCTGCAGGGTGTAGGCGGCACCATAAGCTTCAAGTGCCCAAACCTCCATCTCACCAAAGCGCTGCCCACCAAACTGCGCCTTACCACCCAACGGCTGCTGGGTAACCAGGCTGTAAGAACCGGTTGAACGCGCGTGCATCTTGTCATCAACCAAGTGGTTCAGCTTGAGCATGTACATATAACCAACGGTCACCGGGCGATCGAAGCAATTGCCGGTACGACCGTCCCACAACCTCATCTGACCGCTATCCGGCAAATCAGCGAGACGCAGCATGTGCTTGATCTCGGTCTCAGCCGCGCCATCAAATACTGCGGTAGCCATAGGTACGCCACCACGCAGGTTATTGGCCAGTTCGATGATTTCCTGATCGCTCAGACTGTCCAGATTCTCCTGACGACCGCCAACCTGGTTATAGACCTCATCCAGGAACTTGCGCAGGTCAGCAATCTTACGCTGCTCTTCGAGCATACGATTGATCTTTTCGCCCAGCCCCTTGGCCGCGAGGCCCAGGTGGGTTTCCAGAATCTGACCAACGTTCATACGTGATGGAACGCCCAGCGGATTCAACACGATATCGACAGGGGTGCCGTTCTCATCGTGCGGCATGTCTTCGATCGGCATGATCACGGAGATAACACCCTTGTTACCGTGACGACCGGCCATCTTGTCACCAGGCTGGATGCGGCGCTTGATTGCCAGGTAAACCTTAACAATCTTGAGTACGCCCGGCGCCAGATCATCGCCCTGCTGCAACTTGCGCTTCTTATCTTCAAACTTCTCATCAAGCAGCTTGCGACGGTCAACCAGATAACCCTGGGCTCGCTCCAACTGCTCGTTGAGTGCGTCTTCGGTCATACGCAACTTGAACCACTGACCACGCTCAATACCGCCCAGAATCTCGGCATTTAGCACAGCGCCTTTCTTCAAGCCAGCACCACCTTCGACGGTCTGACCGTCAAGGGCTGCAGCCAAACGCTCAAAGGTAGCGGTTTCCACGATACGGAACTCTTCCTGCAGATCCTTACGGATCTCATCAAGCTGTTCCTTCTCGATAGCCAGTGCGCGTGTATCACGCTCTACACCGTCGCGAATAAAGACCTGAACGTCGATAACGGTACCCTTGGTGCCAGTGGGCACACGCAGGGAGGTGTCCTTAACATCGGACGCCTTCTCACCGAAGATCGCACGCAACAGCTTTTCTTCTGGCGTCAGCTGGGTTTCGCCCTTAGGAGTAACCTTACCGACCAGAATGTCACCAGGCCCCACCTCAGCACCAACATAGACAATGCCGGCCTCATCCAACTTACCTAGCGCGGCTTCGCCAACGTTGGGAATATCAGAAGAAATCTCTTCCGGCCCCAGCTTGGTATCGCGCGACACACAGGTGAGTTCCTGAATGTGGATAGTGGTAAAACGATCTTCCTGCACAACACGTTCGGAGACCAGGATCGAGTCTTCGAAGTTATAGCCATTCCAGGGCATGAACGCTACGCGCATATTCTGACCTAGCGCCAACTCGCCCATATCGACAGAAGAGCCGTCAGCCAGAATATCCTTGGCCGCAACCTTATCGCCCTTCTTCACCAATGGACGCTGGTTAATACAGGTATTCTGGTTGGAGCGGGTGTATTTGGTCAGGGTGTAGATATCCACACCTGCTTCACCGGATTCAACTTCGTCATCGTTAACGCGAACCACAACGCGACTGGCGTCAACCGAGTCGATCACACCACCACGGCGCGCGGTTACACAGACACCGGAGTCACGTGCAACGTTACGCTCCATGCCGGTTCCCACCAGCGGCTTCTCAGCACGCAGAGTTGGAACAGCCTGACGCTGCATGTTGGAACCCATGAGGGCGCGGTTGGCGTCATCGTGCTCCAGGAACGGAATCAAAGACGCAGCGACCGACACCACCTGGCGCGGCGAAACGTCCATCAAGGTCACTTCATGCGGCGCCTTAACGGTGAATTCGTTCATGTGACGCACAGCCACCAGATCGTCAGTCAGCTGACCGTCTTCAACCTTGGCGCTAGCCTGGGCGATAACGTGATCGGCTTCTTCAATCGCTGACAGGAATACGATCTCGTCAGTGACGACAGCATCCTTAACGCGACGATATGGGCTCTCAAGGAAACCATACTGGTTGGTACGCGCATAGGTTGCCAGAGAGTTGATCAAACCAATGTTCGGGCCTTCTGGCGTTTCGATTGGACATACGCGACCGTAGTGGGTCGGGTGTACGTCACGTACTTCAAAGCCAGCACGCTCACGGGTCAGACCGCCCGGCCCAAGCGCAGACACACGGCGCTTGTGGGTAATCTCGGACAGCGGGTTGTTCTGGTCCATGAACTGGGACAGCTGGCTGGAACCGAAGAATTCCTTCACCGCCGCCGCAACCGGCTTGGCGTTGATCAGATCCTGCGGCATCAGGCCTTCGCTTTCGGCCATGGACAGACGCTCTTTAACCGCGCGCTCAACCCGGACCAGACCAACACGGAACTGGTTTTCGGCCATCTCACCGACGGAACGAATACGGCGGTTACCCAGGTGATCGATATCATCCACGACGCCTTTGCCGTTACGGATATCAACCAGGGTCTTGAGCACCTCAATGATGTCTTCCTTGCTCAATACGCCAGCACCTTCGATCTCTTCACGACCAATGCGGCGATTGAACTTCATGCGACCAACCGCAGACAGATCGTAACGATCGCTGCTGAAGAACAGGTTAGAGAACAGCGTCTCGGCGGCATCCTTGGTTGGCGGCTCGCCAGGACGCATCATCCGATAAATCTCAACCAAGGCTTCGAGCTGGGTAGTGGTGTTATCGATACGCAGGGTATCGGACACGAACGGACCACAATCGATATCGTTGGTATACAGGGTCTCGATGCGCGTGATCTGCGACTTGGCCAGTTTCAGCACCAGATCAGCAGTCACCTCAACGTTGGCCTCAACCAGGATCTCGCCAGTCGCCGGATGCACGATCGGCTTGGCAATGGCGCGCCCGATGATGTAATCGAAAGGCACTTCCAGGCTGGTGATACCTGCCTTCTCCAATTGGCTGATGTGACGTGCGGTAACACGACGACCTTTCTCTACGATCACCTTGCCCTTGCCATCTTTGATGTCAAAGGTGGCGATCTCGCCACGCAGACGCTGCGGCACCAGCTCGAGCATCAGGTTTTCGCCATGCACGGCGAAAACGTTGGTGTCATAGAAGATGTCGAGAATTTCTTCGGTGTGGTAACCCAGAGCACGCAACAACACGCTTGCCGGCAGCTTACGACGACGGTCGATACGGACGAATACGCAGTCCTTTGGATCAAATTCGAAGTCTAGCCAAGAGCCGCGGTAAGGAATCACGCGGGCAGAGTAAAGCAGCTTGCCGGAGCTGTGCGTCTTGCCACGGTCGTGATCAAAGAACACGCCCGGACTACGGTGCAGCTGAGATACGATAACCCGTTCAGTACCGTTGATTACAAAGGTACCGTTTTCGGTCATCAGGGGGATTTCCCCCATATAGACTTCCTGCTCCTTGATGTCCTTGATCGCCTTGTTGGATGATTCACGATCAAAGATGATCAGGCGCACTTTTACGCGCAGCGGCACCGCATAGGTAACCCCGCGCAAAACGCATTCCTTGACGTCGAACGCCGGGTCGCCAAGGCGGTAACCGACATATTCCAGCGCCGCATTACCCGAATAGCTGATAATGGGGAAGACAGATTTGAAGGCCGCGTGCAGACCGATATCACGAACCTGCCCTTTATTTGACTCGGCTTGCAGGAATTCCCGATAGGAATCCAGCTGAATAGCCAGCAAATAGGGCACATCCATCACATGCGGCAGTTTGCCAAAGTCCTTGCGGATACGTTTTTTCTCAGTATATGAGTAAGCCATCAGCGTTCCCCAGCTTGGTCACCTGCTTGATTGGCCTTCCCGCGCAGCGGGAAAACCTGAAAATGCGTGCAAGCCCTAAGTCTTGCCCACTCGCTTGAGTGCTACCGTTGCCCGCCGGCACGGCGGGATACAACGGAAAAAGGCCGGTGGCACACAGGCCACCAGCCATCAATCTGACCGTTGAAATCAGATTGTCGACGCAAGGTCGGGCGAGCTTACTTGAGCTCGACCTTGGCGCCAGCTTCTTCCAGAGTCTTCTTGGCAGCTTCTGCCTCGTCCTTGGAAGCAGCTTCCTTGATGGTGCCAGGAGCGCCGTCAACCAGTGCCTTGGCTTCTTTCAGGCCAAGACCTGTCAGTTCGCGTACAGCCTTGATGACGTTAACTTTCTTCTCGCCAGTTTCCAGCAGAACAACGTCAAACTCGGTCTGCTCTTCAGCAGCAGCCGGGCCAGCAGCCGGGCCAGCAGCAACAGCAGCGGCAGCAGATACGCCGAACTTCTCTTCCATAGCGGAGATCAGTTCTACAACCTGCATAACGGACATTACGGATACGGCGTTGATGATATCTTCGTTGGTCAGAGCCATGACTCTAAATTCCTGTATTGGGGGACGGCTGTTGCCGTCAAAACATTAAAAGCGTGAAAAGCAAGCGAGGCGCCTATCAGGCAGCTTCGGCTTCCTTCTGATCGCGGACAGCGGCCAAAGTACGAACGAACTTGCTGGTTGCGCCCTGGATGACACTCATCAGCTGACTGATGGCCTCGTCGTAGGTCGGCAAAGTTGCCAGCTTGTCGATTTCACTTGCTGCAAGGAAGTTGCCTTCAAACGCAGCTGCTTTGATCTCAAACTTGTCCTGACCCTTGGCGAACTCTTTGAACAGACGGGCGGCAGCGCCCGGATGCTCGTTGGAGAATGCAATCAGGGTAGGACCCACAAAGGTTTCATTCAGGCATGTGTAATCAGTGCCTTCAATAGCGCGACGCAGCAGAGTGTTACGTACAACACGTACGTAAACACCAGCTTCGCGAGCTTCTTTGCGGAGACCAGTCATAGCAGCAACGCTTACACCGCGGGCATCAGCCACAACGGCAGACAGCGCACCTTTGGCAGCTTCGTTGACTTCAGCGACGATGGCCTTTTTGTCTTCGAGCTTAATTGCCACGGGTTTTACTCCTGGATTTACCATTGACCACCCTCGCGGGCGGTGTGTTTTGGTGTCAGATCCAGCCTGCACTGAATCGGGAGCACCATCTGCGTAGGCTTACTTGTTTAAGGCTTACGCCGCCTACGGTCTTGGACGGCCCCCGCCAGGCAGGGACCCCAATAAGTTGGCGTAGCGCTATCGCACTACGCCGATAGATCAAACGTCCAGAGAAGCCTGGTCAATCTGCACACCCGGGCCCATAGTAGTGCTCAGGGTGACACGCTTCAGGTAAACGCCTTTAGAAGTAGATGGCTTGGCCTTTTTCAGGTCAGCCAGCAGAGCTTCAACGTTCTCTTTCAACTTAACCGCATCGAATCCAACCTTGCCGATTGAGCAATGGATGATGCCGTTCTTGTCGGTACGATAACGAACCTGACCGGCCTTGGCGTTCTTGACAGCAGTACCCACGTCAGCAGAAACAGTACCTACTTTAGGGTTAGGCATCAGACCGCGCGGACCAAGCAACTGACCCAACTGACCGACAACACGCATCGCATCCGGGGAAGCGATAACGACGTCGTAGTTCAGGTCGCCAGCTTTCATTTCTGCAGCCAGGTCATCCATACCAACCTTGTCTGCACCAGCAGCCAAAGCCGCCTCAGCGTTAGCGCCCTGAGTGAACACGGCAACGCGAACTGTCTTGCCAGTACCGTGCGGCAGCAAGGTAGCACCACGAACAACCTGATCAGACTTACGTGGATCAACGCCCAGATTCACAGAAACGTCGAAAGACTCAACGAACTTAACAGTGGACACTTCAGCCAGAACTGCAGCGGCATCTTCGAAGCCGTAGACTTTATTAGCCTGTACTTTCTCGCTGATTGCCTTTTGGCGCTTAGTCAACTTAGCCATTACAAACCCTCCACGTTAAGGCCCATGCTGCGAGCGGAACCAGCGATGGTACGCAGTGCAGCTTCCATATCAGCAGCGGTCAGATCAGCCTGCTTGGCGTTAACGATCTCTTCCAGCTGAGCGCGGGTAACAGTACCCACTTTCTGGCTATTGGGACGAGCAGAGCCGCTCTTCAGGCCAGCGGCCTTCTTCAGCAGAACCGCGGCGGGCGTGCTTTTGGTTTCAAATGTAAAGCTACGATCACTGTAAACAGTGATAATCACGGGGGTTGGCAGACCTGGCTCAATGCCTTGGGTCTTGGCGTTGAACGCCTTGCAGAACTCCATGATATTCACACCGTGCTGACCCAGAGCCGGACCTACCGGCGGACTTGGGTTAGCCTGACCGGCCTTGACTTGCAGCTTGATATAAGCCTGAATCTTCTTCGCCATTGTCTTTCTCCAAAGGGTAGTAGCGCCTTGCGGCTTCCCGGTTTAGAAACATTCCCCAACTGACAACAAAACCCCGCATTGCTCAAGGCATTGCAGGGTTCAGGGGATTGAGTGAAATCAGCCTTTTTCGACCTGACCGAAATCGAGCTCCACCGGAGTGGGGCGTCCAAAAATGAGAACCGCCACCTGAACCCGGCTTTTCTCGTAATTAACTTCTTCAACAACACCATTAAAGTCAGCAAACGGACCATCAGTAACCCGTACAACTTCGCCTGGCTCAAACAGAGTCTTAGGCTTGGGCTTGTCAGTACCATCCGCTACGCGACGCAGAATCGTATCCGCTTCTTTGTCGGTAATGGGCGCAGGCTTGTCGGCAGTGCCGCCAATGAAACCAAGTACGCGAGTTGTATCTTTCACCAAGTGCCAGGTGCCTTCGTTCATTTCCATTTGAACCAGCACGTAACCTGGGAAGAACTTACGCTCGCTCTTGCGCTTCTGACCGTTGCGCATCTCCACCACTTCTTCGGTGGGAACTAGAATATCGCCGAATTGGTCTTCCATTCCGGCCAGCTTGACGCGCTCATGCAGAGAGCGCATAACATGCTTTTCGAAGCCCGAATAGGCATGCACTACGTACCATCGCTTAGACACGGAGCACCCTTAACCAATAAACTGAGAAATAATCCAACCCAGAAACGTATCAAGCCCCCACAAAATCAGGGCCATCACTAAAACCACTGCCACAACAATCAAGGTCGTTTGGATGGTTTCAGGCCGGGTCGGCCATACTACTTTGCGTATTTCAATACGCGCTTCTTTCAACAACGCCCAAAATGCTTTTCCTTTGCTCGTCTGCAGGGCAACGAAGCCAGCTACAATACCAAGCACGACCAAAGCAATGGCGCGGTACAAAACAGGCTCAGCAGAAAAGTAGGAGTCTCCGGCTACACCAACGAAGACTAGTAAAGCCACAACAACCCACTTTGGTACATCGAAGCGGTTATCGTGCAGCTCTGCCTTAGTGCTCATGAATCTTAAATCCTGTTTTGGAAGCCAGATAAAAATCTGGCAGGCCAGGAGGGAATCGAACCCCCAACCTGCGGTTTTGGAGACCGCCGCTCTGCCAATTGAGCTACTGGCCTGTAATCGCAGTCGAGCCGGCAATCATACCGGCTCAACAACTCAAGATCAATCCGTAATTACTGGATGATCTTAGCAACAACACCCGCACCTACGGTACGGCCACCTTCACGAATCGCAAAGCGCAGACCGTCTTCCATCGCAATAGGAGCGATCAGAGTGACGTCCAGCTTGACGTTATCGCCAGGCATTACCATCTCGATACCTTCCGGCAATTCGCAGGAACCGGTAACGTCAGTAGTACGGAAGTAGAACTGAGGACGATAACCCTTGAAGAACGGAGTGTGACGACCGCCTTCATCTTTACCCAGCACATACACTTCGGCTTCGAAGCGAGTGTGAGGAGTAATAGTGCCCGGCTTGGCCAGAACCTGACCGCGCTCTACGTCTTCACGCTTGGTACCACGCAGCAGAACACCAACGTTCTCACCAGCGCGACCTTCGTCAAGCAGCTTGCGGAACATTTCAACGCCAGTACAAACGGTCTTGACGGTATCTTTGATACCAACAATCTCGACTTCTTCACCGACCTTGACGATACCGCGCTCTACACGACCAGTCACAACAGTACCGCGACCAGAGATAGAGAACACGTCTTCGATAGGCATCAGGAACGGCTTGTCAATCGCGCGCTCAGGCTCAGGAATATAAACATCCAGAGTCTCAACCAGCCTCCTGACAGCAGTAGTGCCGATTTCGTTGTCGTCTTTGCCTTCCAAT
>TARA_R110002012_G_scaffold51174_7_pt1 | contig 16023 bp, 15 predicted proteins | sample TARA_R110002012 | Tara Oceans TARA_R110002012 (sample SAMEA4396515) | marine metagenome | biome: Westerlies Biome; feature: [DCM] deep chlorophyll maximum layer (ENVO:01000326); material: water (ENVO:00002006), including particulate matter (ENVO:01000060) such as... | depth 40 m
TGCCAATCAAAAGCAAATGATTGTTTATGGAGTTAATACATGTGATCACTGTATTAATTTCCGAAAGAAGATGGATTCCCTCAACATAAAATATACTTTTTATGATGTGGATGCCGATCAGGATAAGGCAGATGAGATGCTGAGAAAGCTTGAAGCAGCCAGATTCATGGGAAACATCTCATTGCCGGTAGTCGACATTGAAGGTAGGGTACTAGTTAGCCCAGAGCTGCCACAGGTATTAGCGTTTGTGAAGCGATAGAGGAAGGACTACTCAATCAATGTGCAAGTGGTGGATGTGATCATTAATATGATCCATTAGTTTCGTAATATTTTTTACATACTTGTCGAGAGTAGCCTCCAGCAAAATTACCTGACTGTCGTACGAGTTCATGCCGATGTCGTTTCTTAGCTCATCTGAATTCCTCTCAAGAGACCGTTGATCAGAGCATTCCTCCGACAGTGTTTTTGAAAAGTTGGCGGCTTTGTACGTCGTTTCAAATGCCTCAATTTGATGAATTACTTTCTTAATTTCATGGTTGTTGCTGAACCTGGCCTTTACAGCTAGTCTTTCATACAAAAGGCTATCGTAATGGTGGATGCCGTTGAGGGTCTCTGCTACATTGCTCCTGAAGGAGTGGTCTGTGCAATACTTTTTAAGTCCGTCGTACGTCCTGAGGTCGTAAGAGATCAAAGCCCATTGTTTAGTAAGGTCGTTGAATTTACTGACCAGAAGGGCACTTTCATTTTGGTCACCAGTGGCGTATGTACTTCCCGCCAAAAAGAGGCAGGAAACGGCAAGAGCGAGACGTCTGAGCATAGTATATGTTTAGTTGTGGCAATGGCAATGCCTTTGTAAACAAACTAATACAGAACATGTGGTAGTGTTGCAGGAATACAACAAATGTAGGGAACGGAATTGGTGCTCAAATATTGGCGAGCTGACAATTTTGGAAAATTACGTATTTTCCACATCGGATTCCTGGCCCACTCAATCTGCGTCGAGGTGATGGAAATGATCTTCTATGTTTTCCATGATTTTGTTGATCCGGTCAACGTGCTTTTTTAAGAAGACTTCGGTAACTACAACCTGATTGTCGAAGGAGTGAGCGCCAAAATAGTTTTTTACCTTTTTGTACTCTCTTTCGAGCTGTCTTTGGTTGTGGCACTCGCTGTACAATGTCTTCGACAGCGAGAGGGCATTTAGCTTGTGCTCCAAATGGCCGATTTGTCTCAATGTCTTTTTCAATTCTTTGCTTGGGTCTTCCTTCATCATCGAAGAAACACGAATATAAAGAGCGCTATCGTAGGCGTGGATCTCTTTTAATACGCTTTTCACTTCATCTTGAAAGGTGGGATCGCCGCAGTATTTTGACAAACCTCTGTAGGTTACAAGCTTATCTGAGACAAAATACCACTTGTGGGTTAGTTCTTTAAAGTCTTTGAAAATTCCGTTTTCACCGTCGTTTGCCTGCAACGGTAGTAGCGGAGCGGCCGCAGCAATTAGGACAAGCAAATATTTTTTCATCTATATCTAGTTTTAAAACAGCCATGGATTCGCCAGGTGAATTAACTAGAACAGGCCTCGGTTGGTAGGGTGCAGGAATATTCAAATATACGACAGGCAGGGCGCCAGGTTAACCGAAAAAGGGGCGGATTTTAGAAATTACGTATTTGCCACATGGCGGCTATTCAAGATGCAAATGGTGGATATGCTCCTCAATATGATCCATTAACTTGGTAATGTGTTCGACATACCTGTTAAGATCAGCTTCCAGAACAAGCACTTGCCCATCGTAAGAGTTCATGCCAATATCATTTCTGGTTTCTTTGTAGTCTTTCTCAATTTCTCTGCGGCCGACACATTCATCGTGAAGTTTCTTCAGAAAGCTGGGGCCTTTGTACTCAGTTTCAAACTCTTCTATTTGCTTGAGGGTCTTTTTGAGCTCTGAACTCTTGTCGTACCGTGCTTTCTTTGCAAGCGTTTGGTAGAGCAATGTGTCATAGTGGTGAATTTCTTCGAGTGTCTTGATTACATTGTCCTGGTAGGGCTTGTCAGTGCAATATTTGTCCAGACCTTCGTATTTGCCCAGTTCAAGAGATAGCAAATCCCACTGTAGAACCAATTGATCAAATTTCTTGACTATGCTTACACTGTCAGACGACTGCGCCGACAGATTAGTAACACAACTACATGCAAGAATTGATATCAGGGTTAATTGAACAATTCTTAATTTCATACACAAAAATAATTTACACACCTAACGCAATTATTAAGCCAATTGACATTGTAAATATAAGAAATCTTGGTTGTTTTTGTATTTAATAAGTGCAACGGCGCCGTTTGGGGGTTTAACGGCTTCAGTAACCTATGGGTTTCTGTGGATTTTTTTTAGTTGACTGAGCAGGTCGGTCAGCCCATTGAGCCGAATTTCATACATAGTAGAAAGCATCATTCCAAGCCTCCCTTGCGGAAAGCCGACGCTCTTGAACCACTCAAGGTAGTTTTCGGGTAGGTCACATATTAAAACATTCTTGTATTTGCCGAACGGCATTTTTGTCTTAACTATGTCGGACAGGATGCTGGGATCAGGTGTATTCATGTTAATAGCATTTTAAAAAACTATGAGATGAGGTGGGCTTTCAAAATAGGTAACCAAATGCGGATTTCGGTCATATTAGCAATAATAGTTGCCTTGCTTGTGATAAGCAACCTGGTAATGCAAAGAGACATAGACAGCATGGACAGGTCATTCACCTCCATTTATAATGACAGGCTTATGTCGGCAACTGAATTTTTCTATATCACAGAAACTCTTTATCAAAAGCGGTTGATTCTTGAAAAGAACGTATTGGAAATAAGCATTGAGAAAGCGGATTTGACCGAGAAGCTCGATAGCTATGATAGTAGAATTGACTCACTGGTGACTGAAATAGAAAAAACCTATTTTGTACTGGATGAGGCCAGCCTTTTAAGTGAGTTTAAGGAAAGAAGGGAGGCTTACGACCAACTCGAGAACAAGGTGATAAACCTGGCGTACGCAAATGATTCAAGGCAGGCACTGGCAGCGCTGGAAAACGAAGGAGGGGATCGCTTCAATGCTATGCTGAGTGACCTGCATCTACTAACAGAAATTCAATCGAACAATGGCCGAGAGTTACTCAACGACTCTCACCATATTAAAGCAAGTGTTCATATGCTCACATTTTTAGAGGTAGGAGTGGCTATTGTGCTCAGCTTACTTGTTCACGTGATTCTATTAACAACAAGAACAGTGCAAAGAAAGAGCAATCAGCCCTTTCATCTTAATTAAGATCAGAGATTTGATTGACTCTTCAGCAGCCTGCTGGCCCTTTTCAGGTCGTCGGTTGCTTGCAATATCTTTCCTTTCAGTTTCATGGGATAATTGGGGTGGGCCAAAAGAAAGGTGTTGACGATCGATGCGGCTTCGTCACTTTGGTAGGCTCCGAAAGTAGCGCTTAGCCAGGCGGTCGGGAAAAATATATCACCAGTAGCCTGTATGTCAGAAAGCAGCTCAAGGCTCTCCTTCAAGTAGCCGATAGAGACATCCTGCCTTTCCGGATGATGCAGGTAAGATACTGCGGTGCTCACCCACGATTCTTTTTCCCTGTTTTCGGCTAGTTTCAAGCTTTCAAAAAAAGCATTGCGGGTTGCGGTGTCGCTTGATAGTGCGGGAAGAAGAAATTCCCAACGTTTTTTCCGATCACCATTATTAATTCTTGTAAGCTGTTGCTGTTGAATTTCGACAGATTTTGGGTGACTCAGCAGGCTGAGCGTGGCTGCCAGGCCGGTGTAGTCGTCCTCAGATAGCCTAACCTCCTTTGGCGGCGCTTCCGACTTCCAAATGCTATACAGCTTTTCCATTGCTTTTTCTGAGGTGGCTATCTCCTGGAATGTTCCGAATAGCATCTTCTTAATGCTGGCCGAAGGAGCTTGTTCCATTGCTGTCCAAACGTCGCTTTCCAATGATTGGCTGATCAGCTTCCTGTTTGATGGGGTAATAAACCGCCAATAGGTCGCACTTAACTGGCCGGTAAGTTGCCGAACCGAAAGCTCCTCCGTTTCCTGAGAAAGCAGGGCAGTATTCAGTGCTAGCAGCTCGGTGGGCGTAATGCCGTCGCCATTGAGCATGTTTTCGTAATTGTTGATATAGGCCGATGCCCTGGCAACCGGGTCGTTCCATGTGCTGATGTAAGGAAGCATGGCCGAGTCGATTGGGAACACACCGTATCCTTCGCCAGAGGTGTTGAAAACAATATAATTTGGCTTAGGCCTGCCTGTTGCCTGGCTGACGTCTGCTACCGCACGGTAGTTAAGCGCAGGCACCTGAATGAGGCTGTCGCTATAGCTCAGGCCGACTTTGAAGTATTGCGACCAGACTTTATCACTGGAGGATGGCGTATTCGTTTTTTCTTCCTTTTGAGAGATGGTTAAGGCCGTTATCAAGCCTTCATTGGTCTTCATGTCATAACTAAAAACGGGCCTGAATGGCTCTTCTACCCACACTTTATTCCATGCCAGCAGGTCTTCATCGGTTAGTTGATCCAGTATATTGATCAAGTCAGTCCAGGTCGCATTTGAAAAGGCAAACTCAGACAAGTACTGCTGCAGACCTCGTTGGAACTCCTGTTTTCCCATCAGCATTTCCAGCTGTTTCATCACAATGGGGGCCTTATGATAGATGATGGCTCCGTACATGCTGCCAGCGTCCTTCAGGTTATCAAGCTGCTGCCGCACTGGGTTAGCACCGGGCGTACGGTCCACTGCATAGGCTGCGGGGTAGTGAGCCAGCAGAAATTTGAGGTCGCTACCTGTATCTGGGAACGTTACCTCCGAGACCTTGTCGGCCATGAAGTTGGCAAACACCTCTTTCATCCACACATCGTTGAACCAGTCCATGGTGACCAGGTCTCCAAACCACATGTGAGCCGTTTCGTGCGCAATGAGGTTGGCTCTGCCAATTTTGCGGCTCTGGGTGGCGGTTTTATCCAGGAAAAGAGACGAAGCACGGTACTGAATGGCTCCCACATGCTCCATTCCACCATACTGAAAGTCGGGAATGGCAACAAAGTCGAACTTTTTGAACGGGTAGGGGATGGCCGTATACTCTTCGAGAAAATCGAGGGCTTTGCCGTGCAGGTAAAATATTGTGTCAATGCTTTCGGAAATCTTTTCCTCGTCGGTTTCACGGTGAAAAAGTCTCATGGTGCGGCCATCGACGGTTCGGGTTACCTTTTGAAATTTACCTGCCGCAAAGGCAAACAAGTAGGTGCTAATGGTATCAGAAGGCATAAAGTTAAATGTCTTTCGCTCGCCGGAAATCACCGAATCGGCCAGTGGGCCGTTGGAAAGTGCCTGCCATTGGCCAGGCATGGTGAGACTCAGTTGATAAGAAGCCTTCAGGTTGGGTTGATCGAAGCAGGGGAAGACTGTGCGGGCTCTGTCCGGCACTAACAGTGTGTAAAGATATTCGTCGTTGCGGTTGAGGGAGAGGTTGCCTGCAACGAACGTGATTTTGATGCTATTGGAGCCTGGCCTCAATGCGCTTTTTGGAACGATGATATGCTCCTCCCGGTGGTCTACAGGAATAGTCGTGCTGTTAACAACTACCTCTAAAATATGATCGGAATCTTCTTTGAAGTCTATCTGGAGGTCAGCGTCGTTCTTACTTAAGTTGAAAGTGATAACCTCTGAGGCAGGGATGTGTTCTGATTTGCCTTCCGGGATGTCGAATGATAGCTGGTAGCCAAGTGCGCTGATAACCGTTTTTCGATAGTTGGCCAGTTCGAGCGATACGCCGGTTTCGACAACTGGCGGCGTGTCAGTGGTGCTGGCACATCCGTACCAAAGTAAGGAGGAAACGAACAGCACTGCCGGACGGAGACTTCGCTTGGTCATGGTTGAGTCTTTTAAGTAAGTAATATTACTAAAAGCCCACAGAGAGGGGAGAACCTTTGGTGTAAATACCAGGTTGCTCTTGCGAAGAGTGTTAGTCTGGGATCCTGCAGGCGTCAGTCGACAAACACCTTTTTAGGGTTGGCAACAAACATTCGTGTGCTCTCGGTGAATTCGTTGCCCGTCAGGTCGATGTACTTCAGGTCGACATAAAATGCTTTGAAGCCTGTGGACGGATAGCTTTCTTTCACTATTACCGCCTTTGCCTTTGATGCATTCAGGCTTTTCCCCACCCATACTTCATCCCTGAAGTCCCGATCATCGGATATTGCCTGCCAAAGGGTGGCATCGACTAGCTTTTTTGGTGAAGGAGTGATTGTCAGCACAATTTCTTTTCCCTCAATGTCGATGTCCCAATCGCATGCCGGATAAGCTTTCCCATGGGCAGTGAAGCCGAAAAATGCGTTTAATGCTTTAAAAGTCTGTGGGTGATCGTCAATGTCGTGGCCGGCATTGGGCACATAGTGGATGAAATTTTGACCGGGAATGTTGTCGATATAGTGCTTGATAGCATCCACTGGCCAATAGGGGTCGTTGGTGCCAATGAAGATCATCTTGGGCTTGTTGAGCTTTGCCCGGTAGGAGTACGGATCAACCATCGCATTGATTTTTTGCCCTGACTCGGTAGCCGAAGCCTGTGGAATACCCAGGCTCACGTAGTCATTTATTTCGGGACTGTACTCATTCCACGCCTCCAGATGGTATTGCAGGCTTACCGGCATATTAAGCACGTCAATCACCATAGGAGCGATGGCAATTACCCGGTCGTCGTTGGCACCGGTGAGCCAGGTTGTCCAGCCACGTTTGGAAAGGCCCGATAGCACAAATTCGTTCACTGGTTGATGCAGTTGTTCGTTCGAAAACTCCTGTACTGCCTGCATTCCTTTTACCACACTCTTTACCATGGGAAACAACAGGGGCCATGTATAATCACCTGTCTCGGTGAAGTTGTGCAGGGTGTAGGAGATCAACACGTCCTCGGTCTTGTCACCGTACAGCGGCTGATTAGGCACCTGCCGGATAAGAGACACGATGGCGCTATTGGTAGCTGCAATATGGGCCATGGTCTTGGAGAGATCGTCTTGATTGCTTCTCAGGTTGGGCTGGCTGTCTTTGTTTGAACCGCCGGAGATAAACAGGAGGCTTTCAGTTTGGGTCATCTGATCCGGAACAAATACTGTCAACTGATGCTTCCATGTGTACTCCCTCCATTTTTGAGATGTTAAAATGAGTTGGTATCCCCTCACTCCGTCAGTTTCGAAGGTGTCGGTGACCACCCATTCATAGGTTTGGTCGCCGTTGTTTAAATAACTCTCCAGGGCATTGTCCGCAGTAAGGTTGCTCTGGGCAACTATCGAAATGGACAACCCAACAGCGAATAGCAGCAAAAGGGCAAAGAGTGAATATTTCGACGTCATTTTTTGAGAGGTGTCGGTTAAAGGAATGGCAAAACTTAGCCATTTATTCTGAAATTTCTTACGGCAATTTCTACAGCTTCTGTTCCTGTTAACAAATCTTCATCTTCGCAGGAAGAAAAAATAATTACTTTAGAACAGGTAAAAGGCAGAGAAATTATCTTCAACTAACGACATCGCAATGATCATAAGTAAATTGATTCGGTTCGGCTCACTCAGCATTATGACGCTTGTAGCTGTGTTTGGGCTTTTTAGCTGCCAACAAAACAGCGCTGAAGACCACCACGGCCATGAGCATAGTCATCAACACAGCCCAGCCGACAGCCTCCCGAATGCGAAGCTGCTTTTTCCTGGCAACGAACCGGACCGGGTCATTCTTAATCTGACCGAAGATCCTATTCATTCGGTAGCTGTTAATTGGCGCACCTCCACCAAAATCGCCCGAGGTACTGTGGAGGTGGCTGTTGCTTCTGGTGGCCCCGAGTTCAAAGACAGTATTAGAACCATCGCAGCCGCTACAGAACCTCTGACAGTCGCACGGGAAGAAGAACCCGAAATATCAGCCAATTACCATTCAGCAGTTATTAATGAGTTGCTGCCGGGAGGGAAATATGTATACAGGGTGGGCTCCGAGCCTTATTGGTCAGAATGGTACCAGATCGAGATGCCGCAAGAAAATGGCCCGGTTTCTTTTATTTATTTCGGTGATGCGCAAAACGATGTAAAGTCAATGTGGTCGAGGGTGATAAGGGAGGCTTACCAAACCATGCCAAAAGTGGATTTCATGCTCCACGCCGGAGACCTGATCAACAGGCACAACAGAGATGTTGAATGGGGGGAGTGGTTTCATGCCGGCGGTTTTATTCATGCTATGGTGCCGGCGGTGATGACGCCCGGCAACCACGAGTATAAAGACGTGGTGCTTTCGCCGCAATGGCGCCCCCAGTTTAACCTGCCAAAAAATGGCCCCGCCGGCCTTGAGGAAACCTGTTATGTAATTGATTTTCCGCAGATGAAGGTAGTTTCTCTCGATGCCGAACAGATCGACGAATCGGAACACTTCAGAACGCTGCAGGTGCAATGGCTGGATTCTATACTTACCAATAACCCAAAAAAGTGGACGGTGATCACTTTTCACTATCCCGTCTTTTCCACCAAACCTAATCGGGACAATTTGACACTCAGAGAAAGTTTTAAGCCTTTGTTTGATAAACACCGTGTAGACCTGGTGCTACAAGGGCATGATCATGCCTACGGACGGGGAATGGTCAGCAATGTGCCCACAGGTGCAGGCTTGAGGGAAGATCGCTCGGGTACGATGTACGTAGTGTCGGTAAGTGGCCCCAAGATGTATGACATCAGCGATGATAAATGGATGGAGCGAAAGGCTGCCAATACGCAGCTGTTTCAGGTGATAAAAGTGGGAGCAGACACAGCGTCGTACAATGCGTTCACAGCGAAGGGAGAGTTGTATGATGCCTTTGATTTGGTGAAGAAAGCCGGTAAGCCAAATGTACTGATCAACAAGATTCCCAATACTCCGGAAAGGACTGAGTAACTAGCGCTAACACCCTGTTAATACTATTGTTATGAAGCATAGATGCTTTTTTTACTTGCTGGTGGCGACTTTCAGCACCTGGCCGGCAGCCGCACAAATGGCAGACGAGCCCTATATCCAGTTGGTTGGGCATCATTATGATGCGGCTGGTGGTTTTGGTGAAGCCCGACCCAAAAAGGTCGTAGTCGACTACAACAGCATAGTGCATGTTCTCACCGATAAGGGGCTCTTCCGGGACTTCCCTGACTACCAGCTGGCTCCTGATCACACCTACCGGTCGCTGGCCGATAAGGTACCGGTTGACATCACCACGCAAGAGAGCACTGGCATCCTTTTCTATCTGTACAAAGACAAGTTTCTCACCAATGGATACGCAGGTACGCTGGATACAAAGCTTGAGCCAGGGCTGTACAGCCGCATTAGCGTTGGCAAAGACCTGAAAGTGTTGCTGGTGGGTGAGAAGAAGGCCGCTCTTTTTGATGGAAATAAGAAAATAGGAGACTTGACAGTACCGAAAGAGGCAGTAATTGACATCTATGTTGCTAAGGGACAATTCTTAGCACTCACAGCCAAAGCTATTTACAAACTCGAAGGCAAGGCCTGGAAGGTGATGCATGAAGGGCTTGACATGACGTCTTTGGTGTTTAGTGAAAGTAAAATCACTGTCGGGACAAAAAATGGCTACTACACAATCGATGGCCAGGGAAAAAGGGCGACAGACACCGAGTCAAGACTGCCGGTGCCAGCGATAAGAAAGATGTTGCTGACCGGAAACGACGAGCTTTGGTTTTCAACTGCCGACGGAGCTTTTAGAAAAGAGACTGACAGGTATCGATACTTTGCCTCTAAACGATGGCTGGATGTTAACGAAGTGATTGACATGGCGGCGGATGCCAGCGGCAATATCTATCTGCTCACACCCACCGGGCTCAATATGATTGAACAAATGCCTTTTACGCTCGCTGAAAAGACGGAATTCTTTCAGGACCGCATTCGCAAGTACCACATGCGGTATGGTTTCGTCTGTGCGCCACAGTTGCCTGTAGTTTACGATTTAACCTCTGAGGAAATCATTGACCATGACAACGATGGTCTGTGGACGTCCTTTTACCTGGGCAGTCAGGTGTTTCGATATGCCGTAACTGGTGAAGAAGTGGCTAAACGATATGTTTGGGAATCGTTTGAGGCTTTCGAACGGCTTTTGACGGTCAACCAGTTAAGGGGCTTTCCGTCACGAACATTCGAACGGGAGGGGTACAGGGTACATGATCCTGACAGGTGGCGGAAGTCACCAGAGGAAGGCTGGGAGTGGAAGGGCACAACCAGCTCCGATGAATACATCGCCTATCTGTTTGTAGCATCGCTCATGGATCAGTTCATTGCTAAGGCTCCGGAGGAAAAGAAAAGGGTAGCCGACTTCATAGATGCCATTATGACCCATATTCTTGATAATGACTACTACTTTGTTGACCTGGACGGTAAACCCACGACATGGGGGCGTTGGAATCCTGAATATGTGAACATGTATCCGGCGGAGGTGTACGATAGAAAGCTAAACAGTATCCACCTGGTTGCGGGCCTGCAACTGGCCTTTTCTCTCACCAAAAAGGAGAGCTACAAAACCGAGATGTTCAAAGTGATGGACAAGTTTGGCTATTTCAAAAACATGCTTCCCAGCATGTACGACATGAAAGAACACATTGTGATGTACGATGGACACACCATGGGCGACGGTTGGAACCATTCCGACGATGAAATGGCCTTTCTCACTTACTGGCCTCTTTATCATTATGCACTCAATGATACCCTGAAACAGCATTATGCCGACATTATCACCGACCACTGGAAGATTGAATTGCCAGAGAGGAATGCACTTTGGAATCTGCTAACTTACGGAACAGCTGGTGATATCAATTTGGAAGATGTGCGCTGGCATTTGCAGGAGTTTGGCCTCGATCAGATGTCGTATGTAGTAAAGAACTCACATCGCAAAGACCTGGAGCTACTTGAACCCAACTTTCGTGGCCAAACAACAAAGGTGCTGCTAACCCCCGGCGAGCGCCGGACGCACCGGCACAACGCCAATCCCTTTGAGTTGGATGGTGGGAGTGAGGGCAACTCGGTATTAGCCGGCGACGAATATTTGTTGCCGTATTGGATGGCGAGGTACCTCCAGGTGTTGAAGTGACCTTGTGGATAATTCCGGGTAGAGCTGGGGCATGTTCCGTTGGCAAGTAATGAGGTTTTTATCCTCTTTACTTCCAGAATTCATCATCCTTCAGGTCAACAAAACTATGTTCTTCATGAAGGGAGCTGATTAGTGCAAGTTGCTCCGACGATGCCTTTTGCTGGATTTCGTTGAAAAGAACCCTTTCTTCAAACCGGATATGTTTTTCCAGCTCTTCTTCGATCAAACTCAGGGATCTTTCAGCCTCGTCGTCATTGAATAGCCTGGTAAGCCTTCGATGCTCCATTAATGCCTTTTTTACCAGCTCGTTTTCACTGCCAAGTATCGGAAAGATATAACTCTCTTCGGCAACGAAATGCGGTAGAATGTGATTTTCGAAGAACCAGTCAGCGTATTTTTTAATGCGCTCAGGTGCTATTTCCTTAGCGAAGCCTTTTCTAATCTTCCAACACAACAGCAAGGTATGATGATGGTCACGGCTCAGGGGCTGAAGCTGCTTTGCTCTTTTTATGGGCGTGCGCTCTTTCATGGATGACAGTTTTGAGTTATGGTGTGTTTCACCGTTTCGGGTGTAAGATAGGCAGCTCACGAACACATTTTCACCTGATCGTGAGCTGTTTTTTATAGAATCAGTGCATTTACCTGTTCAACTGAGCTGCTTCTCCAATGCTATGGATTTAGGAAACAATATATTGTTCTCCAGATGAATGTGAAGGTGTAAATCTTCCTCAAACTCCTTTAACATGGCATAGGTGACCCGGTAGGTGTTGCAGGCATCGTCCGGCAGCGAGTAGTGATTGCTCAACTCGCTGATTTGCTGGAAGCGATCTCCCTCAGTTTCATGCTCCTCCATCATCATCCTGACAGGACTTTGCACCGTATCAAATTGGGCAAAGGTTATCTTTTCGCCACTTTTTTTCACTCTTTCCATTTTGCGTACAAAAGGAAACAGGATAAATTCTTCCTTTTTCATGTGCATGGCCAGTTCTCCTGCGGAGGCAGTGAACAGCCTGGTTATCTCAAATAGTTCAGGGTGACTTTTTCCATGCACCTGGCACAGCTTCTCCAGGTATTGTTTGAGAACAGGCATTTTCTCCTCAACATAGCGGTGATGCTTTTGCTCTATATGATCGGCCAGCTTATCCAGTGGCCACGACTGGTAGTCGCAGGATGCGGTTTCGCCTTTGTTCAAGATGGCTTCAACCTCCGCAGTGAGTTTTACCTGATCAATATTGGCTTTGGTGCAAGCTTCCTGAATGCTGCGGTTGCCTTTGCAGCAGAAGTCAATGCCATGGTTCCCGAATACCTCTGCTGTGCGGTAGTCTTCGGCTACTATTTCTCCGATTGTTTTGTCTAAAAGATTATTCATGATAATTGAAGTTTAAATTCATACTAAGGGCTTTGTTCCACTGGTTTTGAAGTAGTCAATTTTGTAAAGGAACATTTCAGCCATTTTCTCCGACCTCCATTTGGCCTCTATGGCTCTTTCTCCTTCGAAATGCTTATCAAGGGTTTGATGGAATAACTCGATCCATCTCTCGAAGTGAGCTTTGTTTACAGGTAAATGTGCGTGAGGTGCGAAGGGGCTGCCATAGTAGGTGTGCTCTTCCAAAAGGACGGTTTGCCAGAATTTGTACATCTTTTCCAGGTGCACAGGCCATCTGTCTTGTATCACGCCATTGAAGATGTCTTTGAGCAATTCATCCTCCCTTACTTTTGAGTAGAAGTCGTTGACCAGCAGTTTGATGTCATCTATGTTTTGAATGTCGTTGTTCATCAGAATGAAGATTTGTAAAGTTCAGGCCCCCAATACATGATAAAGTAGAAGAGGGCAAAGCCTACAAAAGAGATGACCAGTGCCCATATCCAGGCGGGAATGGCTTTTGGCGTTTCCGAGCCCCTGATGACAAATTCGTCCTTTGTCTCGCTACCATAGGCATTGATGGTGATCGGAATTTGCGCATCCACCACCTCGTTTTCCTTTAAACCAAGCACGGAAATCTCCGGGCCGTTGCGCACTTCAAAGGCAATCTTTTTCACACCTTCTACGCCTGATGACGACCTGGCTACGATCTTCAGCTGGTGTTTTCCATCGGGGATTTTGGTGGTGTCCAATACAAATTTCACCGGTGGGGCAAATTCTGCAAAGGGTCGGGGACCGTCGTCCATGAAAAGTTTTATCAATCTATTGTCCTTCATTTCTTTATTCGGTTAGTTCAGCACGATGTTTTTGATATGATCGGGTGCAGATTCCTTTGGCCAAATCAGGTACTTGAAACTGAGGAATAGCGTAACAGCCACGATGCTGACTGCCGTCCAGGTGATGATGTAGTCGATGGTGCCGGTGGGCCCTGCCCCATGAGTAACATTCTCCAAACCTGCGGGCTGGTTTTCTTTGCATAGTTCGCAAGCTTTAGCTGCTGACCAACCAAGTATATTGAATACAATTAACAGTGTAAAAAACTTCTTTCTTACCATATCTCAGTCATTTGCGGGTGTTACCATCTCTCTTATTTTCTTCACATCTTCTGCCGAAATTTTTGCGGCACTGTTTCCCCAGCTGTTTCGCTCATGGTTGGCAATGGCCGCTATTTGCTCGTTGGTAAGCTGGCTGGCAAAGGCTGGCATTTGACCGAACTCACTCCGGGCGTCGTACCCCTGCAGGATGATCTTGACCAGAAGCTCATAGTTGGCATCATTCACAATGCTGCTACCAGCCAAGGGAGGGAAGGCGCCCGCCAGCCCCTTGCCCGTGGCCTGATGGCAGGCTGCACAAGTTTGGGTGTACAGGCTGGCTCCGTCGGGCAGGTCAAGTGCCTGCTCCGCAGTCGCATTCGCAGGTGCCTTCTTTGCGGATGCGATAAAGGCCGGAGTAGTGCCACCAGGTAGTTCTGCTTGCTTCAGCGACTGTAGATAAGCGATCAATGCAAGGGCGTCTTCTGTGGCTACTATTTGCTGGCTGGCGTCGTTAAAAAACTCCTTACCAACGGGGACTGTCACATCATTATCCGAAACTTCCGAAGCATCCTTTGTTTCAAAAAGCCATGGATATGCAGGCATCACCGATTCGCTCACTACAGTTCTGGGGTTGTACAGGTGCAGCAAATGCCATTGCTCTGCAGGCTGTCGTTTACCGATATTAGTCAGGTCGGGGCCGGTGCGCTCACTGCCGAGCAGCGAGGGCGATTGTCTCCAGATGTCCATCCTCTGTTTGCTGAAGTAGTAGTCGGAGGGCATGGATGGCCGGTCACCCCACATCTTGTCCATTTCTATACTGCGAACCTGCTGTGTGTGGCAGGCTACGCAGCCCTCCGATATGTAAATGCTGAGTCCCTTCAGCTGCTGCTCCGTCAACAGCGGTTGGCTGGGAAGGGGTTCCACGTCCTGCATCTGGTAGGCAGGCAGCACCGCTATACCGAGGCTGAGGAGCAGAAAGCCAGCCAGTGCTGTGTTGATAAGTGTTCTATGGTCTTTATGAAAATTGAACATGGGTGCGTCGTTTTAGGCTACTATTTTCTTCAGGTGATTGGAGACTGGCAGCTCCACAGGGGCTTCTTTCTTTACCATATAGTAAAAATTGAAGGCGAAGATGATGTGCGACACAAACATGAGGGAGCCACCAATAGCTCGCCATAACCAAAAGGGTTTCATCAAAATCACTGACTCGATAAAGGGAGGCCCGTCGATCCAGCTTAGCCCTTTCAGCGTGCCACCGGCCATCAGAGAAACCATGTAGGCAAACAGACCGATGAAGGCCATCCAGAAATGAGCGCCAACCAATATTTGAGGAGGCTCCTTGTCTGTTAGCTTCGGTAAGATGTGGTAAATGCAGCCCCACAGTATAAAGGTGATGATGCCATACATGGTCATGTGCGAATGTGCCACGTTGAAATCGGTGAAGTGCCAGACAAAATTGGTGAATCGGAATGCCTGCAGGCTCCCCTGGGTAGAGCCCACAAAGTAGAAGATTACACCGACAAGAAAGAAGGGCAGCACGTAGCTTTTGGAGATGTGGTTCCAGCTTCCTTTCATGGTCATCAGGAAGTTGGTGGTGCCCGTTACCACCGGAATAAACATGCCTGCGCTAAACACAATGGCTACAGTTTGCAACCACCATGGCAGCGGGCTGAAGACGAAGTGGTGCGTGCCGATGAGGGTGTAAAATAGCATCTGCGTCCAGAAAGCCAGCACACCCAGAGAGTAGGAGTAGATGGGTTTGTTCAAAGAGGAGGGAAGGTAGTAGTAGACAAGCCCCAGCGAGAAGGTCATGAACCACATGCCCACCCCCTGGTGCATGTAATAGCCCTGTATGATGGTTTCCCCCAGGCCATTTTGATAGAACGGCAGGTAGGCTATCAGCACCAATATGATCGTCCAGGTGAGAGAGGCCAGAATGAACCAGTTGGAAATGTAGATCTCCGATATTTTGCGGTGAGCCACGGTAAAGTAAAAGTTTCGGAAAGTAATGAACAGCCCGGCAGCGAATAGCAACATGACAGGCCAAATGAACTCTCGGTATTCCCCGCCACCATTGTTGATGCCAGCCATCAGGCAAATATTGCCAAGCAGCACCGATAGGTTGAACAACCCCCAGGCGATCCAGGCCTTATTATAGCTATGAATGGTGGTGTTAGATGTCCGTGCTATTACGAAGTAGGCCAGCCCTATCATGGCCATGGAGGCCCATCCCCAAAACACCGTGTTGGTATGCACAGGCCTCAGTCGCCCAAACGAGAGCCACGAAGTGTGGTCCATGTCTGGCCACACAAACTTCATACCTGCATACTGGCCGACCAGCGTGCCCACCAGCAGCCAGCAAACAGCAGCGCCCAGGTAGTAAATGATAATCTTCTTGAGCTCCCAGGGTGTTTCAAGGCTTATCGGCGTC
>TARA_R110002012_G_scaffold34965_2_pt1 | contig 16011 bp, 12 predicted proteins | sample TARA_R110002012 | Tara Oceans TARA_R110002012 (sample SAMEA4396515) | marine metagenome | biome: Westerlies Biome; feature: [DCM] deep chlorophyll maximum layer (ENVO:01000326); material: water (ENVO:00002006), including particulate matter (ENVO:01000060) such as... | depth 40 m
GTTCGGTAAGGTCAGTGAGCAACATTCGCTGCAAGTAAACAATGAAGGCGTTATCGAGGTGCCAGACTTAGGCCCAATGAATGCCGCAGGCCTTAGTTATAACGAATTCAAGCAACAGCTGACACAGCGTTACAGCGAACAAGTCATTGGGGTAACGCCAAATATCAGTATGGGCGAGCTTCGTACAATCCAGGTTTATATGGTGGGTGAGGCTTATCAGCCAGGCGCGTATACAGTTAGCGCGTTATCAACCATTACCAACGCGTTGTTTTCAAGTGGCGGTATTAACGATGTGGGCTCATTACGACATATTGAGCTTAAGCGAGCCGGGAAAACAGTAACCGAGTTCGACTTGTACGACTTACTGGTATTTGGTGACACCAGTAAAGACATGCGCTTGCAACAGGGTGACGTTATCTTTATTCCTATTGTGAAAAAATTAGTGAGCGTGGACGGCGAAGTTCGACGCCCAGCGATTTATGAAGCCAAAGATAATGACACCATGGCTAGCATGCTCAACATCGCAGGGGGCTTATTACCGACTGCGGCAGCAAAGAGTCTGCAAGTAGCGCGCAGTACCGCAAGTCACGGCTTTGAAGTGAAGACTGTGAACATGCAAGACAGAGCTGGGCGCTCGTTAAAACTAGCGGCAGGCGACTTCATCAACGTACCTGCTGCCGGCAGTGAATTTAATAATGCCGTAGTAGTTATGGGAGCTTATGCGACTCCTGGGTTAACACAATGGCGCCCGGGGTTAATGTTGTCAGACTTAGTCAATCGCAATAGCTTAATGGGTACAACAGATGTTGACTATGCACTTATAATGCGCGGCGCTAAATTTGCACGCCAAAGTGACATTATCCAGTTTGAGCCAGCTAAAGTGCTTTCTGGTGAGTCTGATGTTGAATTGAATGCTTTCGACAAAGTCGTATTTTTTAATCGTTTTACGCCAATAGACCCAGAGGTTGAAGAAAATAGAAAGCAAAGAGAGTTTCTAAGTGGTCTAGAAAATACTCGCTTCAGTTCAAGCCAGCAAAATTCAGCCACTGGCGGTTACGTTAATAATGTTCCTGTGCCGGCGGGAAGCTCCATGCAGCAAACAAACAATAACCAAACTCCACAATTTCAAAACACCTTACGTGACCAGCCAAATATGGACAGGGAGCGGACCTCCAATGACAATAAAAAAGGCACTGACGAAGAAAGTGAAGGTATTGATGAAAAGCCTAACTTCTTAAAGCAACTCGACTTAGCAAGTTTTACTCAAAAATACTTAATATTAGAAAAAACCAAATACCTAACTCGTGAAGAACTACTGGCGCCCATCATCGAGCGTTTGCAAAACGAAAGTACCCAAAGCTCACCAATGAAATTGGTTGAAATTACCGGGCAAGTAAAATTTCCTGGTGTATACCCGGTGCAGAAAAACGCGAATGTACGTGACCTGATTCTTGCCGGTGGTGGATTATTAGAATCTGCCTATTTACAAAAAGCCGAAATTTCACGTACTGGGTTTGACGAAGACAACGCTTTGCGTATAGAGCATCTTCAAATTGATTTGATCGACTCTATGCTGGGCAATAGTAACATTGCTCTGCAAAGTAAAGACACGCTCAATGTACTGCGCACACCTGATTGGCATGAAAACAAAAAAGTCGAGTTAGTGGGTGAAGTGGTGTTTCCTGGAGTTTACCAGATCAAAAAAGGTGAAACGCTTGCTCAGTTAATCGAGCGAGCTGGGGGCTTTACCGAAGAAGCGACCATCAAAGCTGTTATTTTTACTCGTGAAGAGCTAAAAGAGCGTGAACGGGAAAATCTAGACAAGTCAGTAGAAAATTTACGTCAACAAATTGCTTCTACAAACTTATCTGGAAGTCAAAATGTTAAAACCATCGACTATCAGGAGGCTGCATTAATCCTTGATGAATTGCTTAATGTTGAGCCGGTTGGTCGTTTAGTGATCGATATGCCGCAAATTATAGCAGGTAACCCCACAGCTGATTTATCCCTTAAAGACGGTGATAAGTTGTTTGTACCTAATATTTCTTCATCTGTTTCTGTAGTTGGTGAAGTGTTTGTACCCTCAACGCATATGTTCAAATACGGCAAAACTCTTGAACAATACATAGCCAATTCCGGCGGCGAGAATGATCGCGCTGACATGGGCGATGTGTATATCGTAAAAGCAAACGGTTCAGTAACCATCCCAGAATCATCTTTTTGGTTTAGCTCGAAAGAAACCGTTTTAGAGCCAGGCGACACCATAGTAGTGCCACGTGACGTGACTAACTATGAACGATTAGGCCTATGGCAAACCATTACCCAAATAGCCTATCAGTCAGCGATTGCGTTGATAGCAATTGGCAATCTTTAATTCGTTAAATGAGAAATTTGAGTAATAGAAATGACGGATACGAAAAATAACATGCCAGAAAAAGACAAGGTTCAGTACGTAGCTATATCGCCTGATATGTTTCAGGCTCAAAACAACGGTGACGAAATTGATTTACGTGAATTATGGAATGTAATTTGGCGCGGTAAATGGATCATTATCGCAGTCACCACAATCTTTGCTATCGCCTCTGTGCTTTATGCTTTAAGCCTACCGAACATATATAAGTCAGAAGCCCTACTTGCCCCTGCAGATTCCGATCAACAAGGTGGGTTATCTGGGCTTTCTGGCCAACTCGGGGGCTTAGCTTCCCTTGCAGGCGTAAATATAGGCGGAGGTAAAACGGACAAAACTGCACTCGCTATTGAGATACTTAATTCCCGCGAGTTTTTTGCAAAATTTACCGAAAAGCACGATATTCTTCCTGACCTTATGGCAGTAAAAGAGTGGGACATGCCTACAAATACTGTTGTTTACGATGAAGAAATTTATTCTTCTGAAAGCGGAGATTGGGTAAGAGAGGTTAAAACTCCGAAGAAAGCTAAGCCTTCTATGCAAGAAGCAAAAAAGGAATTTGATGTATTACTTTCAGTTGAGCAGAACCCGGACAATGGGATGGTACTAATTAGTATTGAACATTACTCACCTGAAGTTGCTAAACAGTGGGTTGAATGGTTGATTCAGGATATTAATTTTGAGATGAAAGTACGCGACAAGGAAGAAGCGGAAAATAGCATTCAATACCTTCAGTATCAAATCGCGAAAACGAATGTAGTTGAGCAAAAAACTCTTCTTTATCAACTAATTGAAGAGCAAGCAAAGACATTGATGTTTGCAGAGGTACGCAAAGAATATGTATTTAAAACAATTGACAGTGCGCAAGTTTCTGAGCAGAAATTTATGCCGAAAAGGCCACTAATAGTGATTGTTGGGTGTTTGGCTGGTGGTGTTTTGAGTACTATTTTCCTTTTAATTCGATGCTTTTCTCATCGAAAACCCTAGAAAGTAAACACATTTTAGGGCGTATCCCGTGGAAAGAGTGGTGCCTTAAACTTTTGTTTTTTATAAGTAGATTTAATTATGTTGTAAAATATCATTACAGCAAAAAAGTTCAGGTTACGGAAAAATTTATGTCGAGTAAAAAAATAGCTTTAATTACAGGTGTGACAGGTCAGGATGGGTCTTACCTAGCTGAATTTCTTCTGGAAAAGGGCTACGAAGTCCATGGTATCAAACGTCGAGCGTCATCGTTTAACACTCAACGAGTAGATCATATCTACGAAGATGTGCACGTCGAAAATGCCAACTTTAAATTACATTACGGTGATTTAACAGACTCTTCTAATTTAATTCGTATTATGCGTGAAGTTGAGCCTCACGAAGTGTATAACCTTGGGGCGCAATCCCATGTAGCTGTCTCATTTGAAGCACCTGAATACACTGCTGATGTAGATGCTATGGGGACATTACGCTTATTAGAAGCCATTCGTTTCTTAGGCCTGGAAAAGAAAACGAAATTTTATCAGGCTTCTACCTCAGAGCTTTACGGCGAAGTGCAAGAGATTCCTCAAAAAGAAACCACGCCGTTTCACCCGCGCTCTCCTTACGCTGTAGCTAAAATGTATGCTTATTGGATAGCGGTAAACTACAGGGAGTCTTACGGTATCTATGCATGTAACGGTATTTTATTTAACCATGAATCACCTCGCCGCGGTGAAACCTTTGTGACACGTAAAATTACCCGTGGCATTGCCAACATAGCACAGGGCGCAGAACACTGCCTTTATTTGGGCAACATGGATGCTCTGCGGGACTGGGGGCACGCCAAAGATTATGTTCGTATGCAGTGGATGATGTTACAACAAGACAAACCTGAAGATTTTGTTATCGCTACCGGTAAACAAATCTCTGTCCGTGATTTTGTTAAAATGTCAGCCCAAGAAGCAGGCATAGAAATTACTTTCAGCGGCGAAGGTCTTGATGAAATAGGTACTGTTTCTAAAGTTACTGGCGATGATGCGCCGGGTGTGACGGTAGGCGATGTGATCGTTAAGGTTGATCCCCGTTACTTCCGACCTGCTGAAGTAGAAACTTTGCTAGGTGACCCGACTAAGGCGAAAGAAAAACTGGGTTGGGTACCTGAAATAACAGTTGAACAGATGTGCGCCGAAATGGTTAAACATGATTTGAATAAAGCTAAACAACACACTTTATTGAAAAAGCACGGTTTCGATGTCGCTTTAGCCAAAGAGTAAATTCTTTTCTTATATCTCACAGCAGCCTCTTATATGAGGCTGTTTATTTTTGAGGAACGTCATGAAAAAACGAATTTTTGTCGCTGGCCACAACGGCATGGTTGGTTCTGCGTTAGTGCGCCGTCTTAATACGCTAGAAGATATTGAGCTTGTTTTACGTACTCGAAAAGAGCTTGATTTAACGAATCAGCAGGCGGTATCGACTTTTTTTGATGCCGAGAAAATTGATGAAGTCTATTTGGCTGCAGCCAAAGTAGGGGGAATAATAGCGAATAATACTTATCCCGCTGACTTTATTTATCAGAACCTAATGGTTGAATGCAATATCATTCATAGTGCTCATAATGCGGGTATTCAAAAGCTGCTTTTTTTAGGCTCTTCATGTATTTATCCGAAGTTGGCAGAGCAACCCATGAGCGAACAGGCATTATTAACAGGCACATTAGAGCCAACTAACGAGCCTTATGCCGTTGCTAAAATAGCCGGTATCAAGTTATGTGAGTCCTACAATCGCCAATATGGGCGAGACTATCGTAGTGTTATGCCTACTAATTTATATGGCCCGCATGATAATTTTCACCCTGAAAACTCTCACGTTATCCCAGCGCTGATACGTCGATTTCACGAAGCTAAAATTAACGATGAGAAAGAAGTTGTCGCTTGGGGCAGTGGAAAACCGATGCGCGAGTTTTTATATGTAGACGATATGGCTGATGCATCGATTCATGTAATGAATCTAGACAAGGTTACATATGATGAGAATACTGAACCTATGCTGAGTCATATTAATGTTGGTAGTGGCGTAGATTGCACTATAAGAGAGCTTGTAGAAACTGTAGCGAAAGTAGTGGGCTTCAACGGAAACATAACGTTTGATACGGGGAAACCAGATGGAGCGCCAAGAAAATTGATGAACGTAGAACGACTTAAATCGTTGGGATGGCAATTTTCTGTGTCACTTTCAAGTGGACTAGAAAGCGCATATTCGTGGTTTTTGAAGAACGAAAAAAACTTTAGAACATCTTAATTAACCGCTTGTCATAAATCGAACTTTCAAATTTTATGTACTTTATGATAATAGCTAGATTTTTTTGAAACTATCTATAGAGCCTTTAAAGGGGAAGATGAATAATGTCAATCGTTGCTTTTATACCAGCTAGAGGAGGCTCGAAAGGGCTACCAAAAAAAAATATCAAAAGGTTAGCTGGGAAACCGTTAATTGCTTGGAGTATTGAGCAAGCATTGGCTTCTGAAATGATTGACCGAGTAATTGTCTCGACGGATTGCAGTGAAATTGCAGACGTAGCAAAAAAATATGGTGCTGAAGTTCCATTTATCAGACCTGAGCGGTTAGCAAAGGATAATTCGACTACTGAATCTGCAATGCTACACTGCTGTGAATTTTTAAAGGAAAGAAACGAATTACCAGAATTGTTTGTTTTAGTCCAAGCTACCTCCCCTATTCGAGAGAAAGGGCAGTTCGATGATGCAATTTCTTTCTTTGCAGAAGGTGATTTCGATAGCTTATTAACAGTTGCTAAATCTCATCGTTTCATATGGAGTAATCCTTCACAACCAAAAGCTTCATATAACTACAAAAAACGTCCTCGTCGGCAAGATATTACGCCAGAGGAACAAACATATATAGAAACTGGTTCTTTCTACATAACGAAAACAAGATATCTCGTTGCCGAAGAAAATAGGTTAGCTGGAAAGATTGGCATCTTTGAAACGTCGGAAGAAGAAAGCTACGAAATAGATAGTCTAATTGATTTCAAAGTATGTGAAGAGATCATGAAATTTAAACTTAATTTAGAGTAAAGCAATGCTACTTACTAAAAATATTCAAAAACATATCTGTTTTACAGAATCTAACGTGATCGACGTTCTAAAAAAAATTAACGAAAATAAGTCGAGAATTATCTTTGTTGTGACTGAACACGGGCATTTAGAAGGAAGTATTTCCGATGGTGACGTGCGTAGATGGTTAACAGAGGGGAAAAATCTAGATCTTAATGCTCTGGCGAAGACTGTCATGAACCGGAATGTTAAAAAGTTTCTTGTTGGAACAGAACGAAGCGTAATTGAAAAGATATTTCACACAGGTGTAGATTGTATTCCGTTGATAGACGATAACGGGCACCTTGTTCAATTAGCATTTCAGGCCAGGAGCGGTTTTTTCATCGGAAATCGCGAAATTTCAGATAACTCACCGAGCTTCATTATTGCAGAGATAGGTAATAATCATCAGGGAAGTATAGAGTTAGCAAAAGAGCTTGTTGATCACGCAATAGATGCAAACGTGGATTGCGTTAAATTTCAAATGCGCAATATGAAGAAGTTATATAAGGACTCAGGAAAAAACGATGTTTCAGCTGACCTTGGAGCACAATATACCTTAGATTTATTATCTAAGTTTCAATTGTCGACTGCAGAGCTTATAGAAGTATTTGACTATGCCAAATCTAAAGGAGTCTTACCATTGTGCACTCCTTGGGATTTAGAGTCTTTAAAAGTGCTAGAAGAATATGGAATGAGTGCATATAAAGTAGCGTCTGCTGATTTTACTAACTTTGAGTTATTAGAAGCAATATCTAATACTGGTAAACCATTCTTCTGCTCGACAGGGATGTCTAGTGAAAGTGAAATACAAGAATCTGTAGCCTTTCTCAACAATCTTGGCGCTAACTATGTACTGCTTCATTGCAATTCAACATACCCTACTCCTTTTAAGGACGTTAACTTAAAATACCTTACTCGCTTAAAAGAAATTACAGGGCAGTTAGTAGGGTATTCCGGGCATGAAAGAGGGATTTGCATCCCCGTAGCGTCAATCGCGCTAGGAGCTACGGTGATTGAGAAACATCTTACCGTAGATACAACCCTAGAAGGGACAGATCATAAGGTGAGCTTACTTCCCAACGAACTGAAAGACATGGTTGTGCAAGTTCGACAAGTTGAAGAAGGGTTAGGCAGTGATAAAAAGCCGCGCGAAGTTACGCAAGGTGAATTGATGAACAGAGAGAACCTTGCCAAAAGTTTAGTCGCAATCAAAGATATACAATGCGGTGACATAATTACAAGAGATTTAGTTGAGGTTAAAAGCCCAGGTCAAGGTTTACAGCCTAATCGCTTGAATGACTTAGTTGGAAAAAAAGCCGAGCGAGATATCGCTAAAGGTAGTTTCTTTTATATGAGTGATATTGTAGGCCAAATTAATAAGCGCAATTATAATTTCAACCGCCCATTTGGCGTACCTGTTCGGTATCACGATTTTAGAAAAATCATAAAAGACACTAACCTTGACTTCGTAGAATTTCATTTATCTTACAACGATATGAAAGTTGACTTAAGTGAGTATTTTAATAGCGAGGAAAGTATGGGGTTCGCTGTCCATAGCCCAGAACTGTTCGCAAATGACCATATTCTAGATCTATGCTCTGATGACCCAGAATATTTGAATCAATCAAAAGCGTTGTTACAGGACGTTATTAATATTACCAAACAACTAAATACATATTTTCCCAATACAAATGATCCAGTTATTGTAGTCAATGCAGGGGGGTGGGACTCGAAAGGCTTTATCGATGAAGAGCTTAAGGCCGCAAAATATCAACTTATTGCAGATGCCTTAAATAATCTTGATCTCAAAGGGGTAACAATTGCAATTCAAACTATGCCTCCTTTCCCATGGCATTTCGGAGGACAAAGCTATCATAATTTGTTTGTATGTGCAGACGAGATAGTCTCTTTTTGTAAAAAAAATCCACAAATCAAAATTTGCCTCGACATATCTCACTCTATGATGTCATGTAATTATTATGGTTGGGACCTGTTGGAGTTTGTAGCTAAAGTAGCACCATACAACGTCCATCTTCATATAGTGGATGCTAAAGGTATTGATGGTGAAGGTGTAGCGATTGGTAAGGGGGATGTAGACTTCCCTGCGTTAATGAGATTACTAGATGAAGTTAATCCCAAAACTCAATTTATCCCTGAAGTATGGCAAGGGCATAAAAATGGTGGTGAAGGATTTTGGGCAGCTTTGGAGTTTTTAGAAAAGTTTAATTAAAGGACTTTTGTCCAAAAATCGACGAGGTGTAATCAATCATATGTGCTTTGTCATTAAATTTAAATGAGGACTTTTATGGTTGCTATTAAATGTTGTATTTAGTTGTAAATAACGATTTTCACGTTGCAAATCTACTAAATCAATATAAGAATTTTGAACAATTTAAAATTACAGTAATTCGAATTCCCTATAGCTTAAATAGTGATTGTCGTTGTTTATCTGACAATATTTTGACGATTAAGACTCCGTATAGAGATATTCGTGATTTTGTCAACCCATATAAATTTTACATCGCGAAGCGAAAAGTTGATGTTATTCCTTTTACTTCTGATGATATCGTCATATTTTTAACTGAATATGATCCGATTAATCAATATATAGCTTACTCTGCTAAAAAATCTGGGGCCAAGTCATTACTGTTAGAAGAAGGTATTTCGGCTTATTACAAAAATAATCCAAAAGGAAGAAACTCTTTTTCAATCAAAGATAGAATGAAAATTTTTTATATTAAATTCGTGCTTGGCTGTAATTTTATTGAGTTTAATAAACAAGGTGAAATGCTGTTTTTACAACTCAACCAAAAATATATTGATATTGTGTTGTTCTACAGGGATGTTAAGTTTTACAGAGATATTAAAAAAGTTTGTATTAACAGCTGTAGCGAAAAATATACTGAGTTGAATTCAAACTCATGTATTTTTCTTAATCAGCCTTTATATCAATCTTATTTAAATATGAATGAATATAAATCTATCGTTAGTGAAATCTTAAAAAAAATTTCAAGCCAGTTCGAAAACGTATATTTTAAATTCCACCCACGTGAAGACGACTCAGTTAAGGCTTATGTAAAGAGTTTGATAGATGCCTATTCAAATATAGATGTTATAGCCGACGATTTTAATATTTCGGAATCTATTAATATTTATAAACCTTTACATGCAATTTCATTTTTTTCTGATGCGTTATTTAAGTTATCGGAATCAGGATTGAATGTGATTTTTTTGTACCAACTATTTCCAAGTCTAAACGAAAATCCAGTATTGATTTCGTTAAGTCGTGTTTTATCGGAACTTAGATATAGTGCGCCTTCGTCACTTAGTTCATTAGACTGTAATACGAAGTTTATACCTCAATACACAGGCCGAAACTTGGGCATATTATTAGAGGAGCTTGTTCATGAAAAACATGCTAATTAACTTTCTTTATATCTTGAAGGTCGACTGGATTTGGAACCACATTCGGAGCCTATTAGTTCAAGCTAAAGCGAAAAGATACGGTGTGAAAAGCAATCAAAAAATAAATTTTATTGCTCAAGGTGGTTTTGACTTTGAAATCATGGGGGATATAAAGAAATTTAAGATACATGAAACTAGTCATTTAAAAAGTAGCACTTATATAGAGTGTTCAGGCGGAGTCGAAATTGGAGAATACTTTCATTCCGGAAGGGGGCTAACAATTTTTAGTAGTAATCATAATTGGCGTTCTAACTCTTTACTGCCTTACGACTCTACCAATATATTGAAGAAAGTCGTTATTGGTGATGCTGTATGGATCGGGGCCAATGTAACAATTTTACCTGGAGTGAGAATTGGCGATGCTGCTGTTGTTGCGGCTGGGGCGGTAGTAGTGAAAGACGTTGAAGCTGGGAGTATTGTGGGGGGAAACCCGGCTGTAGAGGTGGCAAAAAGAGACAAAGAATTAACTGCAAAGTTATTAGTTGAGAAAAAGTTTTTTTAAAATGTTTAGTAGGTAATATATTGTGTTTAAAAAGCTTTTTTACTACGGTGGTTTTAGTGTTGGCACTACATTATTCGGAGTATTTTCGTTACCTGTTCTAACTGCATTCCTGACTCCGAGTGAATATGGCGTTCTTGGGTTAGCACTAACGGTTTTGGCGCTATTACTACCATTAAATACATTTTCCAATGAACACAATGTTCAAAAACTAAGAACAAATTCTTCTCTTGACGAATATTACAGTTATTGGAGTGCGCTCTGTTCATTTTCTTTCTTAGTGCTTACTGTTGCATTTTTCCTAGCCATCGCCATTGTTTATTTATTCAATCTTTCTACTGTATTTTGTTTGATTCCAGCGCTAGCATTTGCACGAGCTTTCAGGTTATTAAAACAGGCAGAATTAACTGTAACTGAAAGAGAGTTTTTATATGGAATGTCAACACTGTTAGTTGCTGTATTATCTTTTATAATTACTTTTAGTGTATTTTATTATTATAACTCTTCCGCATCGATTCGAGTGTTTGGCCTTTTTCTGGCAGAATTTCTCGTTTGCGTTGTCGTGCTGAAAATAAGGTTTGATTTTCAATTTAATGTGATAAAAATAAGGGAGATTATGCTATTTGGTTTCCCTCTTATGGTATCCGTCATCCCTGCATGGTTTATTAATGAATCAAGCAGGTTTTTCTTACTTCAGTACTTATCATTGACTGAAGTAGGATTATTCACACTAGCATTTCAAATATCAGCAATATATCTTCAGTTTAATACTGTATTAGCAAATACCTTCGTAAAGCGAATTTTAGAAGATATCGGAGAGGCATTTAAAACTAAGTTTGTTACTTTGATTGTCTCGATTCAGATTATTTGTGTTTTAATTTTTTTGGCGTCTATAAATTTATTTGGTGGATATTTTCTACCGGATTCATACTTATCTTCCCTGACAACAGCAAACTACCTAGTGGTAGGTGCTTTTTTCCAATCTTTAGGGTTGTTGCCTTCGTATTATCTAAGTTATTATAGAAGTACCAAGTTTAGGCTTTATTCGCTGATCGTTGCTGCAGTAGTGGCTATTTTCTTAAATTTCTTTCTTATACCAAATTATGGGACTCTAGGTGCTGCATTATCGTATATTACAGCCATGCTTACTTACTCTTTAACTCTTTGGTTCGTTGTGATTAAAAGAAAAAGAAATTTTAATATATAAGTTTTATTGCGTATACTCATGTAAATTATTGGGAATTAATTTGAATTTAGCAATTGTAGATATATCCTCTAAAAATCATTCATCTCTTGTCGAAAACTGGATAAGAGTAGCTCAATATAATGAGTGGAAAGTTAGCCTGTACGTATCCAATGATGTTCTAAATAATATAGATCCTGCTCTTGTTGCAGCAGTTAAGATTTATATATTTGATGGGAGGATTGCAAAGAAATTTTTAGATTTGATTTATGAACATTACTTAAGCAATGATATTGACAAAGTAGTAATTACTAGCCTGCAATCTAACTATATTGCTTTTTTATTTTCAAAGTTAAAGAGGTGCGACTTTTTAATTACAATTCATAATGTTAATGCTTGGATTGGAAGATGTAAAAAATTTCCATTAAAGTATTTCATAAAGTACATAGTAAGACGTTTGTATCTATTCTCCTCAAGTGCAGTATTAGTAAGCAGCGATAATCTAGTTAGAGCGTTAAAAAATGTGGGCCGAGTGTCTAAACCTATATGCGTTATGCCATTCAAAATGACAAATCCTCACAAAAACGATACACACAGATCGCTTGTTGTTTATCCTGGAATGATTTCGTCAAATAGAAAGAAATATGACGTTTTTTATGAATTATGTAAAAACAATCCCCTTGTGTTTTTCGTGTTGTTGGGTAAAGCGTCTAGTTCTGAAGATCAAGTTATCGTAGATAGGTTTTCTAATTTAAAGAATGTAGTTACATTTAATGATTACGTTCCGAAAGTCGATTTTAATTATCATATAGACAATGCTGCGATTATATTTGGAGATTTAAATGTTACTTATAGAAGTAACGAATACGACGAAACCTACGGAGAAACAAAAGATAGTGGGTTAAGTTATTTTTCTGTAGAAAATAATACTCCACTTCTTGTTAACTCTGACTTTAAGAACATAGAAAATCTAGCTCATGCTACTTTTTATTATGATACTTGTGAGGAAGCACAAATGCATTTAGATAGCTTAATGGATAAAAATTTACACGTTCCCTCATCGAGTTTAGCTGAGTATAGTCTTGCTGTTGTTGCAACGCGATTTTCGAAATTTTAAGTTTAGGTGATTGATGCAAGTAAAAAATGAGTTAGTTAGCGTAGTTATTCCGACATTCGGTCGTTGTGAATACCTAGCGCGTACTATTAGAAGTGTTTTGTCGCAATCGTATACTAATATTGAAGCGATTATAGTTGACGATAATGGGAAAGGGAGTTCTCAAGGTGCTAAAACAGCAAAATTGATGTCCACGTTTTCTGATGATTCGCGGGTGAAATATGTACAGCACGACCGTAACCTAAATGGCTCAGCAGCTAGGAATACAGGTATTTCTGTATCGAGAGGTAGCTATATTGCGTTTCTCGATGATGATGACGAGTTTTGCCAAAATAAAATTTCGCTACAAGTTGAAATGTTAGAACAGTCCAAAGATGTTAGCGCTGTATATTGTTTAAACAGTAAATTCTACAACGGAAATATGATTCAGACAACAGCATACTCTAGTAACGGTGATTGTCAGTTGGATGTGTTTTGTTTAAAAACTGAAATTCATACATCATCTTTGCTTATTCATAAAAAGGTCCTTGTAGAACTGAACGGATTTGATGCTGATTTTTCTCGCCATCAAGACTTTGAGTTTCTAATTAGATTTTTCGAAAATAACAAGATAGCCTGCTTACCTCAAGTACTCCTTAAAGTAAATGTTGAATCTACTATCAATAGACCTGATGTTGATAAGCTAATCGCAGCAAAAGAAGTTTTTTTTAGAAAATTGGAAGAAATCTTTAATAAATTTGATGCGGAGCAAAAAGAAAGGATATTAAAGGCTCACAACTTCGAGCTGTTTCGCGTTTGTTTGAAAAATATGGATATGCGGTTTATAAAGTTTATCTGGCGTTCTAAACCAAACTATTCTGATTTAATGACTTACTTTTATCCACCTTTAGTAAAGTATATTAAAATGTTTCTTCGCCGTTGAAAGTTAATAAAGTTTTTTCTTTAAAAATATATACTCTAATGAAACCTATGTTTAGATTAGATTGTTAAGAGGTTAGGTATATGACATATGAATTGCTTTGTTATTTATGTCTTTCACTCACTGGCTTAATTTTCTGTTTTGTGAAGATAAAAAACTCCCATGTGTATAATGTTTTCACTTTTTCAGTTTTTTTTATTTTCTCCATAGTTACGAGATATTCTGGTTTCGATATAGACATGAATACGTACGAAGCTGCCTTGAGAAGCGACTTGTTTTCGCTCTACTATGTCAAAGAGCCAATGTATTGGATAACGTCCAGGTACGTATATGATATAGTAGGAACTCCTGAGGTCACTTTTATTTTTTATGATATAATTTCATTTTTCTTAATTTTGAAAGCACGTCATAATTTCAGATTCCCACAATATTTTCCTTATCTTTTTTTATTGTTTTTTCCTGCTGTAATGGGAATGAATAATGTTTATCGACAATACTTGGCTTATGCAATTTTTGTTTATTTATCTTCTTTGTTTGTAATATCCTCTTCCGGACTCAAAAGAGGAGTCGTTATGTTTTTCGCTATATTAACTCATAACGTTTCAGCGCTTTATTCGCCTTTATTCTATATGATAAATAAGAAGGATAGGATAAGCTTTCGAGCCTTATTATTATGCATTTTAGTTATTATTGCTCTTCCTTTTGCATTGGATAGTAAATCAAATTCAGAGACGGGTAGTACTAGCGTTATAATATATTTGTTTTCTATTGGGGCGATTATATTTTTTTATTTACTTTCTTATCGTTTTTCTTTTAGAAGTACTGCGGCGAAATTTTTTTATTTCCTGATATATACTATATTTCTGACCTCGGTTTCCGCCGCTATTATGGGGTCTGCTCAATCAAAAAGAGTTGGAATGTTTTCTTTGATGATTTCATTGATTCCTACAGTATTTGCTATAGAAAAAAATTACAAGCAAAGAGTATTGGTGAGGGCTTTAGTCTATGTACTGTTGCTTCTACCGACCCTGTTATTTTCAAGCTCTTTAAATATGCTTTTAACGATTAATTACCCTAGCTAGGGATAATGGTCAAGCAGTGCGCTTTTATTAAGTGTCTTATTCTCAAATTATAACAACAGGTTTTCCATGAATTGCGAAGTTAGAGTGGCTGTAATTATGTCCGTGTATTTAATGGATAAGTTGGAGTACGTCAAACAGGCCGTGTTAAGTATCGAGATGCAGAGTTTACCTTGTGATTTCTATGTGATGGCAGATGGGCCTATTACTAAAGAGATAAATGATTATCTTACAACCCTAACTCAACGTAGTCGCACAATTAATTCGTTCTCAGTATATTATTACACAAGAAAAGAAAATAAGGGATTAGCCTTCTCACTAAATCAATTGATTGAACATGTACTTGAGAGTCAAAATAATTACTCATATATTGCAAGAATGGACGCAGACGACATAAGTTTGCCCAACCGAATTCAATCACAAGTTAATTATTTAGATAGTAATAAATCGGTTGATGTTCTTGGTGCTGGTTGTATCGAATTCTCTTCAACGCGGAGTGATATTTACTTAAAAGTTTTACCAGTCGAAGACCATATCCTAAAAAGAGATATTATTAGGAGGTGCCCATTTATTCATCCTTCTGTAATGTTTAGAAAGAGCCTGTTTTTGAAAGGTCTCAGGTACCCCATAGACACTAAGTCTACAGAGGATTATGCTTTTTGGGTAATTCTCGCTATTGCAGGTTACAAATTCGGCAATATCGACGAGGCTCTGATCAAATTTAGGTTTGAAGATGATGTGCTTCTACGTCGTAGAGGTTTTAAAAAAGCCAACTCTGAGTTTATAGCTAGATGGCAGGCTATGAGACAACTTAACTGCATGTCGATTAAAAATGTACTATTTGCTTTAGGTATTTGGGCGCTTAGGTTAGCACCAACATCGTTGGCTCAGTTTGCGTATAAAAAATTACGCTAAGCGAATGATTGAAAATTCTTTTGTATTTTTTCTATACGCAATTTAACTTTGAAGTGTTATTAATCTACTGTTTTAGTTGGAGACAGACTATAAGTTTCTGATATAAAGTAGTTTTTTCTTGATGGGATTTCAGAACTATACTTGGGTTTCGAACATAAACCTACAGCTTGACTTTAAACGCATTTGTTTAGTGTAAGAGTCATTGTGGGGGCGATATTAGTTTATATTATTCGCAAATTTTCTCTTACTCTTTAGCCTAAAATATTTCCTTAGCTGGATAGTGATTCCTTCACAAATAGCGTGCTACAATAGTCGAAGAATATTTTTGGAGATATACAATGGATTTTA
>TARA_R110002012_G_scaffold11368_3_pt1 | contig 16009 bp, 10 predicted proteins | sample TARA_R110002012 | Tara Oceans TARA_R110002012 (sample SAMEA4396515) | marine metagenome | biome: Westerlies Biome; feature: [DCM] deep chlorophyll maximum layer (ENVO:01000326); material: water (ENVO:00002006), including particulate matter (ENVO:01000060) such as... | depth 40 m
ATGAAGCGGTATATTTCAACAAGACATATTTTGGTAACAAGCATTCTCTTTGCAACAGAGATTGCCATTGCCTATTTTCATTTCAATTCCTTTATTAGGGGTTTTTTGGGCGATATGCTTGTTATATTGCTACTGTATTCCTTTCTAAAAATTTTTATTAGAAACCAAGTTCTCAAAACTGCCATTTCCGTATTGGCCTTTGCCTATGTTGTGGAACTGCTCCAATTGTTCAAACTCACTGAAAAGCTCAATATTCACTCAGAAATACTGTTAACCATTATTGGTTCCGTGTTTGATTGGCGGGATTTGATTGCATACACATTGGGATTTTTAGTTATTTTATTAATCGAAAAAAAAAATCATTAAACATGAAGACATTAAAAATATTTCTCTTTAAGCGATTCAATATATTTTTTCCTCTTTTCTCATTAACTGTTTTAAGCATCTTAATACTCTCCATTAGACTAAAAATAACCCATTCCTTTTTCTATCTTTTTTTGGTTTGGAACCTGTTCTTGGCTATGATCCCCTTTTGTATTTCCACTTATATAAAAACTATCAAGCAGATTAAAAAGCCAAAGCTTTATTTTTTGCTCAGCGTATGGCTATTATTTCTTCCCAATGCGCCCTACTTACTTACAGATTTTATCCACCTGCGATTAAGCCCCACGGAATGGCTCGGTTTTGACTGTTTAATGATAACAGTTTTTGCAGTTACGGGCCTCGCTTTTTATGTAGTATCGATCAAAGAAATGAAACAATTGCTTTTAGAACATTTCAACCAAAAAATAGTTTTAAAATTCATGGTAATCCTTCCTTTTGTAGTGGGTTTTGGAATGTATATCGGTCGAGTATTACGTTGGAATTCTTGGGATATTCTACATAATCCTTTCGTCCTCTTTAAAGATATATTTGAAATAATCGCAAACCCTATTGACAATATGGAAGCTTGGGCATTTACGATTCTGTTTGGCCTATTTTTAAAATTTACCTTTTGGTGTTTCGAAAAATATCTTTTCGATTATATGGAAGCTTGAGCATTTTGTAATTGCAATAAATATTCTATTTTGCGAAATATTAATAATGCTATTTATGTTAATTCGTCCCATCTGCTTTTTTCTAATTCTTCTTTCAATTAATTTTCTCTATTCCCAAGAACGAGAAATAGCTGAATTTCGCGAACCTTCAGAAAGTGATTTTGCACTAACTGTTTACGAAAAAGACTCAACAGCCGCAGCCGTTGTTTTATATGAACAAGGTTATTATTACTATGATGCCGTTGGTGAATATATTAAATTAATAAAAGAAGTACACAGAAAAATAAAAGTTTTTGATTCAAAAAAATTTGAGGGAGGCACTGTTGATATTCCATTGTTTTTCTCAGATGAAACAAGTGAAAAATTAGCTGGATATAGCGGATGGACCCATAATGGAAAAGCTAAATCAAAAGTTGATGCTGATGCTGTGTTTATAACTTCCGATCCTGAAATTGGCAAAGTTTTTAGGATGGTTTTTCCAAATGTGAAGGATGGTAGCATCATTGAATATGTTTATAAAATTGAATCTCCATTTCTTTTTAATTTTTACGGATGGGAATTTCAAGGAGAACTTCCAAAAATTTACAGTGAATTTTTATTTAAAATCCCTATAGCTTTTCAATTTAACAATGTACTTTATGGCAATCAAAAACTTTACTTAAACAAATCCGAGGTTGTCGGTGATTGTTTACAAACAACTTACAATACTGAAATTATTAGATGTCCGATGACCTTATATGCTATGAAGGACGTTCCCGCTTTTAAAATGGAAGATTATATGCTTTCACCAAAAAATTATATTGCTCGGGTAGAATTTGAACCTAAAGAAATTCATACTGCTTCTGGTTGGAGTAAAGCGAAAAAATTTTCAACGGAATGGAAAGATGTCGATAAGCTTCTAAAAAAAGGAGATATTGGAGATCAGCTAAATAACACAAGTTATTTTAAAAAACGTCTACCAGATTCAATTCTTTCAAAAACCGATATGCCTGAAAAGGCAAAAGCAATTTACAGTTTCATTAAAGACCATTATACTTGGGATGGCAGCTATTATAGTTCAGAAACAGAGGTAAAAGATGCTTTTGATGAAAGAAAAGGAAGTGTCCCAGAAATTAATCTTTCACTTATTAATGCTTTGGAAGCTGCAGGCCTTGATGCAAAATTGATGTTGCTTTCAACAAGACAAAATGGACTGCCCACAGAGCTATACCCAGTACTCACCAAATTCAATTATACTGTAGCTGTACTTACAATTGCAAATAAAACCTATTTACTAGACGCCACCGACAAACAAGCCCCTTTTGGAGTCATTCCTTTTCGTGCACTGAATGTCCAAGGCCGTGTAATGGACTTTAAAAATGGTAGTTATTGGATGGCCATTGAGCCTTATGAAAAAAATATTCACTACGTAAATGCCCAAATTACTGCCGATGAAAACGGAATCTTCACTGGAAAAGTGAATCAGGCTAATTACGGCTACATAGCACTAGAAAAAAGGAACAGTATTGATGAAGAAACTCTTCCGGAATACATTAAAAATCAACAAAATGAAAAAGCAGGTATTGAAATAGATAAATACCAAGTTGAAGAAATAAAGGAAATCGATAAGCCTCTTAAAGAAAACTATAATATTACTATAGAACCTGAAAGTGTCGGCGATAAAATAATTATCTATCCTTTTTTCAACAAAACATACCTAAACGAAAATCCCTTCAAAATGAAGGAGCGCAGTTACCCAATGGATTTTGGCTTTCCGTTTTCAAACACCTATTTAGTCTCAATAGATTTAGGCAATACATACGAAGTGGAACAACTGCCCAAAAGCCGAAGCATAAAATTGCCCAACGATGACGGTGAGTGCTCCGTAATCTATGTTGCCGAAGGCAGCAAGATTAATATCCGGTTCAATATGAAACTCAATACCTACCGATTTCCTTCAGATGCTTATCAATCTCTTAAAGAATATTTCGGAACGATAATTACCATTTTAAAAGAAGAATCGATTGTTTTAAAAAAAATATAATTATGACCATCAAAAAAACCTTTACCCTACTCTGTTTCTTTATTTTCGCATTTGCCCATTCACAATTACCACCAATGGTTCCAACCTTTGGAGAGCCTTTGCCTGAAGAATTTTTAATGGACTCCTACGCACCAGATCCCGAAGCTCCAGCAGTAGTATTATACGAGCGTGCCAATAATTTTCTGGATGTTTACGATGGCAAAATTATGATTGCCAAAGAGGTTCATGTAAAAATGAAGGTTTTTGATGCCAAGCGTTTTGAAAACGCAATGATTGAAATTCCTTACTACAGTGAAAAAAATAATAGTGAATTAATAAGAAATATAAAGGTAGTAACCCACAATGGCGGTGTAAAAACATACCTTCCAGAAAACGAAATTTTTAATGTTGATGAATATCCTCGTTACTCTATAAAAAGATTCACATTTCCCAATGTAAAGGATGGTAGTATTTTGGAGTATACCTATCGCAAAGAATCCTATTTCTTTTCAAATTTTGGCAACTGGCAGTTTCAAAGTGACCTTCCTAAAGTATATTCTGAGTTATACACCAAAATACCCGGGAATATGAAATATAACCGTACTCTGTATGGGTCAAAAAGCTTGGACATAAATAATGCAGAAATAGAAAAAAACTGTTTTACGCTACCCGGATATGGCAAAAATGCAGATTGTGAGGCGGCTACATATGGAATGAAAAACGTACCCGCAGTTAAAGAAGAGAACCATATGCTTGCTATAGAAAACTATACTTCAGGAATGGGATATGAATTGATAGAGTTTTTAGATTTTACTGGTGAAAAACATTCCTATTCCAGAAATTGGGATGATGTGGACAACATTTTTAAATATGATAAAGATCTTGGACGCCAACTTAAATTTCCGGGATATTTCAAAGATGCTATCCCAAGTTCAATTATGAACATTCCCGATAAACTTGAAAAAGCAAAAGCGATATATTATTACATCCAAGATCACATGGCTTGGGATGGGAAGTACCGTATTTTTTCAGATGTACGTGTAAAAGAAGCTTTTGAGCGCAAATCTGGAAATAGCTCAGAAATTAACCTAGCTCTTATTAATGCCTTGGAAGCTGCTGGCATTGATTCTAAAATCATGCTTATTGCTACACGTGAGTTCCGTCAACCTACTATGCAGTATCCTGTATTAAGCGATTTTATTTACGCGCTTGTTTATCTCAAAATGGGACAAGAAACATACCTTCTTGATGCTACTGATAAACATACTCCATTCGGTGTACTACCTTTTCGAGACCTTTGTCCACAAGGCCGCGTTATGGACTTTAAAAAAGGTAGCTTTTGGGAGCCTGTTGTTCCTGTAAATAAAAACATGCACTATGTAAATATGCAATTGGCACCAAATGAACAAGGCTTATTTTCAGGAAAAGTGAGCGAAGTTTCGACGGGCTACATTGCTGTCCCAAAAAGAACTGAAAATAATAATAGAAGAAAAGAAGACATCATAAAAAGAAAGCAAAACCAAAATGAAGCTTTAGATATTAGCAACCTACAAATTGAAAACGAAAAAGATTTAGAGCAGCCTTATAAAGAAAATTATGATATTTCCATAAACGAGCAGCCCGTGGGCAACAAGCTTTTTGTATATCCCTTCTTGATGCAAACTTATTTTTCCGAAAATCCATTTTCAAAAGAAACCCGAAAATATCCAATAGATTTCGGCTTTCCGGTTATAAATAATTATTTGGTTTCAATTGACGTGAAAGACCAATATGAAATAGTAAAAGTCCCCGAAAACAAAATATTGAAACTTCCAAATAATGACGGGGAGCTTTCGGTTGTTTACGATGTCTCGGGAAGTAAAGTAAATGTCAGGCTAAGTGCAAAATTGAATACCACAAGTTTCCCTACGGAAGCCTATCCGGCATTGCAACAATTTTTTGAAACCTTGTTGAAAATTCAATCGAAAGAAATAATTGAGTTGAAGAAAATTTAAGCTTTAGACTTCCCTGTTTTTTTCTTGAATTCGACGTATTACAGCAGTGGCTGTTCGGCGGGATACAAATCTGGGCAATTTGGATAGTAGCTTATTAATATTGCCGGGAATGGCCACTATCTTACCTTTTAGCATTGCTTCATAACCATATTCAGCAACAGCTTTTGGGCAAGCGATATTAAATTTTATTTTATTTTCTGAAGCTTTTGAGCCATTGGCCACGACATCCTGAAAACAAGTTTTGGTTTGCCCAGGGCATAGACAGGTAACGGTAACACCCGTATCCTTAAGTTCATTTGCTATGGCCTCTGAAAAAGATAAAATATACGCCTTTGAGGCATAATATAAAGACATTAAAGGCCCAGGCTGAAAAGCAGCAAGTGAAGCCATGTTCAATATTTTTCCATGGCCGCGTCCAACCATTTCGTTTAATATCAATTTTGTTAGATGCGTTGTGGTAATTACATGTAAATTTAGCATTGCTGCTTGACGCTCCCAATTTGTCTCATGAAAAGTCCCATAAATACCAAAACCTGCATTATTTACCAAAACATCTATGCGTTTTCCAGCAATGGCTTGAAATATCTCTTCTGCCACATTTTGCCGGCTTAAATCTTTATGTATCAATTGGATTTCAGAAGAATACATCGCCACAATATCTTCCTTGGCTTTCTGAAGTTTTTTGTTGTTTATATCTACCAATACTAATTGATACCCGTCTCTAGCCAAAAGAATTGCCAGTTCAAAGCCGAGGCCAGAAGCGGCCCCTGTAACAAGTGCTGTTTTTTGTATTTCTGTATGTAAGCTCAATTGCTAGGTTGTTAACAAAAAGTTAATTTGTTAATCGGCAATTTCCACATAATCCTTTAAATATGCAAATCCAGAAGTTAGTTTTCCGTCTGCAGTAGTAATTTTTGCCCGTTCCAAAATACCATCTTTATCACCATTAAAGAAAGCAGGCATTACGTTCTCTAAAAACATATTACCAAAACCTTCGCTTGCATCCTTAGGCAATTCACAGGGCAGATTATCTACGGCCATAACAGTAATAGCTCCGGGAGCATCAAAGGCGGTTTCACTTTCCGTCTGCGGATCATATCCATAAAAGGGCTCAGCTATTGTAGAAGCTCGTAAAGTACTGGCCACTGGACCATCAACATCGCAAGATATATCAGCAATCAAATTTATTTTGAAGTCAGGGCTTTTGGCATCTTCTCGGGTAAATAAATAAGGAGCGCCATTTCCAAAAAAATGACCCGTAATAAACATATCGCTAACAAGGGCATACTTCATAAAGTCACTTTCATAATCTGATGGATCGTTATAAAATTCCGCTTTGTCAAAATCGCCACCATCTTTTCGCCTATTGTATTCTGAAACATCAATCAAACAATAAACAGGCTCATTGTAGCTTTTGGAAAGATAATCAGCATCGGTCACTTCCCGAATCTTTAAATGATCTAAAATTTCCTTTGCCCCTCTAGTAACTTTTCCTGTTCCTGAAAGAACAATCTTTATGTTCGGAAGTTTAACTTTATCCAATTCAGCTTTTACTGCTTCTAAATCTGGAAGATTTTCCACTTTTGGGAGGCTAAACAGCTTGTCGCGCAAGCCTAAGCCTCTAAAACCATTATAAGCGCCCACCAATCCAGCATAATAGCCAAAACCAATCAACCTGTGCTTATCAGCATTCACGATAGTTTCGTGATCAAACATTTCAATATTTTTTTCAAGCATTGCCTTTAGCAGCCTTCGGTTATAGGGTTGTTTTTTGATGGTGTGGCTGAAGTAGAAATACTTTTTATTCGGAATCAAAGCATCCACGGGCACTTCCTTCACTCCAAGCATAACATCTGCCGTTGAAACATCTTTTACTACCTCAAACCCTGCCTCCCGATATGCATCATCTGGAAAAATACGAACATCAGACGCCTCCACTATTATTTTGGCATCTGGAAACTTTTGTATGACTTCTTGACACTTTTCTGGTGAAAAAACCACCCGGCGATCCGGCGGGTTTTTGCGTTCTTTGATAATTGCAAAGGTGATGGGCATTTGGTATGTTTTTTGAATAAATAATTGCGGTGGCAAAGATAGGGTTTTTCATGTATCTTTGCCCTCCGTTTGAGGTTTCAAGTGCAAGTTTTAGGTTTCAAAATACTGTAAACTGACACTAGAAAACTGACAACTGAAAGAAGGGGCCGACTGGTTTTGACAGCGGGTCTAATTGTATTGTAAGCATGCCGAGCGCTGGGATATAGCTCGTTAATATCATATTTCACACTTTTTAAACGGCGAGAATAACTACGCCCTAGCTGCATAACCCGAATTATAGTACGGTATGCCTCGGCCCACAAGGTGGGCAAGCAGGAAGTCACTCAACGGCCTTGGTTTACGGCGGTTGATATAGTGGCTTCGTAAAAGTAAACCTAGCGATGCTAGTGCTTTGATGGCATCGTGAAACTTAAATAAAGATAAGGAGTGCGTTGGTAGTTTTCGACCGGCAATCTCTCGAAAATCTAAATGAAAACTAAGCATGTAGAAAGCAGTATAGTTGCGCGTTTGGACGGGAGTTCGAATCTCCCCGGCTCCACCATCGCCCTTCGGAATCCCGAAGGGCTTTTTTAATCAAATAATCCTTGTCGTTTGCTGCCTAGAGATTCAGTGTTCATTTCTGATTTTATTCTAAAAAGCTTTTATTACAAAATACTCAAGCATCAACTGTATTGCGGTTCGGGCTTTTCTCTATGCACTATTTCTTTTTTTGAAACCGCGCTAAGTTTTCTTTCTATCTATTTTTTTATCTTTACCAATATAAATGAACTAGTGTTTATTAATCTTTAAAACTTATAATATGGGTGTTGGAAATATATTTGTTGCCACAGTTATCTTAATTTTGGTATTGTTAATAATTAGCTATCTTCAGGGAAATAAATGATATTTGGCGCACTATGACTAAGAAAATTGTGTGCCGCACCGATAGAGCTTAATTTGAAAGGAAAAATTGGACGTATTTCAAAAAGAAAGTTTTCCAACTTTATTTATTTAAAAAAAATACTGGTTTTGCCGCATATTGAAATATCATACAAATAGCCTCGCACTATTTTTGAAAAGTAAGTTATCATTTTGTTTTATATAACGTACGCACAAGCCACATTTAAATATAGGTGATATTACTTAAAAATTTATATGAGCCGAGGATTTGTAAAAGAAGGAGACCAAGAAGAAACACCCATAATACCTCCGCGCGCCGCCCTGCCAAAAGGAGCAACAAATTACGTAACTCCTACGGGATTGCAATTGTTGCTTGACGAACGCAAGCAACTGGAAGACGAACGTGCCACGCTTCCAACCAAGAATGAACAAGAACGTAGAATAGAGTTGGCTGTAATAAATGGTAAAGCGAATTTATTAAATGAACGCATTGCCTCTGCAAGAGTTTTAGAGCCAAACCAACAACCTAAAAATGAAGTTCGTTTTGGCGCCACTGTTACTTATAAAATTTCCTCATCTACCACTCCTCAAACATTTCAGATAGTGGGTGTTGACGAAGCTGATGTTAAAAAGCGAAAAATTGCATTTGTTGCTCCCCTTGCAGTTGCACTCACAGGTAAAAAAATTGGCGAAATTGTGCAATTCAAACTCGGTAACGAAAATAGAAAAATAGAAATTTTGGATATTATTTATAGAGAATAACGCTCAAAAACAATCTAGAACATTTCTTAGAAAATCATTCCCTAATTAACTTATACCAATAGATTAAAGTGCTATCGCCTCAATGAAAAATGCCCCGTAAATCTCACCCCTATAGACGTAACAACTTCAAACCAGTAATCGCTGGAGGGCATAGGGTTTCCATTGTAAGTTCCGTCCCAACCATTAATGTTGTAAGGTTTAAATCCGAAGATTTTTTTGCCGAATCTGTCATAAATGGTTACAACCGTTTCTTTCTGCAATTTCTCTGAGACACCATAAATATTCCAAAAGTCGTGAATACCATCTGCGTTTGGGGTAAAAAAGTTCGGAAAATTAATACTGCTTATGTCCAAAGTGTATTTTACGCAGTTGCCATCCAAAAAGAAATTTGAAATAGACGTACATCCACCATCATTGGTGACGGTTACAAAAATCTCATAAATACTTCCCGTATCAGAATAAAACAACTTTGGAATTCTATTATAACCGTTTTGCGCATCTGAAAGGGTGCTATAGTATTTCAAAATATAATCTGGGTTGCCATCCGTCACGAGTTGTTCATACATTTCATCAAGCATAAAATAACCCCTACCACTTGCAGTTATATAGCATTGGTTTAAACTACGCTCTTGTTTTTTAGTAACCAATGGCGCCAATTCTGGAAAAGAATTTACAATTAATTGAAAACTCGTTACGGCATAGCATTCATTATTGCTATTCTGTACCCTAACAAAAATAGTTTTTTGAGAAACATCTGTTTGGAATAATTCCGGAAGCGGGTCTGTTCCAGAATCGGCTTGTTCGGAAAGTTCATGGTAGCTAACCACAACACTTTCGGTAACGTTTTGCAAAAGCTCATCTTCCACAAGCCGAAGATCAAACGTGTTTACATCCTCATCGCTACATTGAATTAAGTTTTCGGGCTGGGTAAGCTGGGGAAGATTATTTATAGTTATAATTATTGGGTATATTACATACTCACCAGTGGTTTCATTTTCTATACGTACATATATAGTTTGTTGCCCACTTTGGGTAGTTGTCCAAATAGGCGGAAGAGGGTTTGTATTGTTATTGGCATCTGAACTGTTGGAAAAAAGGGTAGCATTAAGTATCATTCCTTCGTGTAGTCCTGCTGCTCCATACCAGTACCCATTTTCTAAGGTATTATAAATTACAGACTCAAAAGTTTGGGTTTCCAAATTTATTTTGTAAAGCCATTCACTAGTTACCCCATACAGATTTCCAAATTCACTTGCCAACCCGTAGGTACCCTCTGGCAGGTCCATTTTATTTATATGCGATACATAATTGTAATTTTCATCTACCGTAACCTCATAAAGCCTATTATATAACCCCGTGTCCCATGAAATATAAAGCTTGCCGCCTACCATTACAAAATCGCCCCCCGCATTGCCCTGCCCAAAATTATGCCATATGTATGGATCTGTCAAACCATCGGCGTCATACCTATAAACCTTACTATTATCCGCAAAACCAAAATACATATTTCCGCCAGTATCAAAAGAAAGCGAGTTTAAAAGTTCACCATAATACATGGGAAATGTAGGATTATAGGTACAACCCGTTGGGTCCATTCTGTAAATAGCATCAAATGTATTTACATACACAATACCTAAATCGTTTACAGCAATATCGGTAAGAGGACCAGCAACCTGGCATATATATTCCACTGTTGGCTCATATGAGGGATTATTCAGCTTTACGTACGAACCGACACTAGTACAAATTAAAATGGCTTCAGGATCGTTGGGGTCCAATCCATAGTAGTTAAGCGCTTCTTGAGATATTTCATCAAGATTCAGCTCCATTTTACCATCACCATTAGGATCACAGTACTCCAATTGCATAATAGGCGGCTGTGGCTTTAAATTAGAAGATGCCAAGATTGTAGGGGTTTGCGTAAAAACTCCCGTAGACAAAAACTGGCTCAAAACCCAAACTACTTTGAAAATCAATGACATAAAAAATATTCTAAAGTAATAATATGCTAATATATTGGTTATTTCATAGTATTGAAATATTTTAAAAGTACAATTCTTAACACATTTCGCACTCTTATTTGGTTTTACAATCTCAAAAGCTATTACTATATTGCAAGCTATTCTAAAATCAAAATTGATGAAATTACTACGCCTACTTTTTATCTTTCTATCCCTTCCCCTTTTTGCACAACAGGGAGGTATGTGGATTCCATCGCTTTTAGAGGGAATGAATGCCTCTGAAATGACCAATCTCGGTATGAAGATGACCGCTAAGGATATTTACGATGTAAACAATGCCAGCCTAAAGGATGCCGTGCCCCATTTTAACGGCGGCTGCACCTCGGAAGTTATCAGCAACAAAGGGCTTTTGCTTACAAATCATCACTGTGGTTATGCGCAAATCCAAAGCCATTCTTCTTTGGAAAATGATTATTTGCAGGATGGTTTTTGGGCTATGAGTCTTAAGGAGGAACTTCCCAATCCTGGAGTCACTGCCAGTTTTATGGTACGAATTGAAGATGTCACCACCCAAGTAATGAGCGGAATCACAGAAGCTATGAGTGAAGCCGACAAACAAAAAAAGATAGAAGAGAATATTGCCGAAGTAGTGCGTACATCGCCAAAAGAAACTTGGCAGGAAAACAGAGTTCGCACCTTTTATGAAGGCAATCAATACATGCTATTTGTGGTTGAAACCTTTAAAGATGTGCGTTTGGTGGGTGCCCCGCCTTCTTCCATAGGGAAATTTGGCAGTGATACCGACAACTGGATCTGGCCAAGACATACAGGCGATTTTTCCCTTTTCAGAATATATGCTGACAAGAATAATCGTCCTGCGGAATACTCTCCAGACAATGTACCTTATACCCCAAAACACTTCTTGCCTATTTCATTGGATGGTGTAGATGAAAATGACTTCACTTTAGTCTTTGGATATCCGGGCACTACAGATGAATATTTGCCTTCCATTGCCATTGAACAGGTTATAAATACAGTAAACCCCGCCCGTATCGCAATCCGCGATGCTGCTTTGGCAATTCAAGATAAGTATATGCGCGCAGATCAGCAGATAAAAATTCAATACGCTTCCAAATTTGCCCGCATTGCAAATTATTGGAAAAAATGGAAAGGCGAAACACTTGGATTGACAAAAAGCAATGCAGTAGGTATTAAAAAACAACAGGAAAAAGACCTTACCGAACAGATTAATAAGAAAGGAAAGCAACAGGAATACGGACAGCTTTTACCCAAATTTCAACAATACTATACCGAAATTGAACCATATACATTAGCGCGTGAATACTTCCTTGAAACAGTAGTACGTAATGTGGAATTGCTCCGTATAGCCTACCAAACCTACCAATTGAAACAGGTATACGAAACACGTGGCGCCCAATCTTTTGAAGATAGAAGAAACAATCTGATAGAAAGAGCAGAAAGCCATTATAAGAATTACAGCAAACAAGTGGACAAAGAGGTTTTTGAAGCCTTAATTGACCTTTATGCGCAAAATGTTCCTGCCCAGTTTTTACCTGAGTCTTTTAAGAATATGAACGCTACACAATTAACAAATACTGTTTATAGTAATTCCGCCTTTGTCGATTATTCTAGCTTAAAGACCTTGTTGGAGGGTGATGCTGAAACGGTTATGGTAAAACTAAATAATGACGCCGGGTTTAAAGTGGCACAGGAAATGGCAGATGCTTATTTTGATAAAGTAGCTCCAAAATACGAAGAACTGGAGCTTAATATTTCCGGCCTTCAACGTGATTATATGAAAGCCTTACTGGAATTGAGCCCTAAAGAAGCTCGTATTTTTCCAAACGCAAATAGTACTCTTCGTGTAACTTATGGTAGAGTTGCTGGCTACTCCCCTGCCGATGCTATTTATTATGAACCTGTTACACACCTTGAGGGTGTTATGCAGAAATACGTGCCTGGGGATTACGAATTTGACGTCCCACAAAAGCTTATAGATCTTTACAAGACAAAAGACTATGGTCAATATGGCGAAAACGGCAAAATGCCAGTTAACTTCATTGGCACTAATCACACTACGGGAGGAAACAGCGGTAGCCCTGCTATTGATGCCTATGGTAATCTAATAGGTTTAAACTTTGACCGTGTTTGGGAAGGAACGATGAGTGATTACTATTACGATCCTGCCCTATCGCGTAACATAATGGTTGATATACGTTACGTACTTTTTATAGTAGATAAGTATGCCGGAGCAACCAACTTGATTGATGAGTTGAAGATGGTACATCCTAAGAAGGAAAAGACAAAGAATAAGAAGAAGTAAAAATATTTTAATTAACACTCCATTGAAAAAGGCAATAATACTTTTACTAATAATTCTATCATCAAATCTAGCAAAAGCACAGTTTATAAAAGAAAAGTCTATTAACGCCCAAATTGGTTATGGACTTAGCACGCCCTATAACAGCATTGATGAGGTTGTGGCTACAGGTATTTTGATTCAAGGAGAATTAGTGCTGAAAGCCACTTCTTGGCTTGAAATGAGACCTTATTTGGGTTTTATTCTAACAAATTCAAATGGAAAAGACCTTAACGACAACCCATCTGATGAAAAAGCAGAATCTAAAGCTTTATTGATAGGTGGAAAAGCAAGAGTAAGAGCACCAATACCTTGGGTAGCACCCTATATTGAAATAGGAATTGGAACTTCCATGGGAAGATTTAAAACATTTACAGCTTTCGACACTATAGACAAAAGTGGAGTAATTTACCACGTTCCATTTGCTTTCGGATTGGAATTAGGACAAAATAATAATGTGGACATAGGATTTTCATATTACCTCCAGCCATCTGTGGAGCAATTCGCTGGAGCATTTGCAGTTGGCATTACGTTTCAACTAATATAAATCATTAATATAAAGCCGCGGATTCACGATTGTTTTTATAAAATCATTTGTGAATTCGCGGCTTTTTTTTCTACTTTAATCCTCGCGCCTTTAACATTGGTCCAATTTTAGGATCACTACCGCGCCAATTTTTATACATTTCTTCAAGATTCATTGTATTATCTCTCGACAATACCATATCACGGAAGCGTTGTCCATTTTCACGGGTCAAACCCCCATGAGTCTCAAACCAATTGTAAGCATCGTGATGTAGCATTTCTGTCCACGAATAGGAATAGTAACCCGCAGCATACCCTCCAGCAAAAATGTGGGAGAAATATGTGGAGCGATATCTGGGAGGAACGGCGTGCACAACATTAAGCTTAGTTCTTTGCAATGCTTCTTTTTCAAATGCATTTACATTATCTATCTTTTTGTCAGATGAAATAGTATGCCACTGCATATCCAAGTTAGATGCGGCCAAATTTTCAGTCAAACTATACCCTTGGTTAAAAGTTCCAGAGTTCTTGATTTTGTCAATCAATGTCTGGGGGATTTGTTCACCTGTTTTATAATGTAGGGCATAGTTCTTAAGAATTTCAGGATAAAGTGCCCAATTTTCATTGAACTGTGATGGAAACTCTACAAAATCGCGAGCCACGGCGGTCCCCGAAAGAGAAGGATATTGCTGGTTTGCGAAAAAACCGTGCAAAGCATGTCCAAACTCATGAAACATGGTTTCAACCTCATCGTAAGTCAATAAAGCAGGTTCGCCATTTGCTGGTTTTGGATAATTACACACATTATAAATAACGGGTTTTTTATTATACAGTTTAGATTGGGTTACAAAATTATCCATCCAAGCACCACCACTCTTACTGGGGCGTGCAAAATAATCTGTATAAAAAAGTCCCAAAGGTTCCCCATTTTCTTCAAAAAGCTCATATACTTTTACATCTTCATGATAGGTGGGTATATCAGTTCTAGGTTTATAAGTAATGCCGTATAATTTTTGGGCTGCATAAAAAACACCCTTTTCCAACACATTATTAATTTCAAAGTAGGGCTTTATCTGGTTTTCATCCAAATCATATTTTTCCTTTCGAACCATTTCTGCATAATAATTCCAATCCCAAGGCTCTAATGTGAAATTTTGCCCTTTTGAATTAATCATTTTTTGAATTTCATCTGCCTCCGTTTGTGCTTTTGCGGTAGCTGCTGGAATTAAGCCACTAAAAAACTCATTTACTTTTTCAGGAGTTTTTGCCATGGTTTTTTGAAGACTCCACTCGGCATAATTGTTAAAACCAAGAAGTTTAGCTTTCTGTGCCCGCAATTCCACTAACTCCTTTATTATGTCGCTGGTATTATTTACCCCTTGATCTGCCCTATGCCACCCAGCCTTAAAAAGTTTTTCACGACTATCTCTATTTTCCATTGACTGCAATAACGGCTGCTGGGTAGTATTTTGTAGTGGAATTGTCCAACCCTTACCATCTTTGTTTTCCTTTGACTTCAAAAAGTCTTCATCCACTCCTACCAAATCTTCTTTATCAATAAAATTAACTGCTCCAGCATTGTTAGCATCCAAAAGGGTTTTCCCGAACTTAGTAGTTAGTGTAGCAATCTTTTCATTGTATTGTTTTAGTTTTTCTTTGTCTTCCGCAGAAAGATTGGCGCCCGCTATTTCAAAATCCTCATAATAATCTTCCAAAAGTTTTAAAGATTCAGCATCAAGGTTTAGTGATTCTTTTTTATCGTGAAGTGCTTTAAAACGTTTGAAAAGTTTATCATTTAAATAAATCATATCTTTTTGGGTAGCAAATTTTGGAGCCATTTCTTCCTCCACTGCCTGCAGCGACTCATTGGTATTTGCCGCGGCAAGTGCATAAAATATCTGGGAAGATTTATTCAATAATTCACCGCTTTTTTCAAGTGCAAGTACAGTATTTTCAAAAGTGGGTTCATCTTCAGAATTGGCAATTGCCTCTACGGCTTTCTTTTGTTGTTCTATTCCTTCAAGCATTGCCGGTTTAAAATGTTCATCCTTTATTTTGGAAAAATCAGGTGCACCATAAGGTAAGGTACTTTCTGAAAGTAGCGGGTTTTTAGCCTCATTCATTTGTTCTTCTGTTTGATTCGGGTTTTCTTTTTCTTTGGAATTGTTACAAGCCACAATCATAAGGGCTAATGCAAATAATGGAATTGCTTTTTTCATTTTATTAATTTTTAATAAGAAACGTAAAGATACATATTTGGTAAGATGTATAGATTGAAATACCAATAATCAAAAACCCCCTCAGCAAAAGCTGAAGGGGTTTCCTTTTTTTGGTTGGTTATTTGGTGATTATTCTTTAATCAAGCGCTTCACAGTGCTTGCATTGTCACCAATAATCTGAACAACGTAAACTCC
>TARA_R110002012_G_scaffold1712_7_pt1 | contig 15986 bp, 21 predicted proteins | sample TARA_R110002012 | Tara Oceans TARA_R110002012 (sample SAMEA4396515) | marine metagenome | biome: Westerlies Biome; feature: [DCM] deep chlorophyll maximum layer (ENVO:01000326); material: water (ENVO:00002006), including particulate matter (ENVO:01000060) such as... | depth 40 m
TTGATGAACTAGAAAGCAAAGATTGTGAGTATTTAGAGAATATGCTTATTGCAATGACTAGTGAGGAAGAATATAAAATTTTACCCGCACCTATGTTGGCTCGTCTTAAAGCAATAAGTGATAATTGGGATAAGTGTAAAAGAGGAGCAGATAAACTTAAAGAGGGTTTAAAGGTAAAACCAGAAGGCTTTAATCCAGAAGAACCTTATGCTAGATATAAGAAATGGCCTCAAGCACCAATAAGGAGAAATTAAAATGAGTTGGGAAGATATTTTAAAATTTGGAGGTAGTTGGAATGAAGAAGGTTCTAGGATGACTTTCGATAATTTTAACAAAGCACAACGTTTAGCCTTCAATTGGTCCTTTGCTGTTCCTCATGTTATTAGAGAAAAGGATGGAAAGTTTACAGTTATGATGAAAAGAGATACTCTAGGGGCTGATAAATATGGCCCTATCGTATATGAGGAAAGAGGAAGAAGATAAATAACAGAGGAATAAATATGACAACGAGAGAAGAAGCAACAAAAATGAGAAAAAAATTAGTTAGGGCTGAAAGGATTTTAGCACAACAGGAAAAGGCTAAAGCGGCTAGACCCGATTTTATGCCAATGCAACTGAAAAAAGAAAAGGATAGACCAGAACCTAAAACTGCGGATGTGCCTAATGTAATTCATTTACCTAAGAAAAGAAAAGCAAAGAAGGAAAATGTGCCATTTTGGTGATTTGATATGAGTACATTACTAAAGGCACATCTTCGTAAAACAGAAGACCCTTTAGAAATGTTTGAAATTTTATTACGTGAGTATTATCCTACTATTCTTAAAGCAACTGGTACAGATTTTATTGACGCTATATTAGCAGATAAATCATCTAAAAAGTTTTTAGGTGGATTTAAAGATGGAACTTTAAAGGCATTTCAAAAATTAAAAAAAGTCAGTGAAGAATCTCTTACTAGAATTAAAGATTTTGATAAAGATGAGATGGAAGGAGAGTTTCCAGATTTCATGAATAGAGATGTGTTAATGGGTGAACCTGATGTTATGGTTTCTGGAAAGCCTAAAAAGAGAGGTAAGAAAAGAACACAACGTAGAACTGGGGAAGAAGAAGTAAGAATGGAAAGGGGTAAACCGATAGGAGCATCTACAATTAAAGACCCTAAGATTCCAAAACCTACAGGTCCAAAGTGGTTATCACAATTAAAAAGAAAAGAAACCCAAAAGGAATTCCAAGCAAGATTAAAAAGATGGGAAAGAAATAAAGCGAAGACTTTAGAGCCTAGAGGTGAATTTCGTAGTGGAGAAACTGGATATGAAGAACCTTATAGGCTTAACAATTTAATTAAATTTAAAAATTTATTAGAAGCAGAAAAAAATTGGGATGGTTCTAAATGGGGAAGTTTAACTAAAATAACTAATGGGTTAGATAAATTAATAAAGAAAGAAGAAGACAGATTAAAAGGTGCTAAGAAAAAGAAAACTGGACAATTTCAAGGTGAAGGACAAGCCTCTAAAGAAAAAGTAGTATCGGTAGATTCTAATTTAAAAAAGGATAAAAAAATATTAGAAAAATTGAGTACTAAATTAAAGAATGTAAACATTTTTGACCTTGAAGGTCAATTAGCATTCGATAAAGATATTGAAGACCCTATACTAGAATTGATTCCTAATGCTAAAGCACTTAAAAAATTAGAAGATGCTTCTTTACCTAGTTATTATTTAAAGCCATTAAATATAGGAAGTATGAATAAAAATGAAACTGAATCAGTAAATGAGTTAGTTAGAGAAGAATTTTCAAAAGAGTTAGATAGAGATTATGGTGATTTATCTCGACCCTCAAAGGACGACCCATTTCCATTAGAATCTCTTTATGTTTTACCGAGAAGAGGCGAAGACCCAGAGAGAGCCTATATATCAGAAAGACAAAAGGACTTTGAACCATTTAAAGAAATGTGGTTAGAAAGAAATGGTGATGAACTTTTTACTAATTCTGAAAGAGTTGCTTTTTTATCATCTAAAGAAGATAAAGACTTAAATGAATTAAAAAAAGAAATTCATGAAGTATTAACTAAAGAACAAGGTTATATGGAAATGAGTGGTAAAAAAGTAAAAAAGACTTTATTAGATGCCCTTATATATACAAAAGAACAAAAAACTGGAGTGGTAATTGAGAGAATTCAAGAGGATAGGAATTCATTAAATAATGAATTTAATGCTTTAAAGACGGCTTTAAATGAAGGAACTTTAAGAGATTTATTAGAATTAAGTAGAATTAATTTTATGATTGAACCAATTTCCAAAGATAAGAAAACTAAAATTACATTAGATGATTGGCAATCATTACAAAATGATGTTAAAAATTATTTAGATAATGAGTTTAAAGAAGTAAGAATAACAGAAAAAAATCAAGCACCAATAGAAGATGATTTTATGATTAAACAAGCAAGTGTTAAATTTATAGAACCAATAGATGGCTTTGATAAAAATGAATTTACAACTAATTTCGAAAATACTTTTAGTGGTAGAGTTAATATTAAAAGTAAGATAACATCAGGTAAATCTAAATCTAAAGAACAAATCATGGAAGAAAGGAGGAGTGAATAATGACATGGGAAGATATGTTAATTAAAGAAGAAAGTACAATTCTTAATGCTTTAGATTCTAAGCAAAAGAAAAAACTAAAGAAAACGCTTCAAGCGGCAGAGCCGTCTGAATATTTTGGTCAGGACTTTACACAGTTAGGTGACTTAATTAGTATGATGAAAGAACTTGATTTGGTTAAAGATGATTCTAAGATGAAAAAGCGTATGAAATCTATTGGGGAGCAAAACGTTGATATGGTCGCTACTGCGAGCAAACTCCGTAAGCAGTACGAACAACTGTATCGACAAGTAAGAAAAATAGTATATCCAAAGAGTGCTGGTAGTTTAAGGGATGATGAAAAATGACAGAAGAAAATAATGAAATGATGGACTTACTAAAAGAATTAGTAGGTAGAATAAAAGAAATAGAAAAGACAGTTTATAATAATGATAACATTTTAATGAAATCAGGAATGGTTACAAGTAATACTCCAGTTCCAGCAGTTAAAACACATTCAGATGTTCCAGATTCAGATACAATTGCTAAGATGAGTTGGGACGATATTAACAGTTTAGTAGATAGATTGGGTGGTAATTAAAATGACAACAGAATATACAGAAGAATTAATGAAATTCGTCATTGGCGAAGAAGTGAAAGTAAAAAGAACTAAAGGTGAAAAGGCCAAAATTAAGGAACTTGGTGTTGGTCATCTTGCTGATGAAGCAAAAGGGACTAGTGTAAAAGAAGGAAAAAGAGAATACGCCAGTGCAACTATTTCTAAAGCGGATGTGCCAATCAAGGTGACGGTGAGGAAACAAACAGAAAGAGAACTTAAAGAACTGATTAAACTTTTACAAGGTCTTGATAAGTATGTGGAGAATAGTGCTATTCTTAGCAGATTACTTGATTCAGATTTTGATACTCATTATAATAACCTCCGTTTTAATCTTGAAGACACTCTTGAAGAAATAAAAAATAAGTAAGGTGGTTACGTGTGTCACTCTTACTTCAAAAAGATAAAGACCCTTTAACGGTAAGAGTAATTCAATTTTTTGAAAAAATGAGAATGTCATACTTATCCGCTTTATCGGATAAGAAAACCTATGGTAAAAAATGGGCAGGAGAAATTAAAACTCTTAGACAACAATGGGATGATATAGATGATTTTGCTCAAGCAATTAAAGGTGTTATAACAGAAAAAGAATTATTTTTAGATGAAGCAGAAAACATAGAAAGTGATACTGCTAGAAAAATATATGAACAAGTAAAAGAACTAAGATATTCTTCTGAATTAGTTAAAGACCCTTTTGTTAATAAATATAGAGAAGAAGTATTAGATAAACTAATGGAGAGTGAAGCGTTATTTGCTCAGTTTATCCATTGGGCTATTAGAATTCACGATAAATCATTTAGTGAAAAAGCATGGAAAAAGAATGATTTAGAACCTGATACAATTACTGAAGGTTTTACAGGATTAAATTTAGCCCCAAAAGATGTGGTAGATTTTATTGTAGAACATTATGGTGATGGTAAAGATACTAAAAGAATAGAAGGTAAATTTAATGCGGCTGAAAAATTATTAGAAAAAATTTATGTTGCTCATCATAGTCAATCTACTTGGGATAATCTAGTTAGTTTTAAAAAAGCAGAAAAAGCAGAATCACATTTCTTAATTCCTAATAAACCAATGTATCGTATTTTTGAAATTGGTGATTTAGAAGAACTGAAGGGGTTCACTGGTAAATGGGTTGTTCAAGAAAAATATGATGGTATGAGAATTCAGATTCATAAAATAGATGACCAAGTTAAAATCTATTCTTTTAATAATAAAGATATTACAGAAAAATGTCCCGAACAAGTTAAAATAATGAGAGCAAAACATTTTGGAGATTGCATTTTAGATGGGGAATTAATGCTATTTGATGGTGAAGAACCCCTACATAGGGCGGAAGTTGTTGCTAGAATTTTTAAGAATAAGAAATCAGATTCCATATTAAGGGCTCATGTTTTTGATATTATGAGACATGAGGGGGACGAATTACATGATACTGAATTATCAGAGCGCCTCACAATTTTATTTAATAATTATTCAACTCATTCAGATGAAATGTTAGCATTTCCTTCTAAGAAAGATACACGTTACGCTGATTCAATAAAAGAAGTGAAAGAATACGCAGAAGAAATTATGGAAATTCCTACTGCTGAAGGAGTAGTCATAAAGGATATTACTTCTACTTATTTTATAGGTACAAAGAAAAACCCTAAATGGATAAAGTGGAAAAAATTTGTTGATTTAGATTTAATGGTGTTAGATAAGAAAACTACTAAATCTAACTTATTTAGTTATACTTTAGGTGCTGGTCCTTTAACTGATAAAGATGATTTTAAAAACATAAAAGAAATAGACGATAGAAAATATCTTAATGTTGGTAAATCATTGAATACTAAAATAGATGTAGAAATTGGTAAAATTATTAGAGTTAAAATAGATGAAGTTAAAAAAGATAAAGATGGTGGATATAAGGTACTGTCCGCTAAAGTAATAGAAATACCAGAAGTTGAACTTCCTGAAAAATTAATTACTTTAGATTTCTTAGCACAAGATACTAAGAAGTCTCTAAATTATGATATTAAAGCATTAGAAAAAGGATATGCTATTACTGACACTATACATGGTGAAGCCACTCTTATTTTTAAATCAGATTTAGACGGGTTTGCTTTTTATGGGTTTGAAGAAAATAATCTGATGGCTAAAAATGCATTATTAAATATTGATATTTGGAAAGAACAAATGGAAGATATGTTAAAAACTCAAAAATCAAAATTTAGAATAGCCGTTAAAAATTTCTTAATGGATAATAAAGAGGGAATCCCTTATAATGAAATAGAAGAGTTTGTTCTAAATAAACATTTAAAAGAATTTAATAATATATTTGGGGCTAAACCTAAAAAATTAAAAAACTGGTTGAAACAATTAGAAGATATTACTTATGATAGAGAAAAAGATAAATTTTTTGCTAATTATGATATGATAGAAAAATATGAAACTCCTAAAGAATATAGAGAAGGAGAATTTAAAATCTATCATAAAGAAAATAAGAACCTTTCTGTTATGTTTAAATTAGATAAAGAACTTATAGGTTGGGAAATAGATATAAATGAAGAAGATGATATTTTTGCTTTATTTGGTAAGTCTGGAAAATTTCCCGCACAAGTAGAAAATAAATTTAGAAAAGGAAAACTAATTGATTCTGGAAAAGTAAAGTTGGGAGTTCAAAGACACGGTTATCATGAGTATTTCTTAGAAGGTAACAAATTTGAAACTAAATTTCATGTCAGAGTAATTCCTGTTAAGGGTAAAGACATGTGGCTTGCTTGGACTGGAGTTGAAACCAAACCAGTTGACCCAGAATCAGATGATGGTATTTGGGATATAAGAGAAGATAAAAAATCTAAGTTAGTTTTAAAGGAATAGTTAATATAGTTAATTCAATAAAGCCTCAATCAATGAGTGAAACTGCTATATTAAAAACAGTTAATCCTGTTAGACATGATTCATTTAATATTTTAAAATCAAATGATTTAGTAATTGGAGGATATGCTTCAATAGAAATGGTAGATAAGCAAAATGATTTAATTACTTTAGGTGCTTTAAAGGAAGCAGTTGGTAAATATATGAAAATTACTAAGTTTAGAAACGTAATGACTAATCATTCTAATGTTCAAGTAGGGGAAGTTATTCCAAAATACAGAGATAAAAATGGTAAACTATGGAAAACAGATGTAGATGATGTTGGTTTCTTTGTAGTAATTAAAATGAGAGAAGACATTGAAAAGGCTAAAGAAGTTGGCCGAGAAATAAGAAACGGTAGTCTTCGTTCTTTTAGTATAGGTGGACAAGCCTTAGAAAAGAAAAAGAAAAACCATAAAGAATATGGAGAATACAATGAAATCTCTAAGTTAGAACTCCATGAAGTTACAATTTGTGAAAAGGGAATTAATCCTGAAGCAAAGTTTGACATATTAAAAATGGAAAAAGGTGAAACAAAAATGACTGATATAGAAAAGGCGTTAAATGAATTAAATGATACTTTAGATAGAATTAATACTATATCTAAAATGGAATTTTTAGAAGTTTTAAATGATTATAAAGAAGGTAAAGCAACTCTAAAGGATGTAAAAGATACTGCTAAAGAAGACATATACACCAATAGAGGAAAAATAGAAAGTCCAGCAGTATTAAGCACTTTAAGAAGACTAGTAGAAGAAGAAATCTTTACTAGACCAGAATTAGATGACATGATTAACGAACATAACTCTGAAACAAAAGACAGATTAAGTGGAATGGATATGCCAATGGAGATGGACGATGGTGATGTAGAAAGGACTGATTTAAGCAAATCTACGGAAAAGCATATAAAGAACATAGTGAAAAACGCTAATTCAACGAAGGAGGCGAATGAAATGTCAAACTTAGAAAAAGAAGAATATATGGACACAGATGAAGAAGAAAAGGCCGATGCAGAAATGGAAGCCCAAGATTCAATGGAAGAAGAAAAAACTATGTACGAAAAAGAAAACATGGATATGGAAGCAAAATCAAAACCAGACCTACCTACTGGACAAGTAGAAGCGGGTACTGCTGGTGGATATGTCGATGATACTCATGACCAAATGAGTGATGATGGTACAACAATTAAACAATTTGAAGACCAATCTACATTAGACTTATCTCCAGAAAATCTTGAAAAGGCTTACGCTGAATTCAAAGCAGAACAACTTGAAAAAGCGGCTTACGAATCAGTAAAGAATAACTTTCAATCAAGATTCGATGCTGAGATGTTAGCAAAGACACAAGAAATTGAAAAGTCTAACTATGATGCTCAAGCAGAAGTAGCGGAATTAAAAGAACAATTTAGTTCCTTACTAAAATCATTAACAGAAGAAAAACAAACTGTAATTAGAAAACAAGAAGAAGTAGTTGCAGAACTTAACATTCCATCAAGTGATGAAATCGCTAAAATGGATTGGAGCGATATTAACGCTCTAGTTGAAAGGCTTGAGGGCCAAATTTAAAGGAGAGGATGAAAAATGACAAAATACATAAACACAATGAAAGATTTAGAAGCGGCTACTTACGGTAGCCTCGGCGGTGGTGCTGGAAACAGTTTATTAAAATCGGCTGGAGTAGTAGGTGCTATTAGTAGTGGATTTAAAGGTTCTAGTGATTTAACAATTGACCTTAACGGTACAGCAGGTTCTAACTTAACTGCACTTTACAATATGGTATATGGGCAAAAAGTTTGGGCAATGATTAACCAAGAAATAAACCCATTATCAATTTTACCTAAAAGACCATACACATCAAGTGGATGGAGAGTAATGATTGCTAGACCTCAAGGTGGAAGTGGAGCGGCTTTCTCAGTTAACACAACAACTGGAAATGCTCAAGGTAATGCTTCTCCTGATGCTGACTTAATTGGTGGTGTTGGAGAAAATGAAGCATTAGACTCAACATCTCTTGAAGCACTTGCTCCAGAATACGATGTACTATACATGAACCCAAAGATTGTTGCTCACATGTTTGATTACAGTGAATTAGCGGCAGAAATGGCTAGAATAGATGATGGTGTTGGAGACTTAAGAAAACTTATCCGTGAAGATATGGGTAAACATCATGCAGAATCACAATCTAAAATGGTAGTAATGCCTTTAGAGTTATACGACAGTTTTGGTGGAGATATATCAACTGGTGCAGAAAAAATCAGAAGAAACTATACATCTCTATTAAAAGTTGTAAGTAGTTTTGATGAATTAGCAGATGCAGGTGGTCAACTGGATGAACTTTGTGGTGTTGGAACAGTAACAGAACATGCACACTTAGATGCAGATGTATCAACTCTTTACGGTAATGTTAGTAGAGCAAGTGGCGGAGCGGCTTCCTTTATGGATTCAGTAGTTAACTATGGTTCATCTTATGCATTAGCAGGTAGAGTTTTAACTCTAAGCATTATTAATGATGTTATCCAAAATCTACGATTGAACGGTGGAACTCCAAAAGTAATCTTAACAGGATATGACACTATTCAAGCAATCTCTGACTTATTACAAAGTCAAGAAAGATTCATGGATTCTAAAGAAGTAATGCCAAGCCATAACGGTGTAAAAGGTGTAAAGGGTGCAGAAGTCGGATTCAGAGTTGCAACATACTATGACATCCCACTAATTCCAGCAAAAGATATGCCTAAAACTGGTAGTGCGGCTAGTGGATTATCTGATATGCTTTTACTAGATACAGACCATCTATGGTTTGCAACTATGAAACCAACTCAATACTTCGAAGATGGTATCTCTCATGGAAACCCATTCGGTGTTGGTGTACTTGGAAACAGAGGACTTTACAGAACAATGGGTGAAATCGGTTGTACTTTCTTTAAAGGACAAGGAAAAATCACCAACTTGAAGTGAGGTGATTTGATTGACACAACAATTTATAACAGTAATTGAAGACCATAAAGGTAGTACTGCTCCAAGAGTATCTGGAGATGAGTACTTTGTGGACTGTTTTGTTAAGATGACAGTTTATCATACAGCAGATGTAATCAATGCTTCCGATGTAGGATTAAGTAGAATCACAGCCGCAACAATAACAGGAACAACTGGTGGAGTTTCTGACGGTACTATGGCGGTTGGTTATTACATTCAAGTACCTACTGCTAATGTTGCTACTGGTCTTTATACAAGTACTAGTAGTATCAAAATAGTATTGTTTGATAATGATGGCGATTGTGCTATGTTAAGTAATGGAACTAACATGGATGATATGACATTTAGACTTCGTATTCACGGGTTAATCTAAGGTGATACCTTTGGCAAAAGTAGCATTGCTATCTAAAGAAGAACAAGACCCTTTGAGTTCTGTTAGTTCTTTTGAATTTCAAACTTTAACATTTGTTGCTGGAGAACCAGCACAGGAAGTTAATGTTGGAGTCGGTGTTATGTATATGACAGACCCTAATATGTCGGTGGAATTTACTGAATCGGATTTTAAAGATTTACCAAATAAATACTTAGAAAGAATGGCTGAAAGACTTAATATTGAAGTAAAAGATGTTAAGGCTAAAGTTCTTCCTAAGAAATCAGTAGCATCTAAAGTTAAAAACACTTTAACAAAACCTAAAGTTGTTGAAGAAAAGAAGGTAGAAGAACCGTCAGAAGAAGAAAGTTCTGATGAGTAATTTTATACCCTTTGAGTAGTTAGCACCCTTTAACGAGGAGTCAAAATGACTGGAATAGGTGGATGTAGAAGTAGCGGTGCTTTCACGGCAGATACGCAAATAGTGACAGGAAAAGGAAAAGTAATTAGTATTCACGGAATGGCTTTAGGAGCGGTTAGTGCGGCAGTTCATCTTTATGATGTTGCTTCTTCTAGTGATGCGGCGGCTTCTAATTGTATAGGAATATTAGCGGTTGAAAAAGGAGCATCTGGAGATTATAGATATGCAGAAGCAGACATGCATGGAGTTTTATTTAAACTAGGGCTTTATGCAGATGTAACGCATGGAACTGGAAGTACTACACAATTTAGTGTAGAATTTAATTGAGGGATATAGAATGGCGGCAATAGATAAAGATACAAAATTAATAATGACAATAATGTATGTAGGCGCAATGGCTGGAATGAATGTTTATTTTTATTCAGTCTATGGTGCTGAATTACCATTTACTGCGTTTACACATGCAGTATTATTTAGTTTAATTACAGTTGGAGTTATTATGTTACAAAAATCATTATTTGATATGGTGGTTAATGAGCGATTTGAAATGTGGTTATTAAATAGAAAGATTGACCTTTATTGGGAAAAGAAATCAAGAGATGAAGCCCAAAGAAAGAAAATTAAAGATTCTATGGCTCAAAGAAATATGACATATTATTCACAACAACCAAGTTATGACGAAGTAAATGAATCGTTCTTAAAAGCATTAGAGTGAAGGTGATTACCTTTGTTAGATAGACTCTTAGGGGTAGACGAACAATCTTTGGCTTATGATTTGTCAAGGGCGCATTCTGCTGATGTTTTCTTTTTAAAAATTAGAGCCTATATTTGGGGAGGAATAACAGGTGTTGTTTGTTTTTTAATTGGGAATTTATTAGGCCATTTTGATATAGATTTACTTAGAATGAGTATTAATAGTGTTAAAGATATTTTTGGGTGGGCTTAATGTGGCTACATTACTTACTGGATTTGCAATTATAACTGCTGAAGCCGCCGCCGCCTTTTATAGAAGAATTCATGCTTTAAACTTTGGAGTTTATGGTTCTAGTAAAGTAGGTAAAACTACATTACATAGTCAATTGAGAACTAGAGGAGAAGTACCAATTATTAGAGATAGAACTGTAGGGTTACATAGAGCCTCAAGAAAAGTTGTAAAAATTGATAAAGATTCTAGGACAATTAAAACTGCTGATGTTGGTGGTCAAACTTATTTTTGGGATGAATGGAAAAAAGATATGCGTAAAAGAAAGGTCAAATATATTATATTCATGATTGATGACAGGCATTTATCAGAGGCATATAATTTAGAACATCAATTATCTTGGAAATATTTAGTAGATGTTATATGTGATGATTACTGGCGATTACCAAAGGGTAAGTCTAAAAAGAAGAAGGATAAGGATTTCCCAATCGCAGTAGGAATATGGGCGAACAAATTTGATTTATGGAAGGATAAATATGAACACAACGGGGCCATTGACAAGCATCCTATTTTTGAACCGTTCAAACTCGGAATGCAACGATTACAGGATAGGGGAATACCATGTTTCAAATACATCGTGTCTGCGAAGTCCGACCCCGAAATGGTCTACAGAGGAATAATGACAATGGTAAAGGAGTACTGATAAGATGACAAATATATACACGCCAAACATAATAGGAAATAATAATACAATGATTAACCCCTTAAAGGTTAGTAGTAATGCTAGAAATGCAGGGCCGATTATAAATTATGAGTTTAAGACATTTACATTAAAGAAACAAATGAAAGAATTATTGGGTGTATTAAAACCTGAAAAGAAAAGATTTATTTTTAAGTATGGACATAAATTTAACATTAGAGATAGATGTGTAGTTTGTGGGGCTCATCATATATGGGAATCGGGAGATAATCTTAGACCTCCTATTCCTTTAACTGGCGTAACAAAGGGTAGACCATTAAGAGGAACTTATTGTCCTAGACACGCTTCTATGCACAAACAGTTAGAAATGATAGAGCAACAAGTGATTGCTGAGAAGCATGGATTAGAGTTTAAAAAGTACATTCCTAAACCAAAAGTTCCACAACTTATGAATAGAGGACCAATGGTGTCTCTATCACAGGGAGATATAATTTCATTAACCTCTAAGGGTTGGGTAATTACACCCCCACAGGCGGAAACAACAACAGCAGAACAAAAACTAATAGAATTATTAATAGAATTAAAGGGAAAAATAGGACAAATAGACGAATTAGTAGGTGAAGAATAATGGGAATACTAGGAACAAGTAATGGTGCATTGGCATCACAGATGAATCAAAATAGCAATGATAACTTTAAAGCAATGAATAATCTTTTAACATTACAAGATAATCATGTAGAAGAGTTTTTACTTTATCATGGTGAAGCGTTCTTTTCAGCGTATGAAAAATTATTAGAAGATGTAGTAGAAAGAGTAATGAGTAAAATGTTAACTAAATTACATTTTAAACTAGAAGCAACTCAAGGTGATATTAAATTAGAAAAACTATGCCTTTCTGAATATGAAAAAATTACAGAAGAAAATATACAATTAGATATACAACAAATATTAGGAGCATCTATAAACCAAGAAGTTGTTTATCAAAGACAGATGGCTAAGAGTCAATACTTAGAAGCGCAAGGATTTGGTGATGGTAGTTCTCCAACAGGTCAAGGTATGCCTTCAAATCAAGGAATAGTAGTGAATAATCAAGTTCCTAATAATATTCAAGGACAACCAATGACTGGAGGAATAAATCAAAATATGGCTACTGGTCAGGCGGCAATGACAAATCAATCAGGTTATCCAGTTCCACCAGCAGGTTATGATAATTATAACAATCCATATTGGATAGACCCTGCTACTGGTCAAGCAAGTTATACCCCTCCAAATGCAGGTTTGGGTTTAGGTAAAATGATACAAAAAGGTGCGGCATGGGCTAAATGGCTTGCTTAAGGGTGAGTTAGATGGTTAGTGATATGATTTTCTATCTCCCAAGTGCAGGGAAAACTGGTACAGATAGTATTAATCTAAGTACACCCGATAATCGAGAATTAACAAAACGTTTATTAGATTATATTTTTATTTATTATAATAGAGATAGAGGTAATTTAGAATCATTAGATGATATAATAGAGAATCAAGACGATGCTAAAGAGAGTAAAGGAGAGACTTACACTGAGGAACATATAGATTTATTGTATGAAAAAACTAATACTACTTTAAATGAAATATTAACTATGGATTTAGGGGAATTGATTTTAAATAATTATAAAAATAATAGAATGGAAATAGATATTAATTGGAAGAAATTATTTGATACAGAAGAATTAGAAAATTCAGATGTAGAGGATGTTGAAACTTTAAAGGTTCAAGATATATTTTCAGATGATGAAATGGAAAGAGGTAAAGCGTATAAATTAACAGGAGGAAAACCTGCTAAAGTTAGACAACAGATGAATAGAATTTCCAAAGGTAAAGGAATTAGTGATGATATAATAAAAAGAAGGATTCAAGAAAAGGGTAAATTTAGAAAAATAGAATCTGGAAATAAACAAAAATATGAAATTAAAATACCTATAATAAAATCTGAAAGCCCATTATCTAATCAAAAAATAATTAGAGATGCAGGTATAAGTTTTAGAATAGAAAATGTAGATGACCCTAAAAGAGTAGGTAAAAATTCTTCAATTATATGGCGAGTATCAACAGAAGAATTTAAACCCGTTTTGGATTCTAATAATGAAGCAGAATTTTTTGATTCTTTAATGTTAGTATTACAAGATAATCCCCCAGTAGAATCTATGTTTGAAGGCCAAGAAGACATGTATCACCCATATGAAGACGTTAGAAAAAATATGGAATTAGAAATTGAAGTTTCATTTTTTAAGGGTAATGTTTGGAAGGCTATAGGTTCTTCATCTGTAGAAGAACTAAAGGATTCAGAATCAAAAAGTAATTATAATATACCAGTAGACATTAAAATTAATTATAAAATATATAATACATTTACTTTCGAATTAGGCGGTAAACAAATAAAAGGAAAAGTAAAAGATAGAAGTCTTTCGGATTTAAAAGTAGAATTAGAAAATTTAGAAGAACAATTAGAAACCGCAGATTCAGATGGTAATGACGAAAGAGCGGCAAATATTGAAAGAGAAATTAGTGATTTAAAAGATAATATTACAGATAGAGAAGGTACAGAGGAAAAGGAAGTTAAAGAAAAAAGTACAGTAATCCCAGAATTAAAAATATATTTTGATACCATAAAAGGTAGAATAAATAAATTAGAAAAGTCGATTGAAAAAATTAATTTACAAAAAGAATATATAAGTGAGGATTAATTATGACATATAAATCACCTTCAGATACTACTACTATTAATCCCGATTATTCAGCAGGTAGAGGGTATTATACTACTGCTGATAAGGTTGCAGAACTTTTACAAATTCCTCCCTTTACTGCTAACACTACACCAATGCATTCAGAGGTTGGTGAATTCATTAAAAGAATAGAAGATTTAATTGATGGTAAAACTAAAACTTCTTGGAGAAAAATACTATACGAAAAGGAATATCATAATTTCACTGTTGGTGTAGGACATTATCCCGCTGGAAGATGGAGAGATTACTTAGGGTTTGTTCAGTTAGACAGACATAGTATATCTAAGATGATTCGCTTAGATATTTGGGAAGGTAATGAATGGACTAATATTTGTGGAGCAGAAGCATCAGTTACTCTTAGCGATTATACTTCTATGGTTAGTGGTACAACTCAAATAAACCTTAAATTACCTAATAACGGTTTAGTTTTTAATTTACTGGCAGGGACTACAAATTCAAGATTCGATACAACTTATGGGAATAAAACTGCGGCAAGGGAACTTGTTTCATTAATTAATGAAAGGTTTCCTGATAAAACAGCATCATTAACAGGTGCTACCCAAGCAAAGGGACAAACAGATTCTACAGGAGCAAAGCAGGTTTCAGACTTTTTTTATGCTTGTTTAGATTCAGAGAATTCTAGTAAAGTTTTAATTTCATCTTTATTGCCTAGTGATGATGGGGCTAGTTGTTCAATTTATTTGAATGGTAGTTCTTCTACAACTTCTGCTCATGGACTAATTGTTGGAGGATTTACAGATAAAGAAAATTCTGGAAGAATGAATGAATGGTGGAAAATAGGTAGAGAAGGTAGGATTTTCTTTAGAGATAAATTTCCATATATTCATTTAAATTCTGTAAGGGCTACATACTTTGCAGGTGATGGTAACATTCCAGCAACAATTACAGATGCGGCTACAAAATTAGTTGCATGTGAAATTCTACGTTCTGATGACGCTACAGTTTTAATTACTGAATCTGGAAATCAAATATCTGTTAAGGAGAAATATGATATTCTAAGAAAGGAAGCAATGGAAATTATAGACGGCAAAAAGGAAGGGGTGTTCTTAATTGAGTGATGTAATAAGAATAATCAAAAGAGTAGAACAAATGTATAGAGAAAGAAATAAACTTTTTGAAGATACAGGGCTTGGCGATTATACTTATTCGGATGCAGAAATAGAAAAGTTTGTAGCCGAAGCAGTTGAAAAGGATATTAGTAAAAGATTAAATAAAGCAGTTAAGGATAGTGGATTATAATGACATGGGAAAGTGTATTAAAAAATGGGACAGGTTATGACCCTACTGACGATATGGTTGATGAACCATTAACTAAACGCATTACTTGGAAAGGAAAAGACTACTTCATTGATGTCACAGAAAATAATTCGGGTGTGCCAAATGGAATTATCTATGTGTATAAAACATATCACGAACCAACAGGAACATTATCATATCCAATCATTAAATTATACCTTGATGATGAAGGCGAAATTAGAGAATGGACAGATGACGACCAAAAAGAATTTGATATGGAAGCCCATGACCAAACGTTTAATATTGAAGGAAAGTTTAGGGGAAATTAATATGGATGAAGTAACATATATGGTTCAACTCTTAAGAGATAATTGGCCTAGTGCAAGTGTTATGAACACTACTTTAGGAATTGCAACTGCTCATAGAGTTAAACCTACAGTATTAGATATTCGTAATTTATCTTCTGGAGGAGCAACAAGTGGTACAACT
>TARA_R110002012_G_scaffold45710_1_pt1 | contig 15962 bp, 13 predicted proteins | sample TARA_R110002012 | Tara Oceans TARA_R110002012 (sample SAMEA4396515) | marine metagenome | biome: Westerlies Biome; feature: [DCM] deep chlorophyll maximum layer (ENVO:01000326); material: water (ENVO:00002006), including particulate matter (ENVO:01000060) such as... | depth 40 m
CCGTGACTCCAGCTACAATTCCCTCGTAATCTTTGTCTTCAGCAAGAGACATGAACTCTACTTGCTTGTATTTGATGGAGGCTCTTTCAGCATCTGCGGCGCGTTTTTCACGCTCGGAAGAATGCACACATTTTTGCTCCCAGTCTTCTGCATCCGGAGATTTCCCATTATCAAGATATAACTCGAGTAGCCTATGCACCATCATATCCGGATATCTACGGATAGGAGAGGTAAAGTGCGAATAGTGTGCGAATGCGAGTCCAAAGTGCCCTTTTGGCTCAGTGGTGTATTTGGCTTTAGCCATACTGCGAATCGCCAATTGTTCGAGAACATTTTGCTCAGGTTTACCCTGAATCTCCTCCATTAATTTGTTTAGCGCAGTGGAGATAGTTCTCTCATTCTCGATTTCGAACTCATGACCAAATCGCTTCGCAAAGCCAGAGAATGTATCCAGACGCTCCATGTCCGGAGAATCATGCGTACGATAAACAAAGGTGTCCTTTCCTTTATTCTTATTGAAAATGAATTCCGCAACGTATTTGTTTGCCAAGAGCATAAACTCTTCAATAAGCTTATGGATGTCTTTTCGCTCTTTGATCATCAAGCCAAGTGGTGTGCCTTTTTCATCTAGCTTAAATTTGACTTCTACTGTTTCAAAGTTGACAGCTCCATGCTTGAATCTACGCTGACGGATTTTCTTTGCCATGACATTTAGCAAAGTCAATTCCTCAAAGTAGTCGCCAGATTGAGTGTCAATATTTTCCTGCGCATCTTCATAGGCATATCTTCTATCCGAGTGGATGACAGTTCTACCAATCCAATGCTTTTTCACATTTGCTTCATCATCGACTTCGAATACACAGGCAAAGGTCAATTTGTCTTCATGAGGTCGAAGTGAACAAAGTCCATTACTCAATCGCTCAGGAAGCATAGGAATGGTTCTATCTACTAAGTAAACAGAAGTAGCTCTATTATAAGCCTCTTTTTCTAAAGCCGTTTTTGGTTGGACGTAGTGAGTAACATCTGCGATGTGAACACCAATTTCATGATTACCATTTTCCAGTTTTCTATAGGAAATAGCATCATCAAAATCCTTAGCATCTGCCGGATCAATGGTGAAAGTCAATACATCTCTGAAATCCTTTCTTTTCTTGATTTCTTTGGCAGTGATCTTCTCTGAAATTGCCTCAGCTTCTTTCTCTGGTTCCTCTGGATACTCGAATGGTAATCCGAATTCAGCCATGATGGAATGTATTTCCACTTCATGTTCACCTGCTTTTCCAAGGACACGTGTCACTTCACCGGTTGGATTTTTATCACCTTCTCTCCACTCGGTGAGTTTTACTACTACTTTTTCACCATGCTGAGCACCGTGCAAATCTCCTCTATGAACGAAGATGTCCTTGTGCATTTTCTTAAAGTCAGGAACTATAAATGCAAAACGAGGTGATATTTCCACTCGGCCTACAAATTCGTCTCTGCTTCTTTGTACAACTTCCAGTACTTTACCTTCTACTCGACCGGTTTTTCCTTTGAGAGGATAGACCATCACACGGACTTTGTCACCATCGAGCGCTTGTTTCATATCAGCCTCTTTGACCAAAATATCTCCATCTACCTTCTCGGGGTCGAGTGGTACGATAAAAGCAAATCTAGGATTTACAAAGTCCACGATTCCTTCGATAAACTCAGGATCTTGGGTGGATGAGTAATAATTTCTTGGATTTCGAGAAACTGAACCTGCTTCGACTAATTTACTTAGTACAGGCTCGACGCCACCTTTAGTAAGGGCATCTCTGATTTCGAGTTTCTTAATAATCTGCTTGGAGTTAAATTCCTCTCCAAAATGTGCATCTAAAAATTGAAGGATGCGACGTGCCAAGCTGGCTGCGTCTGTTTGCTTTCCACCTCTATTTTTAGTGGTGTTTTTCTTGTTAGATTTTCTTCCCATGTTTTGGGTTGTTGATTAGGGTTAAGGTAAAAAGATTTATGTCCCTGCGCCCATTAATCTTTGTGATCTTTTGTTGAATTTTCTAAATGGATGATTTCTATTTCTAAGTCATCCGATTGCGGATGCATAGCCATATATACTCGAGCTGTGACTTCCACATCTCTCAGGCAATATTTTTTGATTTTTTCTACGTCTTTTTCCAGATGAAAAGTAGTGTTGACCTGACTTCCGTCAAGATCATCTTTTGAAGATGGAATTCCAAAAACTGAAGCTAAAAGCTCCAAGCGGGTGTAGTGTTTATAGTCTCCAAACTTCCAAAGTTCCATCGTATCAAGATGGCGAACTTCCCAGGGCTTTTTCCCTGAGATCTGTAAAGGCTCCGGCAAAGCTACTCCATTGATTAGCATTCTACGGCAGAGGTATGGAAAATCAAATTCCTTACCGTTGTGAGCGCAAAGAATCCATTTTTTCTTCTCTAACAAAGCATTAAACTCCAAAAGAAGTTCCCGTTCATCTTCATGTGCGTAACATTTCGATCTGAACGCCAGTTTTTTGTCCTTCTTTTTCCATTGGAAATAGCCAACTCCAACACACACTACTTGCCCAAATTCGGCATGAATTCCTGCTCGATCAAAGTACAAGTCTCCAGGATCATGAATGCCATCATCCGTGTGAATTAGCCGTTCTTTTTTAAGCCATTCACCTTGAATTCGCTCGGGCAGTTCTTCGAATTTTTCAGTTAACGAAGCAGTCTCTATATCTAGAAACAGGATATCATTCAATTGATCAAAAAAATCTGCCATAAGCGGTTATTATGCGTGGAGAACTCCTTCCAGGCCAATTTCGGGAATCATCTTTATGAATCCAGGATCGAAACTGCCTGAAGTAAAGATAAACTTTTTATCAAAAATCTGATCCATTATGTAGTAACTCACCCAAAACTCATTGTTTAAAACAAATACTGCTGGATCTATGGGTTCTACTTTGGCTACTGATTGCTCACCAAGCTCTTCCAGCATATGGCGAAGTGTGGATGTCTTTTTTACTTCCCCATTTATTTCGCCATACCCTTTTGAAGTAATCATCACATTTCTCAACTCGATTAAATTTAAGTTGATAATGTAAACGGCCCATTCAGTTCCTGTGGCTGTTTCTTCCTTTGCTATCGCCAGCTTTACTCCAGTCACAGGACTGAAATCTATGTCTTTCTTCATATTTCTTCTATACTCTCCATTTCAAATAATTCGATCAAATGCTGCTTCACTCGACCTTTGACTTCTTGCATTTCCACAGGTCGGCCAAGCTCCAGATGAAGGGAGGTGACAGCTTTGTCATCGATGCCACATGGGATGATGTGTCCAAAATAGCTGATGTCGGTGTTGACGTTGAACGCGAAACCATGCATAGTCACCCAGCGACTAGACTTTACGCCCATTGCGCAGATTTTTCTTGGGTTTTTCTGTTCCAAATGATCAATCCAAACCCCTGTTAACCCATCGATTCTTCCCGCTTCTATTCCGTAATCCGCCAACGTCAAAATGATTGCTTCTTCCAGAAATCTTAGGTATTTGTGAATGTCAGTGAAGAAATTATCCAAGTCTAAAATCGGATAGCCCACTAATTGTCCAGGGCCATGATAGGTAATGTCTCCGCCACGATTGATTTTATAATACAGTGCTTGGTGCTTTTCCAGCCCTTTTTCATCCAAAAGTAGGTTCTCTTCTTTGCCACTTTTTCCCAGCGTATAGACATGTGGGTGTTCTACAAATAGTATGTAGTTTTTACTTGGTGCTTGGTCGGCTGGGGGCAAAGGACGATTGCTGATTTTCAGCGCTACAGTTTCAGCAAAGAGTTTTTCCTGATAGCCCCAAGATTGCTGATAATCCAGCTTTCCCAGGTCTCGGAATTCTACTTTTTTATTGATAATTTCATTCATTCGGCTAGTCCCGAGGGATTTACTTTTCAACTGAACTCAAAACGAGTTCGTTCATTGATTTTTCAAAATTAAACAAATATCCAAGATGGCTGAGCACAACGATTCCGGAAAACTAGCAGAGCAATTAGCCGCGGACTGGCTGGTGGGTAATGGGTATGAATTAATAGGTCGAAATTACAGATTTGGCCATGCCGAGATAGATTTGATTGTAAAGCATCGTGGACTGTTAATTTTTGTTGAAGTAAAGTTTAGATCAGGTACTGGCTTTGGATTTGCTGAGGAGTTTGTCGATTCGGTTAAACGTAAATTGCTTATAAAAGCTGCGGATCATTACATTTTTGAAAATGATTGGCATCAGGATATCCGCTTTGATATAATAGGCGTTTACAAAGACCGAACAGGTAAAATCAATTTTAGGCATTTTGAAGATGCTTTTTATTAAACAACACCCCAATTAAATTTTAAAATAGAAATTATGAAAAAAGTAACAGTGACTTTCATTTTTGCCTTAATGGCAATGGTAACTTTTGCGCAGGATGCAAAAAAAGATCAGAGAATTGAGGAAGACGCGATAGAAGCAAAAACTGATTTTCTGGAAGACGATCCTAGTATGGAGAGTTTTTTTGACTCATCCTATGGTTATATTATTTTGCCAAATGTAGGTAAAGGAGGATTTGGTGTCGGTGGAGCGGCTGGAAACGGAGTGGCTTACCAAGGTGGAAACAAAGTCGGGTATGCGAAAATGACTCAAGTTACCATAGGTTTTCAGGCAGGTGGTCAAGCTTATTCCGAAATTGTTTTCTTCGAAAATAAGGAAGCATTTGATCGATTTAAAAACAGTAAAGTGGAAATGTCTGCTCAGGTTTCCGCAGTCGCTGCAGCTTCTGGAGCTTCCTTAAATGCAAAGTATGTAGATGGAGTAGCAGTATTTACCCGCACCAAAGGCGGATTAATGTATGAAGCCTCAGTAGGAGGTCAGCAGTTCAAATTCAGAGAGAATTAAGATTTAATTGTCTTTTCGATACACCAGATTTCCGTCCTTATCCCATTCAGCACGAATGTAAGGGCGGAAATTTTTTGTATAAGCAGTTTCCTGATATTGGATTTCCCGTTTTCTGACAGCTTTTGTATTGTTATAATCCCAGTATTCTGTCCAGAGCCCAACTTTTTCTCCGTATTGATATTCTCCGGTTACAGCTACTTGTTTATCCTCATAGAAGTAAAAGTAATTTCCTTCTTCCAACCCATACTGAACAGGAATTATCTCCTGGATGGTTTTTGAGGATTGATCAAAATATCGAGTTCGTGATTCCCGTGGCCAGCCAGCTTCAAAGTGATTTTTATCTTGAAGCACATTATTTCCATCGTATAGCATCCATGTTTTGTGCTTGGTGCCATAGTAAAACATGCCACTTTCCACTACTTCCTCATTGACCACACGTTCGTAAGGTCCATGAAGGAGATAACCTTTCCCTGCTTTATAATCTTTGCTTTTGATGTTGCGCTCTTGAGTGTCAAACCAATATACATCTCTGATATAAGGGTCTTGTCGTCTTTCTTCATCAGTGAAATTAAAATATTCTGAGATCTGCTGCCCACGAATTTCCTGGCGGGTATACCCTTTACGGGTCTTAATTCCAAACCATTCATTTTTGCGTGCTTTCTTCTTTTTCTCCTTTTTTTCTTCCTTCTCTTTTGAGTCATCAAAAAGCAGCAATGGCACAGTCGTAGGAAGTAACCTGGAGTTTACCACACCACTGGAATCGGGATCTGACTTGGTTTCGGATTCTTCATTTTGTGCAAAGGAAACCCTGTTACAAAGAAGGAGAAATAGAAAACTGATATAAAATCGACTCATTATATATAAAAACGCAATTTACTTCGGTGTATTTTATCCAAAAATAACATTTCGGGATCAAATCCAGAGTATTGTTTAGATTTTATAATCTTCTCTTTACTTTTGTGGAATTTGTAAAAAAATCTCTCAAACAATGAATTCTATTTTATCAGACCGGATAATCAATATGGAGGAATCAGCCACTCTTGCCATGGCAAAAAAAGCAAGAGAGCTGAAATCGCAAGGAATTGACATCATCGGCCTTAGTTTAGGTGAGCCTGACTTCAAAACTCCAAAGCATATCCAAGTGGCTGCAAAAGATGCAATCGACGAAGGAAAGTACTTTTCATATCCTCCCGTAGCAGGTTACCAGGATCTGAGAGAAGCTATCGCAAAGAAGCTTCGTGAAGAAAATGAAATCGCTGAAGCTAAAGCTGAAAATGTAGTTGTTTCAACCGGAGCGAAGCATTCCATTGCCAATGTATTTATGTGCATGATCAATGAAGGTGATGAAGTAGTTATTTTCTCTCCATACTGGGTGAGTTATGCCGAAATCATCAAGTTGGCAGGCGGAGTTCCCGTATTGATCGAAGGTACTTTGGAAAACAACTTCAAGGCTACTGCTGCTCAATTGGAGGCTGCAATCACTCCAAAGACTAAAGGTGTTATCTATTCTTCTCCATGTAATCCTACTGGATCAGTATTCAGCAAGCAGGAACTAGAAGCTATCGCTGATGTGGTGAAAAAGCATGAAAACGTCATGGTGATCGCTGATGAGATCTATGAGAAAATCAACTTTGCTGGTAGAAATTACAGCATCGCATCATTCCCAGGAATGTTCGAAAGAACAATTACCGTGAATGGATTTTCAAAAGGTTATGCAATGACCGGCTGGAGAGTTGGTTATATCTGTGCGCCTGTTTGGATGGCAAAAGCAGTGGAGAAAATTCAAGGTCAGTTCACTTCTGGAGGCACAGGTATTGCTCAAAGAGCTGCTTTAGCTGGTATTTCTGGTGATCAGACTCCAACTACTGAAATGGCTGATGCTTATTTAAGAAGAAGAGGTTTGGTATTGGATTTACTTCGTGATATTCCTGGTATCAAAACGCACGTGCCAGAGGGAGCGTTCTATTTCTTCCCAGATGTGACTGCTTTCTTTGGCAAGTCAGCTAAAGGACACGATGTGAAAGATGCAGATGATCTTTGTCTTTACCTTTTAGCTGAAGCTCATGTTTCTTTAGTAACTGGAGCAGCATTTGGAGCTCGGGATTGTATCAGACTTTCTTATGCAGCTTCCGACGAGGAGCTGGTAGATGCTCTTGGCAGAATGAAAAAAGCCCTAGGCGAATTAGCTTAATAAAAACAACTCTTTACCCCGGCAATAGTCGGGGTTATTTTTTGCCTAACCAGAAAGACTTATTTTTGGGAAAAATTACCCTATGGCTGAAGTTATCGTTATCACTCCTGTAAAGAATTCTCTAGAGACAACCTTAGATACGGCAAGAGCAATTGCTGATTCCTCAGTAGGTGTGAAGCATATCATTTTTAATGACTTTAGTACTGAAGAGACAAAAGCTGGTTTAGAGCAATACAAGTCAGAGATAGGATACGAACTGATCCATCTGGAAGATCATACAGATCATCCTTCGCCTAATTACAAATTGGTACTTCAGATGGCCCAGAAGATGGCAAATGAAGCTCAATTGCCCTTACTGGTTATAGAATCAGACGTGGTAGTAAAGTCAAACACAATTGCGGATTTGCTGAATTTTCAAAAATCAACACCCAAATCTGGACTAGTTGGATCTGTGACTGTTGATGAAAAAGGTGTGGTTAATTTTCCATACCTGAAATTCAAAGGCGTGAAAGATTCAGTGATTGATACTTCCAGAAGTTTAAGCTTTTGCTGCACACTTTTTTCCAATGATTTTCTCAAAGCCTATGATTTCATGGGATTGGATGAAGCCAAAGATTGGTACGATACTTTTATTTCCAAAAAGTCAATTGAACTGGGTTTTAAAAATAATGTACTCATGAATGCGCCGGTCTGGCACAGGCCACATGCGAGTAGACCATGGAAGCAATTGAAGTACAGCAATCCGCTGAAATACTATTTTCTGAAATTCTGGAAGGGGATGGATAAAATCTAATCAGAGTTTGCCTAAAAGTTTCATTAATGTATTATATGGTTTTGACCAAGTTCGTTGAAAGCGTAAGGGGCCATTAAGTTCTCTTTCGAAAAAATCCATATGCTTGGCATTTAAATAGGCGAGTCTCTCAATTTTCTTTTGGTGTGTTGCTGTCTTCTTTCGCTTGCTTGTAGGAGTTAATCTATAGAAATATCCAAGGAAAGGTAACTGAACAACATCCCCTCCATTTTTTAACATTTTAATCCAAAACTCCCAATCTTCCCTTCCCATAGTCATATCCTCAGAGAATCCACCAACTTCCAGTGCATCCTTTTTCCAAAAAAAAGTAGCCGGGAAAATCATATTATCTCTAGCAAGCTGGTATCTGCTGAACGGTTTCAGATTCCATTTTTTCTGTCCTTTTTGATCAAATTTAATTCCTTGGCAATAGACAACCCTTACTTCGGGTTTGGAAGTCATGACCTTTACTGCTTCTTCTATATAGTTGGGAGCAATCAAGTCATCGCCGTCCAGAGGTAAAATTATTTCACCTTTTGCATTGTTGATGCCGTTGTTTCTAGCCACTGAAACTCCCCCGTTTGGCTGATCCAACACTCTTATTTCAGAGTGTTCCTTAGCAAGTTTTTGAGCTACTTCAAGTGAATTATCTGTAGATCCATCATTTATTATTAAAATTTCAATGGGCCTGTAGGATGATTGAAGCGCATTTTCAACAGTCTCCCTCAGGTATTTCGCCTGATTGTAACAAGGTGTCACTATAGAGACTAGTGGTGCTTTCATTTTCACTTTATCCATTCTTACCAAAATTACAATTCTAAGGTAACTTTTAATTTATAAACTTAAATTCCTAAGGTAATACACATAAAGTACTTTTCAGTTTTGCATTTGAAAAATACATATTGCTTTTGATTCTTTGCGGGGAGATGGATATACATATACTATTAAAATTCTTTAATAACTGCTAATTATTTGCATTCGCAGCTAATGGAGATGCTTAGTATAATTTTGTAGACTTTGATTTTGTGTTGAAAAAATAAGAAAAATGAATATAAGTTTGTTTAAACGGTTGTAATTCATACCTTTAAGTAGGTGATTAAACAACTTTTCTGTATTATTTAATTTTTTCAAGTTCGGATTATTACTCCAATCCATTTTTAAGACTCAACCTGTTTCAAGAAAATCCGGATTTCGGTCCGGATTTTTTTTTGAGAATTTTTTAGTGAACTTTCGGGATGTGTATACTAACATCAACATGATCAGAGGAAAGGTTTTTATAAGCTTAATCGTATTTCTCTTCTGTAATCATGCCTTTTCACAGAATCCGAAATTTCAATACGATTCTAACTATGTGGAAAACTCAAGAGATGTCATTTCTTCCAGGCTTTTTTTTAGTAAAAAATATACACGACTGGTTGCTCACGCACATGATTCAGATGAGCGATACACATTAATACCTAATACAGGGTTGAAAATGGGGATTGGCTTTACCTATCAGGATTTGACCATCAACGCTTCATTTCCTATGAGATTTCTTTATCCGGATAGAGAAAGTAACTGGCCGGGAAATTTGGATTTGCAGTCACATATCTATGCGCCGAAGATCATTGTTGATTTCTTTGGACAATTCTACAATGGATATAAGATAAAAGCTGAAAATCGGATCCACTCCGAGGAGGATTACCTAAGGAAAGACTTGCGTCAAATTACTTTGGGACTAAATATGAATTACCTATTTTTTGGCGATAAAATGTCCATAGCAGCTGCTTGGAACCAGTCGTCCATCCAAAAAAAATCTGCCTATTCCCCATTTATAGGTTTTGAAGGATATGGCGGTAATATGCGAGGTGATTCTCTACTGTTGCCTTCCAGTCCAGAGACTGAATTGATCAATTTTGACAGAGCTAGTTATTTTATGGCTGGACCTAATGCAGGATTGGCTGGGACGTTGGTATTTTGGAAAAGCTTCTATTTGACTGGTGTAGCTTCTGCAAACTTGAGTTTAGGGTATACTAAATGGAGGAATGAGGAGGAATATAAAAAATGGGGTGGGGCCCCTACCTATTATTTGCGTGGTTTTTTTGGATATAATGGTCCACGTTTCGCCATCACAACAAGCTATATATTAAAAAACTTAAATTTGATTAAGGGTGGACCGTATCATCAAGCTGTAAATACCGGCGACTATAGGATTAATTTTATTTATAAAATCTACGCAGGAAAGAGCTTCAAGAAGAAATTTAATAAAATTAATCCTGTACGAATACTGATTAAGGATTAACGATTTCTAGGTTGGACTCCCTTCCATATTTATTTTTAGTTTTGAGTGCATAACAAACCCAAATTCAATGGCAGATCAATTCCATATTCAAGAATCCTTAAAAAGTCTTGGTATTCAATCTGAAAACCTGGGAACATCCACTGGTGTCAACTGGATTGATTCAGGTGAATGTTCAATTCCGTCCTTTTCTCCGGCAGATGGTGAACTGATAGGAAAGGTACAGTCTACAAATAAGGAAGCTTACGCAAATGTGATCTCACAGGCGCAAATTGCCTTTGAAAGCTGGAGACTTGTTCCTGCCCCCCAGCGGGGAGAAATCGTAAGGGAAATTGGAAATGCTTTAAGGGAGAAGAAGTCAGATTTGGGTAAGCTAGTATCCTATGAAATGGGGAAATCTTACCAGGAAGGTTTGGGAGAGGTGCAGGAGATGATCGATATATGTGATTTTGCAGTTGGACTTTCTAGGCAGCTATATGGTTTGACTATGCATTCCGAGCGTCCCGGTCACCGGATGTATGAACAGTGGCATCCTTTGGGAATTATCGGGATTATCTCAGCATTTAATTTTCCTGTTGCCGTATGGTCCTGGAATGCTGCTTTGGCTTGGGTATGTGGAGATGTCTGTGTATGGAAACCTTCGGAAAAAGCTCCTCTTTCAGGTATTGCCTGTCAGAAAATAGCTGGTAAAATTTTCGAAAAGCATGGAATGCCTGAAGGGATATGTTCTTTGGTAAATGGAGATTATAAGGTAGGAGAGTTTATGTCCAATGATTCGAGACTTCCACTCATTTCAGCGACGGGCTCCACGCGGATGGGTAAATTAGTGGGTGAATCGGTAGGAAGAAGATTGGGAAGATCTTTATTGGAATTGGGAGGTAACAATGCAATTATCATTACAGAAAATGCCGATATGGACATGGCCATTCGAGGCGCTTTATTTGGTGCCGTGGGTACAGCTGGTCAGCGCTGTACGAGTACTCGGAGATTGATAATCCATGAAAATGTATATGAGGAAGTAAAGTCGAGGTTGGCGGCAGCTTACAGCAAGCTTGTGATTGGTAATCCACTAGACGAAAAAAACCACGTAGGTCCGGTGATAGATATAGATGCTGTCAAGATGTATCTGGTAGCCATAGAAAAAGTGGAAGCCGAAGGAGGAAAGGTAGTAGTGCAGGGCGGTGTTTTGGAAGGGGAAGGGTATGAATCTGGTTGCTATGTGAAGCCAGCGGTTTATGAAGCAGAAAATCATTATGAGATTGTGCAACATGAGACTTTCGCCCCTATCCTTTATTTAATGAAATATAAAAAGATAAATGAAGCCATAGCGATACAAAATGGAGTTCCTCAAGGTTTATCCTCAGCAATTATGACTACCGATATGAGAGAAGCAGAGGCTTTCCTTTCTGTCTCAGGATCTGATTGTGGAATAGCTAACGTAAATATTGGTACTTCAGGGGCAGAAATCGGTGGTGCTTTCGGAGGAGAAAAGGAAACAGGAGGGGGCCGTGAGTCAGGTTCTGATGCCTGGAAAGCTTATATGCGCAGGCAAACGAATACCATAAATTATTCAACAACTTTACCCTTGGCACAGGGCATTAAGTTCGACATTTGATTATAAATAGTTTTTTGCAATGCCTATGAGCAAAAAATGAAGAATTTAATATGGTGATATTAATAAATAGTATTCCTTCTATATTTGGCTTGAACTCACCAATATCTTTTGACCAAATTAACCATGCGGCTTGAATCCCCTAAAGCGTCTTTAATTATTTCTGTTTATAAAGATGTTCATTTTTTAGAGCAAGTTATGAAGTCCGTCGAATTGCAGACATGGAGGGAATTTGAGGTGATAATTTCTGAAGATGGAGATAATCCGGAGATGAAGGAATATTTGCAGCATTTAAATTCCACTTTTCCTATACAGCATCTTACGCAGGAAGATTTAGGCTGGAGAAAAAACAGGGCACTTAATCGTGCAATCAAATCAGCTAAAGCTGAGTGGCTCGTTTTCATAGATGGAGATTGCCTACTTCACCCGCGGTTTATGGAGTTTCATTTTAAACTTTCTGATAAAAATTCCATTCTGGGAGGAAAGAGGATAAAATTGGACGAGAATACATCTTTAGACCTAATTGAGGGTAAGATTCCAATAGGTAAAATGAATCATGTCATAATTAAGAAATTTCGGGAAATTTCCAGAAACGGGGGCCAATTTCTAGAGGAGGGTATTTTTATAGAACCTACAGGTATTTTGGGATTCATTCCTAAGATGAGGAAAATGAGAAATTTGAAAGGCTGCAATATGTCATTTCATAGGTCAGCGATTGACGCAATAAATGGGTTTAATGAGGAATATAAAAAGCCTGCAGTAGGGGAAGATATTGATTTGGTATGGAGGTTTGAGGGGTTAGGATATCGGTTGATTTCCTTGAGGAATTTAGCGGTTCAGTATCATTTATTCCATAAAGAATGTTGGATAGAGCAGGAGGAAAATCTGGAAATCATGAAGAGAAATCAAAAAGTTCAAAGATTTGTCTGTAAAGATGGACTTAAAAAGAAATAGATTATGAAGAGAATATTCGAAAAAATGTCACGTGAACTAATTTAGTACAAGGTCAATAACTCACCTTTTTCCTAATGAATATAGATTTTGAGTTTGATAGATTTTGATGAGTAAATTAATTGGGAAAATATTTAATAAATATTCCGTCTCATTTTCAATAAATTACTGATGTTGTTGACAAATCTATTTGCTTAAGAGAAAATAGAAATTACCTTTGCATTCCCTTACGAACGGAAAGGGACACAAAGATGGGAGTTTAGCTCAGTTGGTTCAGAGCATCTGCCTTACAAGCAGAGGGTCGGGGGTTCGAATCCCTCAACTCCCACACCTTACACTATTACTCTAGTAAGAGTGGACATAATTCTTGGGAGTTTAGCTCAGCTGGTTCAGAGCATCTGCCTTACAAGCAGAGGGTCGGGGGTTCGAATCCCTCAACTCCCACATTCAATCCCGATATTTTCGGGATTTTTTTTTTGCTCAAAAAAAGACTGCTTCAATTTTTTTGAAGCAGTCTTTTATCATTTCAAGCCTCAAAAGCTTTACTCCAAATTCAACATAAAGCCAGCTCTAAACCAACGTCCTGGCATCTGTACTGTTCCGGCTTCCATGTAGTCTGTATTGGTAATATTGGATGCTTCTGCAAAGAACCCGATTTTACCGGTTCTATTGAAGTCCACCCGCATATCCAGAAGGAAATAAGGATCCTGATTCATGCGTTCCACATTTCTTATCTTGGTGTTCCATTCCAGCTTTTGGCCAATTCCAAGTAATACTCCTCCGATCAATTGATTTTTCAAAGCTGTCAGCGCATAGCGAGTTTCGATCCCTGGCTGATTAATAAGGTCTGCATTGATGTAATTATATGAAATCATCAATTCTTTTACCTGCACGATTCTCCCATTTGGACTTACCCGATAATAAAGTGATGCCTCAATTCCATTGAATTTAACTTCGCTGAAATTTTGTGGTTGCCAAGGTGTATCTGCATCCGGTCTGGTCCATTCGATTAAGTTATCTGTGCTTCTGTTGAAATAAACAAGTTCTGAGAATAGACCAGATTTAGACCATTTTGCTCCAATTTCGAAGTTTTGGGCTTGCTCAGGAACAAGTTGATCATTCCCAATATTAGTTGGTCCAACGTAATATAGGTCATTGTAGGTAGGGATACGGTAGCTGATCCCATAGCCAGAGTAAAGCCTAAGGTCAGTTGTAGCTTGAAAACCAAGTTCAGCGCCAGGGAAATGCTTCCCGCCGTATTCAGAGTAATAATTGGAATAAACTCCGGCACGCAAATCAACTTTAGACCCAAAATTTACCATTTGTTCCAAAAAGATTCCAGTTAAAACCCGGTCACGATTTCCAAGAGTGGTGCTCTCAATAGCTTCCTTTCTAGTTTCTGCACCAAAGCCAGTTGTGCCAAGTTTTGTTTTAAAATTTCCATTCGTCTCTAGAGCGTAAACATCAGTTGTATGGAAGTTTTGGTAGAATTCAGGCTCATTCCTTTTAAGTAAATATTCGTCTTGATTTCTTCGGAAATATCCCCGGGTGTTAAGATAGAAGTTGTCTAATGTAAGTGTATGACTAAAAGAGGCAAGTGTAGTCTGCACACTTTCCCACTGGTCAGGAAAGGAACTGGAGTAAAAGCCATTAGCACCAAAGCTTCTATCTGTATAGGCGAGCATGCCTTTCAGCTTATTTTTCTCATTAATGTCCAATCCTCCCTCATAAAATATATTGCTTACCTGATAGTCGGAATTGTACCAATGTCCATTGGAATCATCATAGGATACAGCTAGATTTTGCTTGTAGATTCCCACCGGAAGTGAGCCAGCAAAGTTGATTCCTTTCATTCCAAAATCACCTGCATAGCCTTGGACTCTTGCATAACTTTTATCGCTCAGTTCAGTAATTACATTTATTGCACCAGCATAGGCGTTTTGACCAAAAACCCGTGAAGCAGGCCCTTTTAAAACTTCCACTCTATCTATATTGACCAACGGCACAGGGATGTTCATCATATGATGCCCAGTTTGTGGATCACTGAGTTTGATGCCGTTGAGAAGCATAAGAGTTTGCTCAAATGAGCCTCCCCGTATACTAATATCCGATTGCACGCCAGAGACACCTCTTTGCCGAACATCCACTCCTGGTACAAAGGATAATACTTCTGCTAGACTTCTGGCAGGCGCAGTCTCTATCTGACGCTTGCTGATTAGAGAGATGTTTCGGCTCTGTTTGGAGAAAGGAAGTTGGATCCTGTTTTCCTGGATCAAAACTTCTCCCAAATTCTGGGTGGTGGTGTCTGTTTGGGCATTTACGCTGAAACAAAATGCTAATGAAGACACAAGGAGTACTAGTTTTTGCATGGTTTGATCGTAAATAGTACCCAAAAGTCGACTGAAAATATCCTTTTTCCAATAATGGAATATTTCTAAAAATTCATTACAGAGGCGAATCTCATGTAAAATATAAAGGAGGTTAGAAGAGCAATTCTTACTTTTGAAACTAAATCAAACAATTGATATGCGCAGGAAAATTATAGTTAAGCTGCTTTTTGCCGGGGCTATGCTCGCAGGAATCAGCAATTCTTTTGCTCAAGAAGTAAAAGAGAACAACCAGGAACAATTTGGAGAATTCATCAACCGAAAAGGTACTTATACAAGATCTGCTTCAGGTAAGCCCAATCTAGGATACTGGCAAAACAAAGCTGATTACCAGATTGCAGTCGCATTGGATGATTCCACTCATACTCTTTCAGGAAATATTACGCTTACTTACACCAATAATAGTCCTGAATCGCTCGATTTCATCTGGATGCAGATGGAGCAAAATAGATTTAAAGAGGATTCCCGTGGTACGTTGACCACCCCGATTCAGGGTAATAGATATAATGGAGATATGGATGGCGGTTTTGAGGTGACTAATCTTCAGGCTAAAGTTGGTTCGAAAGGATCCGTTTCATCCAAGTACATTGATTCTGATACTAGAATGCAAGTTTGGTTTAATGAGCCAATACCAGCAAAAGGTGGAACAGCTACTGTCTCTATGGACTTCTCTTTCAAAGTTCCAGTAGAAGGAATGGATAGAATGGGAAGACTTGAAGTGGAAGACGGTTGGATCTATGCTTTCGCTCAGTGGTATCCTAAAGTTGCAGTATTCGATGATATAGAAGGTTGGAACGTGGAACCTTACTTGGGAGCTGGAGAATTTTACCTAGAGTATGGTGATTTTGATTATAAAGTGACTG